>Ga0105090_10000156_pt1 | contig 29532 bp, 27 predicted proteins | sample PPLLak3March2015_FD_79110 | JGI IMG/M metagenome (GOLD analysis project Ga0105090, IMG submission 79110) | Freshwater sediment microbial communities from Prairie Pothole Lake near Jamestown, North Dakota, USA - PPLs Lake P7 Core (1) Depth... | ecosystem: Environmental > Aquatic > Freshwater >...
GCGCTGGTGGACCGCGCGGCCGAACTGGCCGAGGGCGTGGAGGTCGGTCCGTACAGCGTAATCGGCCCGAAGGTCAGGATCGGAGCCGGAACGGTCGTCGGTTCCCATGTGGTCATCGATGGCCGCACGGCAATTGGCCGGAACAATCGTTTCTTCCCGTTCTGCTCGATCGGCGGCGTTCCGCAGGACAAGAAGTACGCCGGCGAGGACACCGAGCTTGCCATTGGCGACGGCAATACGATCCGCGAGTGCTGCACGATCAGCCTCGGTACGGCGCAGGGCGGTGGCGTGACCCGCATCGGGTCCGATAACTGGATCATGGCCTATGCGCACATTGCGCATGACTGCCTCGTCGGCGACCACACGATCCTCGCCAACAACGCCACGCTGGCAGGCCACGTCACGCTCGGAGACTGGGCCATCATCGGCGGCATGTCCGCCATTCACCAGTTCTGCTCGATGGGGCCACACTCGATGGCAGGCGGCGGCTCGATCGTGCTGCGCGACATCCCGCCTGTCGTGATCTGCAACGGCAATCCGGTGGAGCCCCACGGCATCAACACCGAGGGGTTGAAGCGCCGTGGCTTCGACGCCGAAACGATCAACTTGCTGCGCCGTGCCTACAAGCTTCTCTACCGGGAGGGAATGACCACCGTCGAGGCGGTTGCTTCCCTTTCGGCGCTGGCGGCGGACCATCCCGCGTCTGCCGTCGCCATCGTCCTGCTCAGGGACTTCGTCCAGAACTCCCAGCGCGGCATCATTCGCTGATGCGGCGGTCGACCACCTGTGCCTTCGTGGCGGGGGAGGCCTCAGGGGACCTGATCGCGGCGGGTGTCGTCGCGGAGCTGCGTCAGCGTGCGCCGGAACTGCGCTGCGCCGGAATCGGCGGCGATCGCATGGTCGAATCCGGTTTCGAGGCCTGGGGACACGTGCGCGAACTGTCCGTTCGCGGCTATGTCGAGGTCCTGCGCCATCTGCCCCGACTGCTGCGCCTGCGCGCGAACCTGCTCACGCGGCTCCGTGCAGAGCCGCCGGCGGTCTTCGTCGGCGTTGACGCGCCCGATTTCAATCTCGGACTCGAGGAAAAGCTGCGCGCCAGTGGCGTGCCGGTCGTGCACTATGTCAGCCCGTCGATCTGGGCCTGGCGCAGCGAGCGTCTTGGCCAGATCCGGCGCGCCGTCGATCGCATGCTTCTCGTCTTCCCCTTTGAACAGCAGATTTACGACGATGCCGGCATACCCGCAACCTACGTCGGGCATCCGCTGGCCAGCATGATCCCTCTGCTCCCGGATGCCGGTGCGGCGCGCGCGCGCCTCGGTCTGGGTGTAGAGGGGCCTCTGGTGGCCGTGCTTCCGGGGTCGAGGGCCGACGAAGTCCGGCACCTGGGACCGCCATTTATCGCCGCGATGTCGCTGCTGCGCGCGCGCGAGGCTGGGCTGCAATTCGTAATGCCGGCGGCCGATCCGGCCCTGAAACGGGCGCTGGCAAGCATGCTGGCGTCGCACACCGGGCTGTCCGGCTGCGTCACGCTCACTGAAGGGCGCTCGCACGATTGCCTGGAGGCGGCGGACGTGGTCCTCGTCGCCAGCGGCACGGCAACACTTGAAGCGGCGCTCTACAAGCGCCCGATGGTGATCGCCTACCGGATGCCGGCGCTTTCGGCGTGGATCATGCGGCGCAAGGGCACCACTGCATTCGTCGGGCTGCCCAACATCCTCGCCGGCGAGTCGCTGGTGCCTGAGCTGCTGCAGGAACAGGTGACCCCGGCCGCGATCGCTGACACGGTTCACACGCTGCTGCGCGATGACGCGCGGCGGACCGCTCTTGCGGAGCGCTTCTCGGCCATGCACCGTGAACTGCGGCGTGACACGGCTGCGCTGGCCGCTGACTCCATACTCGAAGTCGCCCGCCGATGACGCGTCGGAGTCGTTTCGGGAGTTTCGATCTATTCGAGCAGGCCGCTCGCGCCAGCGGGCGAGCCTGTGGCGTCGACGAAGCCGGACGTGGGCCACTGGCAGGCCCGGTGGTCGCCGCCGCCGTGATCCTGGATCCTTCGCGTCCCGTCACCGGGCTGGCGGACTCCAAAGTCCTGGGCGCGGAACGGCGGGAGGCACTGGCGATGCTCATACGTGAGCGCAGCGTTGCATTTGCGGTCGCCGAAGCGAGCGTCGAAGAGATCGATCGGCTGAACATCCTGCAAGCGACCCTGCTGGCCATGCAAAGGGCGGTCGACGCACTGGCGGTACACGCCGAGTTCGCACTGATCGATGGTAACCAGATGCCCACGCTATCGATTCCGGGCCGCACCATTGTGGCCGGCGACGCCTCCGAACCCTGCATTTCCGCCGCCTCGATTCTTGCCAAGACCGCACGCGACGCCATCATGCAGGCCTTCGACATCCAACATCCCGGTTACGGCTTCACCCGTCACATGGGCTACGCGACGCCGGAGCATCTGGCCAGCCTCGCCAAGCTCGGCCCCTGCCGTCTACATCGGCGCAGCTTCGCGCCGGTGCGTGCGCACCTTGATGCAGGCCTGAAGGCTTCGGATGCGGATCACGTCGGACGCTAACCCGCACTACAAGCAGCTGCGGCGACTCTCCGCCGGGCCGCGCGCCTGCCGGGAGGAGGGCCGAACCCTTGCCGAAGGGATCCATCTGGTCGAGTGCGCGGCAGGTGCGCAGGCTGACATTCACGGCGTTGTGCTGTCCGAAGAGGCGACGGCCGAGGCGAGGTCGCTCGGCACCGCTGTCGCGGCCAAGGTTGGCTGCCGCCTCATCGAACTGTCGCCACGGCTGTACAACGCGCTCTCGCCGGTCGAACACGGCAGCGGACTAATGGCCGAGATTGCCGTTACTAAGCGCGCCCTTCCGCACGCCCTGGAGGCCGACGCCGTCTACCTCGATGGCGTGCAGGACCCGGGCAACGCCGGGACGTTGCTCCGGACCGCGGCCGCCGCCGGGGTGCGGCACGTGGCCGCATCGACCGGTACGACCTTCCTCTGGTCGCCCAAAGTGCTGCGTGCCGCGATGGGAGCGCACTTCGTGTTGGCGCTGTACGAAGACGTAGCGGCGGATCAACTGGCGGGCGCATTCGCCGCGGAGCGCCTCGCGGCCGATGCCCATGGAACGGAGTCTCTCTACTCGGCGGGCTGGGGTATGACCCCGACGCTCTGGCTCTTTGGTGCCGAAGGCACGGGGCTGACGGAAACAACGGCAATGCAGGCGCAACGCCGGTTGCGGATCCCGATCGACTCCAAGGTGGAGTCGCTCAACGTCGCGGCTGCGGCTGCGGTCTGTTTGTTCGAGCAGCAGCGACGTCGAGGGAAGTTCTGAGTGGTGCGCAGGCCGCGGCGCGAGGGCGGCGTGGAGGATGCAGTGTTGTCACGAGTCCGGTCACGGGCAAAGGGGGCCTCGTGATGGCTGTGGCATCAATCTACTGATTGGGTCGCTCGAGCCAGTCTCTTCCGAGTGGACTGAGCTGACCCAGCATCCAACGCTCCGCCGTCAGTACAAGCGGACGGCCACGTCGAAGTACCAGGTCCGGCGTATCTCGATCACGTCGTACTCGCGGGCCAGGGCCGGTGGGAACGACTGATAGGGCACCTGGCTCTGCACGATGCGCCGTATCGCTTCATCGATTTCCGCCACGCCGCTGGACATGACGAATGTCACGGACTCCACCGAGCCGTCGCTTCGAATCGCCACCGTCACGAGGGGATTGGTGTATGGCCGCTTCACCGCCTCTCGGACCATGTCGATGGTCATGTTCAGCTCGATCTTCCTGGTCCAGGCTTCGGCGTACCGGATGAGTTCGGTGTTGGGGTCGGTTCGCCCGAACAGCCTGCCACGACGCACGCCGCTCGACGAGGGCAAAGGCTTCGATGGCGCACTCGCTGCCGCCGCGGCCGCTTCGCGCCGGGCAGCCTCCTCATCGAGTTGTCGTCCTATTGCCCGCAGTCGCGCCTCCCGTCTTGCCTCCTCTTGCTCGGCCTCGAGTCGCGCTGCGTCCTGCCGGGCTGCCGCCTGCTGCGCGGCCTCGCGGCGTTCGGCCTCCAGCCGCGCGCGTGCAACCCGCTCGGCTTCCTGACGGGCAGCCTCCTCGCGTGCAGCCTCCTGCCTGGCTGCCGCCTGCCGCGCGGCCTCCCGGCGTTCGGCCTGCAGCCTCTCGTTTTCGGCCTGCTCGGCAGCCCGACGCTCCGCCGCCTGCCGGGCGGCCTCCTGCCGAGCGACCTCTTGTCGTTCAGCGTCGCTTCGGGCTTTCTCGGCCCGCTCCGCTTCCAGACGCGCGACCTCCTGGCGTTCGGCCTCCCGCCGAGCGTTCGCCGCCCGTTCAGCGTCCTGCCGAGCCGCCAACTGACGCGCAGCCTCGCGACGTTCAGCGTCCAGCCTGGCGTTCTCAACCCGGTCAGCTTCCTGACGTGCCGCTTCCTGACGCGCAGCCTCTTGCCGGGCCGTGGCCAGCCGTGCGGCCGCTTGGCGTTCTGCCTCCAGCCGCGCTTCTTTCAGACGCTCTGCTTCCTCACGGGCGGCCGCCTGCCGCGCCGCCTCTTGCCGTGCGGCTGCCTGGCGCTCGGCCTCTCGCCGCGCGTTCTCTTTGAGTGCCGTCGCCTGCTGCGCCACCTGCGCTTGCACTTCCTCTTCCGAACGCTCGAGTCTGGCGAGTTCAACGGGTCGCGTCTGCGCCTCCGGGTCAATGCTCTCCCGCGCGGTGCTCCCGTCATCTCGCGGCGTCTGCCCCGCAGTCCCCGGATCCGGTGCGCCCGGCGCTGCGGCGATCTCGGGCGCTGACGCCGGTGGGGCGGCAGGCGAGACCAACGTGGCCGCCTCGGACCGCTGCATGGCGATCACGTCCGGTGCCGGGGTCGGTGAGCGCGCCGCATCACCCGACGCTTCGCCGCGCCGGGGCGCAATTACAGGAGCCGCTCGCGCATCGGCCATAGGCTCGGGCTTGGCCTCTGTCGTCGGCTTGGCTCGCGCCGTTGACTTGGGCCTGGGCGTGACCGCCGTTGCCGTGACGCCCGGGGACGGTGCAGGTGCCGCGGACGGTGCCAGGACCAGCCCACCGGGAACGCGCTGCCTGCTCGATGCCTGCGGCAACGGATCTTTCGCCGATGCACTTTCCGGTTTCGCGGCTGTGACCGGCGCCGGCACGAGGAGGATGCGCAGATCGGGCGCCTCGATCCGCCGCTCTCGCCAGGGAAAGCCGAAGCTCGGAAGTCCAAGGCCTTCGCCACCGAAGGTCAGACTCAGCAGCAGCGCGTGAATCAGAAGTGAAAGCAGGAGTGCGAACGCCAGTCGTCTGTGTTCGGCACTCACTGGACCACCCTCCGCGCGCTGCGCTGAGGGATGAGCCCTTCGGAGCGGTGGAGCGCTCTCACGCGCCGGCACCACTACTGGCCGTGCCCGGACGCTCGCGGAGGTCGCGCCAGCGTCGGCTCAAAAGGCGGCGCCCGCGTGGCGCAGGAACTGATCGCATGCAAGCCTGCTCCGCTGTCGCGGCTCGGGCAATGCGCTCGTTGTGGGGAAGAAAGTTCCCCCCGCTCAGCGCGACTGGCCAGGCGACACGCCCACCGGCCATGACGGTGTAAATGCGCCTCCGTGTCGCGAATTGCATCCGGTTTCTTGCCTCACAAACGCCAGCCGGGGAAGGGCGTCGATTCCCACCGTTCCGGACAAGCCGTAGACGTGCAAGGAACCCCGGCGCACCGTAAGTGGAGCCAGACGAACGCCATTCGATCCCAAGGACTTCCCCCTTGCCCCGGCCGGAACTTCCCATCCGCTTAACACACCGCCAGACACACACCGTTGAACCCGCGCTCCGCCCGCGCCGTGCGACAACGGCGCCGCCCAACCACGTAGAGATCACATCCGCCTGCTGAGCAGACGGTCCGAATCATGGGGCGATGCGTCGAAGGCGTCCACCGTATGCAGTCGACCCTGCTGAATCAGCGCGTTGAGGGCTGGGTCGCTGAGGGCCGGATGCAGCCTCCGATCCATTGGACGCGAAGGTCAGCTTCGCGACGAGGCCGTCTTCGTCAGCCAGCGCGAGTACCGGGCCGACCGGTAACTCTCCATGTTGGGCGCAGTGGCCAAGGCGTCCGGCTCTCACATTAGGCGTTTTGCCGCCAGGGACTCGATGGCGGGCTTTCTCCTGGGCGCTCTGCAACTACGCGTGATTGCACTCGACGCTTGCGCCGCGCGTGAACGTCGCCGGGTTATGCAACCGACCCGAATGAGCGGCCTTGCCGGGACCTTCTCGTTCAGCTTCGCGCGATGACAGCCTTTCTTACACTCTTCACTCAACCGCGACCTAACTGGCTGTTTCATTGGGCACGCACGTTTCTTGCTTTGCGGGAGGGTATGTAGGAATTCCTACAAAAAGGGGGGGACGTAATGCGTAGGTTCACAAAGATTGCCCCAGCGGTAGTTGCCGTTGCAGCCTGCTTCTGGTCCGTGGCTGCGAACAGCGCCGTCGTTTACCTCGACCAATTTGAGATCAAGCGGAACGGCGGCACGTTCTTCACGGACGCGTTTGGCGACGGGAGTCCTCCGCCAAGTGCCCCGAATTTTCCGAACGGTCAGCCGGCTTCCTACAGTGTGTTCGGTACGTTCGTCGCAGGCTCGGAGGCGGGAAGCTTGCTGCGGCTCAACTCCGCCGACGGTGGGTTGACTCAGAACGCCACCGGGCAGGACCGCCGCACCCTGCGCGCGGCCCTTAATACCAATACCGTCTCTTCCGACCTCGCAAGTGGCCTGAAGATCGACGACACACTCGGTCTGACCGGGCTTTTCAATCTCAGTTCGCTGACCGGGCCGTTGATCAACGGCTATGGAATTCGTTTCTCCGATCGAACCGCGGCCGGTGTGAATCAGGCGGCCGAGCTGGATGTGAGGTTCAATCCGGAAACCGGAAAGATCGAGGTGCGATACGTGCTGCAGGACTTCGCTACCAGCCAGGTCATCGAACGCGGTCTCGCTGACTTCGCGCCTCCAAGCGGCGCGGACCAGATCCTGCTGCAACTTGCGCGCCCGGACACCGGCTTCGACGGCACCAATTACACCAATACCAATTTCTTCGCGAGCTACAGCTACCTGCAGGGCGGAAACGTCGTCGGTGGCGGGGCCTTCGAAGCGCCTATAAGCCTGTTCCAGGGTGAGACCTTCGTACGCGCCGAATTTCTTGCGTTCGAGTCGCTGCCGGTACCCGAACCCGGCACGCTCGCACTGCTCGGACTCGGCTTCGCCGGCATGGCGGCGATGCGTCGGCGCCGGCAGTAGCCGGAATCAGCTTGGACGAGCCCCGCTTCGGCGGGGCTCTTTATTTGCGGGCTGCCTTGATGCGATCGCTGCCCACGGTCCGGTTGGCGTGGTCGCATGCACCGACTTCGCTGCTGACCGTACAGCCTCGACCGCTGCGAAGCTGATCCCGGACCTCAATGGTCGCGATGTGAGTTCCAGCCGCCGAAGTGCCTGAAGTCGTGCTGCTGACTTCAATACAAGCGCCGGTCCGTTTGTGCGATTCGGTCGGCCGCGGATTCAGCCACGCTTCTTCTGCCACTCTGGCCGAGCGTCGGCTTCGATTCCCGCTCGACGTTGCCGTTGAGTAGCGCAGCGGCTGCCGCCGCCACACGTGACTAAAGATAGCTGACGTCTGTGCAGACGACCTGCCCGGCCTTGTTCTTTTCAAACTCGACGATCGTTTTCTCGTCGACCTTGTTCTGGTTCTCCGGGTTGAAAGTCTTGCGCGAATAGACGTACTTGGGCGCGTCGGGGAGGGCATTGTCGATCGATTCCGGTTTGCCGAACGTACTGACGACCTCATCAGGCGAGCGGTCAATGACCTTGCCGTAGAACACCCCACGCTGAAAACCGCCGTCGGAGCAGGCACTCAACACAAGCGCCATCAACGTGGCGGAAGCAATCTTGCGAAACATCTGACTCTCCCTAGGTCTCGGGCGGCAGACTAGGGGATAACCCTTACGGGAAACTTGCGGCCCGGGTGCATCGGTCCGGCCTAGTACGAGCGCCGGTCGAGCCGCACCTCCTGCATGATCGTCGTCGCGATCTCCTCGATCGACTTTGTCGTCGACGAGAGCCAGCGGATCCCCTCACGCCGCATCATCCGCTCCGCGGCGTCGACCTCGTAGCGGCAGTTGTCGAGTGAGGCGTAGCGGCTGTTGGGCCGGCGCTCGTTCCGTACCTCTGAAAGCCGTTCCGGCGCGATCGACAGGCCGAAGAGCTTGCCCTTGTAGGGCGGCAGCGCGGACGGGAGCTGATTGCGCTCGAAGTCTTCCGGAATCAGCGGGTAGTTGGCCGCCTTCACGCCGTACTGCATTGCCAGGTAGAGCGAGGTCGGCGTTTTGCCGGACCGCGATACGCCGACCAGGATGACGTCCGACTTTTCCAGCCCCTTGGCCGACTGTCCATCGTCATGGGCCAGCGCAAAGTTGATGGCCTCGATCCGGTTCTTGTAGTCCTCGGAGTTGACGGCGATGTTGTGCGAGCGCCCGATCGTGTGGGTGGACTTCATGCCGAGTTCGCGCTCCAGCGGCTCGACAAAGGTCCCGAACATCTCGATGACAAACGCGTCCGCCGCACTGCGCAGCTCGGCCGCCACGGTCGGGTTCACCAGCGTGGAAAAGACGATGGCGCGCTTGCCATCCCGCCCCCGGGCCTCGTTGATGCGCAGCGCGGCATCGCGGGCCTTTTCAACGGAATCGACAAAGGGCAGGCGCTGGGGGCGATAGCGCAGATCGTCGAACTGGGTCAGGACGCTGTGGCCGAGGGTCTCGGCCGTGATGCCGGTACCGTCGGAGACGAAGAACGCGGTTCGATCGAACGGTCCGGCTTGGCTGTCTGGCATCAAATCCTCGCTGATGCGGCGCAGTAATTACAGGGGGCCGCTCGGTAGAATCGACGGATTCTAGTCACACGCAAAAAACAGGAGAGGGCATGTCACGCGGCGCGTACGTCGTACCGTTCAGGCAGTTGCGAATGACCGACGTGGAGTCGGTCGGCGGCAAGAACGCCTCGCTGGGCGAAATGCTGAGCCAGCTGGAAGCCGCGCACATTCGCGTTCCCGACGGTTTCGCGACCACGGCCGAGGCCTTCCGGGACTTCCTGGACGCCGGCAAGCTGCGCCCGCGGATCGCCGAGGCGCTCGATGCGCTGGATGTGGACGACGTCAGAGCTCTGGCGAAGACCGGCGCCGAGATCCGGAAGTGGGTTATCGCGACGCCGTTTCCAACGAGTCTAGAAGATGAAATTCGTGTTAATTATCAGAATCTTATTGATGAATATTCAAGTGATATCTCGGTAGCGGTGCGGTCCAGTGCCACAGCCGAGGACCTGCCCGATGCGTCGTTTGCCGGTCAGCAGGAGAGCTTCCTGAACGTGACTGGCATTGATGCCGTGCTCGACCGGATCAAGCACGTCTTTGCGTCGCTCTACAACGACCGCGCCATTGCCTACCGGGTCCACAAGGGCTTCGCGCATGCCGACGTTGCCCTGTCGGCCGGTGTGCAGCGGATGGTGCGCTCGGACCGCGGCGCGGCGGGCGTCATGTTCACGATGGATACCGAGTCCGGGTTCCGCGACGTGGTCTTCATCACGTCGAGCTATGGCTTGGGCGAGACGGTGGTGCAGGGCGCTGTCAACCCCGACGAGTTTTACGTCCACAAGCCGATGCTGACCGCCGGCAAGCATCCGATCATCCGCAAATCCCTTGGGTCGAAGCTCATCAGGATGGAGTTCGATCCGGCCGGCGGCGCCGGGCGCACGGTGCGTACGGTCGATGTCTCGGACGCCGAGCGCCGCCGCTTTTCGCTGACCGACGCCGATGTGCTGGAGCTGGCCCGGTATGCCGTCTCGATCGAGCAGCACTACGGTCGTCCGATGGACATCGAGTGGGGTAAGGACGGCCTCGACGGGCGCATCTACATCCTGCAGGCGCGGCCGGAAACAGTGAAGTCGCAGGCCGGCGCCGAGGTGCAGCAGCGGTTCAAGCTGACGGGCAAGGGCGCGGTGTTGGCTTCGGGGCGCGCGATCGGACAGAAGATCGGCATTGGCGTCGTGCGCAATATCCGCAGCTCGAGCGAGATGGACCGGGTGCACGCGGGCGACGTGCTGGTGACCGACATGACCGATCCGAACTGGGAACCGGTGATGAAGCGTGCCGCGGCGATCGTCACCAACCGGGGTGGACGGACCTGCCATGCGGCGATCATCGCGCGCGAGTTGGGTATCCCGGCTGTCGTCGGCTGCGGTCACGCGACCGACGTGCTGACCGACGGCATGACGGTCACCGTCTCCTGTGCGGAAGGGGACACGGGGAACATCTACGCCGGCGCGCTCGAGATGGAGGTCGAGACCGTGCAGCAGGGCACTCTACCGCCGATCCCGGTCAAGATCATGATGAACGTCGGCAACCCACAGCTCGCGTTCGACTTCCAGGCGCTGCCGAATGCCGGTGTCGGCCTGGCACGGCTCGAGTTCATCATCAATAACAACATCGGGGTCCACCCGAAGGCGGTGCTCGAGTATCCGAACATCGACCCCGACCTCAAGTCCGCGGTCGAGCGCCTGGCGGCCGGCTACGACTCGCCGCGCGCGTTCTTCGAGGCCAAGCTGGCTGAGGGTATTGCGACCATTGGCGCCGCGTTCTGGCCCAAGCCGGTCATCGTTCGGATGTCGGACTTTAAGAGCAACGAGTACAAGAAGCTGATCGGCGGCTCGCGCTACGAGCCTGACGAAGAAAACCCGATGCTCGGCTTCCGCGGCGCAGCGCGCTACATCGCAGAGTCCTTCCGCGAATGCTTCAGCATGGAGGCGGCGGCGCTCAAGCGCGTGCGGGAGGTGATGGGGCTGACCAACGTCGAGATCATGGTGCCGTTCGTGCGCACGCTGACCGAAGCCCGGCGGGTGACGGAGCTCCTCGCCGAGCATGGTCTGCCGCGCGGCAGTGGCGCCGTCGAAGGCAAGGGCGGGCTGCGCCTCATCATGATGTGCGAGGTGCCGTCGAATGCGCTGCTGGCGGACCAGTTCCTGGACTACTTCGACGGGTTCTCGATCGGTTCGAACGATCTGACGCAGCTGACCCTCGGGCTGGACCGGGATTCCGGATTGGTGGCCGAAGGCTTCGACGAGCGGGATCCAGCGGTCAAGGCGCTGCTGACGCTGGCGATCTCCGCCTGCCGCAAGCGCGGCAAGTACATCGGCATCTGCGGCCAGGGCCCCTCAGATCATGTCGACTTTGCGGAGTGGCTGGTGGGGCAGGGCATCGAGTCGATCTCGCTCAATCCCGACACCGTCGTGGCGACCTGGCAGCGTCTTGCGCGTCAGGCATGAGGGCAGGTCCTGAAGCGAGGCGCCGCTCATCGGGCCGCGGGCGCGGTACGCTTGAAGTCGGGCTCGGCGCCGGCAGCTACGGCGCCACGGAGGAGCAGCCATGGACAGCTACATAGGGTGGTTTGTCGTCGCCTTCGGCCTGCTGGTGGCCGAGTTGCTGAGCGGGACGTTCTACCTCTTGGTGATCTCGATCGCGCTGGCCGCTGCCGGTATCGCGGCGCTGGCCGGTGCGTCGGTTGCGCTGCAGTTCGTCGTGGCGGCCGCGATCGGCATCGGCGGTTCGGTCTGGCTGCGGACGACGCGCTTCGGCAAGCGCCTCCATGAGCGCGGCGACGATCGGGTGCAGAACATGGACATCGGCCAGTCGCTGCGCGTGGAAAACTGGACCGCCGCGCGCACGGCTCGGGCCAGCTACCGCGGGGCGGTCTGGGACGTCGAGCTTGCGCCGGGCGAGCAGCCAACCAGTGGCGAATTCGTGATCCGCGAAATCCAGGCCAACCGGCTGATCGTGGCCGCCAAACCCCGCTAGGAGACTGTCATGCCGATTCCGTACGTCGACGGGGTATCGCTCGTCGCCCTGGTGCTGCTGGTCGTTGCGGTCACCTTTGTCATCAAGGCGGTGAAGGTCGTTCCGCAACAGAACGCCTGGGTGGTCGAGCGGCTCGGCAAGTTCCATGCGGTGCTCCAGCCGGGACTGAACATCGTGATCCCGTTCGTCGACCGGCTGGCGTACAAGCACAGCCTCAAGGAAGTCCCGCTCGACACGCCAAGCCAGGTCTGCATCACGAAAGACAACACGCAGCTGCAGGTCGACGGCGTGCTCTACTTCCAGGTCACCGATCCGCAGCGCGCCTCGTACGGCGCCAGCAACTACATCCTGGCCATCACGCAGCTCGCGCAGACGACACTGCGCTCGGTCATCGGCAAACTCGAACTCGACAAGACGTTCGAGGAGCGCGAGTTCATCAACTCGAGCGTGGTGGCCGCGATCGACGAGGCGGCGATGAACTGGGGTGTCAAGGTGCTGCGCTACGAGATCAAGGACATCACGCCGCCCAATGCGATCCTGCACGCGATGCAGCAGCAGGTCACTGCGGAGCGCGAGAAGCGCGCGCTGATTGCGTCGTCGGAAGGGCGCAAGCAGGAGCAGATCAATATCGCGACCGGCGAGCGCGAGGCCGCGATCGCGAAGTCCGAAGGCGACAAGCAGGCGCAGATCAACCGCGCGCTCGGGGAAGCCTCGGCCATCGTCGCAATCGCTGATGCCACCGCCAAGGCAGTACGCCAGGTGGCCGAGGCGATCCGCCAGCCCGGCGGCATCGAGGCCGTCAACCTCAAGGTGGCGGAACGTTATGTCGAAGCGTTCAGCGGGCTCGCGAAGGCCAACAACACGCTGATCGTGCCGGCCAATCTGGGCGACATCGCCACGCTGATCTCGACGGCCATGACAGTCGTCAAATCGCAGGGCGCTGACCGATAGGACCATCGACGTGGAATTCCTGATTGCCGGCGTTGGTCTCGCACTCGCCGTGTGGATGATTCTTGGAGCGCGGCGTCGGCATCGTTCGCCACCGCCTGATCAGAAGGATCCGGGCGCGTGAGCAGGCGATCGGCAACCCGCGACCGCTGAGGAGACAGGATGGCAGCACCGACAATCGCCACGGGACTCAGGCAGCTCCTCCGCGCGTACATGCCGTTCTCGTCCATGGCGGCCGAGGACATCGACTTCATCATCGAGAGCGTCGAGATCGGCTACTTCGCGCCGGACGAGGTCGTGCTGGCTCCCAGTGGCAAGGTGCCGCCGCACTGCATGATCGTCAAGCAGGGGCGGGTTCAGGGCGAAGCACCTGACAAGAAGGGCATCGCCTTCGAAGCCGGCGTCGGCGACTGTTTCCCCGTGGGCGCCCTGCTGGCGGAGCGGCCCGTGACACTGACGTACCGTTCGGTGGGCGACACCTTCTGCCTGCTGCTGCCGCGCGAGCGTTTCATGGCGCTCGCTCAGCGCAGTCCTCCGTTCATGGACTTCTGCAAGCGCCGGCTCGGCGCGCTGCTCGATCTCTCGCGCCAGCAGCTGCAGCAGACCTACGCTTCGGAGGCATCGGCCGAGCGAACGATGGCGACGCCGCTGGCAGAGCTCATGCGCGGGCCGCCCTTGACCTGCGCGCCCGATACGCCGTTGCGCGAAGCCTTCGGGCGCATGCATGCCGCCCATGTCGGTTCGATGCTGGTCGTCGAGCCGCATCAGGGCGGCGAAAAGGTGACGGGCATCCTGACGCGCACCGACCTCATTGGCCGCGTCATCCTGCCCGAGGTGCCGCTGGCGACGCCGGTCCGGGAGGTCATGACGTCGAACGTGCTGACGCTCGATGCGGACGAAACCGCGGCCGATGCGACGCTGCTGATGGCCGAGCACTCGATCCGGCACATTCCCATCGTCCGCAAGGAAGGCGGCGTGCAGCGTGTCGCCGGTGTCGTCTCGGAGCGCGACCTGTTTGCGCTGCAGCGCCTGACCGTGCGCCAGCTTGCGGTCGCGATACGGCGGGCGGAGGATGTGGACTCGCTTGCGGTCGCTGCGGCCGACGTGCGTCGGCTGTCGCATCACCTGGTGGCGCAGGGCGTGTCTGCCGCGCAGCTGACGCGCCTCATCAGTCACCTCAACGACCAACTGACGGTGCGTCTGCTGACGATCGGGACGCAGCGCTTTAACGTCGATGCACGCAGTCTCTGCTGGCTATCGTTCGGCAGTGAGGGACGTGGCGAGCAGACGATCGCGACCGATCAGGACAACGGCATCCTGTTCGTGGACGGCAAGACGACCGAGGAGCGGATGCTGGAGCTCGCGGACTGGAGCAACGAGGCACTGGCGGCCTGCGGCTTTCCGCTCTGCAAGGGCAACATCATGGCGCGCAACCCGGCGTGGTGCCTGGACTACGCGGGCTGGGATGCGCTGTTCTCCGGATGGATCGACCGCGGTGATCCGGATGCACTGCTCAACGCCAGCATCTTCTTCGACTTCCGCCCGCTTTTTGGCGACGCGGGTCTGGCCAATGGCCTGCGCGAAGACGTCGTCGCGCGGGCGCAGCGCAATCCGAGATTCCTCAAGCAGATGGCGGACAACGCGCTGCGCAACCGGCCGCCTGCCGGGCGGGGCATCGTCGATTCGCTGTTCGGGGAAGGGGGCTCGGCGCGTGTCGACCTGAAGATGCACGGTACCGTCCCGTTCGTCGATGCGGCGCGCATCTGGGCGCTCGCGGCAGGCTTGCACGAGACGAATACGGCAGAACGACTGCTGCGCCTCGGCGAGGCGGGTCGACTGCCGAACGACGATGTGCGCGCCTGGGTGCCGTCATTCGAGTACTTCCAGCTGATGCGCTTGCGTGCGCAGCACCGACGTGCGCAGTCCTACGCGGGCGCGGCGGACAATCCGAATGAAGTCGCCCTCGGCGATCTTTCGGCACTCGATCGCCGCATCATCAACGAGGCGTTCCGCCAGGCGCGCAAGGTGCAGCAGCGCCTCGAGCTCGATTTTCCGGGCTGACATGGGGCTGTTCGACTGGCTGCGGCGGGGTACGCGGGGGGCCGACCACCAGCGCTGGGTCGTGGTGGACGTCGAGACGAGCGGCATGGACGTGACCAACGACGCGCTGATCTCGATCGGCGCAGTGGCCATCGTCGATGGGCGCGTGGTACCGGGCGACAGCCTTGAGATCATCGTGAGGCAGGCGACCGCGAGTTCGCGCGAGAACATCCTGGTGCACGGGGTCGGGGCGCAGGCGCAGCTGAACGGCACGGATCCGCCGCATGCCGTCCGCGTCTTCATGGACTACGTGGGCCGTGCCCCGATGCTGGCGTTCCATGCGCCGTTTGATCGCGCCTTTCTCGCGCGTGTCACGAAGCATTACGTGAACCAGCCTTTTGACAACCCCTGGCTCGACCTCGCCGAGCTTGCGCCTGCGCTCGACCCGAAAGTGAACCACAGGTCGCTCGACGAATGGCTCGGCCACTACGGCATACCGGTCGCCGTGCGGCACAGCGCGGCCTCCGATGCGTTTGCGACCGCGCTGCTGATGACGCGACTGCTGCCGGAGGCGCGCCGGCAGGGCGCGCCGACGTTTTCCGGCATGCAGAAGCTGGCACGGCAGGCGAAGTGGCTGCAGTAGCGAGGATCGCGGACCCTAGGAGAGGCGCGCCGCAGGTCTCTGGCGCTCCTGCAATGGGCGATGGGTTCGGGCGGCGCGGAAGCGACAGCCCGTACGGAGACCATTTGGCCTGAACCTTCTCGGCGCCCGTCGCCTTCGACGCACTACTGGCTGCGCTTCTTGAGCAGCCTGTTCTGCTCGCGCTTCCAGTCCTTGTCCTGCTGGTCGGCCCGTTTTTCAAACTGGCGCTTGCCCTTGGCCAGTCCGACTTCGAGCTTGATGCGGCCCTTGCTGTAATGCAGGTCGAGCGGCACCAGGGCGTAGCCGGCCCGCTCGACCTTGCCGATCAACTTGCGGATTTCCTCGGCCTTCAGCAGCAGCTTGCGTGTTCGCGTCGGGTCCGGCGTGATGTGAGTCGATGCGGTCGGCAGCGGGCTGATGTGCGAGTTCAGGAGATAGAGCTCGCCTTCGCGGATGACGACGTAGGCTTCGTTCAACTGCGCGCGGCCGGCCCGGATCGACTTCACCTCCCAGCCCTCGAGGACCAGCCCGGCTTCGTACCGGTCCTCGATGAAGAAATCGTGCTGGGCCTTCTTGTTCTGGACAATCGCCACGGCAAGTCGCCTGCGCGAGGTGAATAGAATCCGCGTTTATATCTCACCCGCCATGCCGCACGTCGAGCGATCCGTTCTCGTCCATTACAGCGCCGAGCAGATGTTCGACCTCGTCGCCGACGTCGAGCAATACCCGCGCTTCCTTCCCTGGTGCAGCGGAGCGCGCACCGTGCCCGAACACGGCGGTGGGCTTGACGCGAGCGTGGAGATCGACTTCCGTGGCATCCGCAGCCGGTTCACGACGCGTAACCAGTTGCGTTATCCGGAGCAGATCCGCATGCAACTGGTCGACGGGCCGTTCCGCTCGCTGGAAGGGCTGTGGCACTTTCACGCCCTGCGGCCGGGAGCCTCCAAGGTGCAGCTCAGCCTGCGCTACGAGTTTGTCAGCGGGATACTCGGTCGCGCCGTCGCGCCGGTGTTCGACTTCATCGCCAGTTCGATGATCGACTCCTTCGTGCAGCGCGCTGAACAGATCTACGGGCCGAACGAGTGATCGTCACGGTCGTGTACGCGTCGGCGGATGCCAGCCACGTGCTGCAGGTCGAACTCGAGCCCGGAGCAACTGTCGAGCGGGCAATCAATGCCTCGGGTCTGCTCTCGCTCGTGCCTGACCTGCGCCGCGGGGTGCTCGACGTGGGTATCTGGAATCGGGCGGCCCGGCTGGAGGCGGTCGTGCGCGAGGGCGATCGGATCGAGGTTTATCGGCCGCTCACGGTCGACCCGAAGGAGGCGCGCCGGGTACGCGCCGCCGTGCGCAGCCGGCGGAAGGCCAAACTCTAGTTGCAGGTCGCCTGGACGAGCTTGCGGGTGCGCTCGGCCTCGGCGGCGCGCTGTGCATCGTCCAGGAACTCGCGGTTGCCGGCGGCGTCGGTGCGGGTGATGCGCTCGCCGCCCTCGACGGCGCGGAGGTACCCCTTCGCGCGTTCGCAGTCGGCGGCCTTTGCTGCAAGCTTGGTCTGCTCGTCCTGCGCCTTTTTCTCGGCGTCAGCGCGCTCCTGCTGGCGCTTGCGGAATTCCATTTCCTGCTCGGCAAGGCTCTTGGGAGCCGCCGGAGCCGCCGCGGGCGCCGTCGCCTTGGGATCCGTTGCCGGGCGGGGTGCGCTGTCGGCACCGGACACGGAGGGCGGCAGTACCGTCTGCTTGTTCGGTGGCTGGCGGACGATACGATCGGTGTTCACGCTCGCGGGAGGCGGGCGATCGGAATACACGGTGCGCCCGTTGTCATCCTTCCACGCCCATTGCGCCGCCGCCGGGCATGACGCAACGGCGACGAACGCCGCCACGGCGAGCGGTGTCCATACGCGATACGGCGACTTCCGAAGCACCATAGTTCCTCCTCAGCGTCCAAATTGTCCAACGGGCCTCGCCGGGGGAGCAAGTTGAATGAGGGGGGAACTCACCCCCACTTCGGGCTAAGCCGGCGCCTGCCCGGCCCGCCAGGGGCGGCCCGGTATACTCCGCTTTTGCGTCATGAGGCACCTATGCGGTTGGTTCAGAAGGCGCTGACCTTCGATGACGTGCTGCTCGTCCCCGCCCACTCGGCGGTCCTTCCCCGCGACGTCCAGCTCTCTACAAAGCTCTCCCGCAACATTCCGCTGAACATCCCGCTCGTCGCCGCCGCGATGGATACGGTGACGGAGGCCCGGCTGGCGATCGCGCTGGCCCAGGAAGGCGGAATTGGGATCATCCACAAGAACTTTTCGCCGAAGGCCCAGGCGGCCGAGGTGCTGAAGGTCAAGCGCCACGAAGCCGGTGTACTGCGTGACCCGATCACGCTGACGCAGGACATGACGGTGCGTGATGCGATCGATCTGCAGCGGACGCACAAGATTTCCGGCCTGCCGGTCGTCGACGGCAAGCGGATCGTCGGCATCGTGACCAACCGCGACCTGCGTTTCGAGACGCGGCTTGACGCCCCGATCCGCGACATCATGACGCCGCGAGCGCGGCTCGTGACCGTGCGCGAGGGTGCGAGCCTGGACGAGGCCAAGGCGCTGATGCACAGGCACCGCCTGGAACGCGTCCTGGTCATTAACGAGGCCGATGAACTGCTCGGGCTCGTGACGGTGAAGGACATCACCAAGGCGACCGAACATCCGAATGCCGCCAAGGACGAGCAAGGCAAGCTGCGCGTCGGCGGCGCGATCAGCACCGGAACAGATTCCGAGGAGCGCGCCGAACTGATGGTCAAGGCCGGCGTCGATGTACTCATCGTCGACACGGCCCACGGTCATCACCAGGGCGTGATCGACCGGGTGCGCTGGGTGAAGAAGAACTTCCCAAAGGTGGACGTCGTCGGCGGCAACATCGCAACCGCCGCGGCGGCCAAGGCGCTGGCCGATGCCGGCGCCGATGGCATCAAGGTCGGCATCGGTCCGGGCTCGATCTGCACGACGCGCATCGTCGCCGGGGTTGGCGTGCCGCAGATAACTGCGGTGGCCAATGTCGCGAAGGCGCTGGAGGGCACCGGAATCCCGCTGACTGCCGATGGCGGAATTCGTTTTTCGGGCGATGTTTCCAAGGCGCTCGCCGCCGGGGCGTATGCCGTCATGATGGGCGGCATGTTCGCCGGTACCGAAGAAGCGCCGGGTGAGGTCATCCTGTTCCAGGGGCGTTCGTACAAGAGCTACCGTGGCATGGGCAGCCTTGGGGCCATGACCGAAGGTTCGGCCGAGCGCTATTTCCAGGACAACGACGCCAACGTCGACAAGTTCGTCCCCGAGGGCATCGAAGGCATGGTGCCGTACAAGGGCAGCGTGCTTGCGATCATCTATCAGCTCACGGGCGGACTGCGCTCCAGCATGGGCTACTGCGGCTGCGGAACGATCGACGAGATGAGGACCAAGGCCGAGTTCGTAGAGATCACCGCCGCTGGCATGCGCGAGTCGCACGTGCACGACGTGCGCATCACCAAGGAAGCGCCCAACTACCGGCTCGAGACCTGAGGGCCGGCGTCATGATGAAGACCTCGCTGCCCGCCGGTTCGTCCCTCGCGGGCCGCCTCGGTTTTTCCTTTTCCTTCGACCTTGCGCCGCCGTCGGGCGGCCGCGTCCCATGAACCACGACAAGATCCTCATCCTCGACTTTGGCTCCCAGGTCACGCAGCTCATCGCGCGCCGCATCCGCGAGGCCAGCGTCTATTGCGAGATCCACCCGGCCGACATCGGCGATGCCTTCGTGAAGGACTTTGCGCCGAAGGGCATCGTGCTCTCCGGCAGCCACATGTCGGCCTACGAGGAGTCGACCGACCGCGCGCCCGCGGCGGTGTTCGAGCTCGGCGTGCCGGTGCTCGGCATCTGTTACGGCATGCAGACCATGGCTCAGCAACTGGGCGGGAAGGTCGAAGGCGGTCATACGCGGGAATTCGGCTACGCGGAAGTCCGCGCGCGCGGTCACACGAGGCTGCTCGAGGGCATCGAGGACCGGCGCAACGAAGAAGGACACGGGCTGCTGAACGTCTGGATGAGTCACGGCGACAAGGTCGTCGATGTGCCGCCGGGTTTTAAGGTGATGGCCTCGACTGAGAACTGCCCGATCGCCGGCATGGCGGACGAGGCGCGCGGGTATTACGGAGTGCAGTTCCATCCCGAGGTCACGCACACGGCGCAGGGCGAGGCCATCCTGCGGCGCTTCGCCCTCGAGATCTGCGGTTGCCGTCCGGACTGGGTCATGGGTGACTATGTTGGCGAGGCGGTCGAGAAGATCCGTGCGCAGGTCGGCCGCGAAGAGGTGATCCTGGGCCTGTCTGGGGGGGTCGACTCCTCGGTGGCGGCGGCGCTGATCCAGCGCGCGATCGGCGAACAGCTCACCTGCGTCTTTGTCGATACCGGGCTGTTGCGGCTCGCCGAAGGCCAGCAGGTCATCGACACGTTCCAGAAGCACATGGGCATGAAGCTGATCGCCATCGACGCGACCGAGCGCTTCATGACTGCACTCAAGGGTGTCTCGGATCCCGAGGAGAAGCGAAAGATCATCGGGCGCGAGTTCGTCCACGTGTTCCAGGAGGAGGCGGCGAAGCTTCCGAACGCCAAGTGGCTGGCGCAGGGCACGATCTATCCGGATGTCATCGAATCGGCCGGCGCGAAGACGAAGAAGGCGACGACGATCAAGAGCCACCACAACGTCGGGGGCCTGCCGGAGACGCTCCACCTGAAGCTACTGGAGCCGCTGCGCGATCTTTTCAAGGACGAGGTGCGCAACCTTGGACTCGCGCTCGGCCTGCCGCGCGAGATGATCTTCCGCCATCCATTCCCCGGCCCGGGCCTCGGCGTGCGGATCCTCGGCGAAGTGAAGAAGGAACACGCGGACCTGCTGCGGCGGGCCGACGCGATTTTCATCGAGGAATTGCGTTCTTCGGGCTGGTACGACAGGACGAGCCAGGCGTTTGCGGTGTTCCTGCCGGTGAAAAGCGTCGGCGTCATGGGTGACGGCCGCACCTACGAGTGGGTCGTCGCGCTGCGAGCTGTGCAGACCACGGACTTCATGACCGCACACTGGGCACACCTGCCGCACGACCTGCTCGGCAAGGTCTCGAACCGCATCATCAACGAAGTGCGCGGCATCAACCGCGTCGTCTACGACATCAGCGGCAAGCCACCGGCGACGATCGAGTGGGAGTAGTCGCAGGTGTAAGTGGCACGTCTTAGCGCACGCCGGACACCGTCTTTGACCTCGCATCGGCGCGTCCCGACTCTTGTCAGTTGATTCGTCATCCGGCTCGTGTGAGGTGTCGATACACTCGCTCGCGCTTACCGGAAGATTGGCTGCAGCAGGCCCGGTATCCATTCAACCGCTGGCAAAGCGTCGCGGGACCGGCAGGCAAAGAACCCTTGAAGACCGACATACCGCACAGAGGTGCCATGATCGTAAGATTGACACTGGCCATGCTGATCGGCATCGCGCCGTTGGCGTCTAATGCGCAGTCTCCTGCGGATCTGGAGCGGTGTCGTGCGATTCCAGAGCCGTCAGCTCGGCTGGCTTGCTACGACGCAGCGGCGGCCAACGCGGCCGCCGCGTCGCGCTCCGCGCCGCCTGCCGCAGAACCTCCAGCGGCCACGGGCGCAAGCCCGGAGAACCGGCGCGAGAGCGGCGCGAGCCTGGTTGCGACGGGATCGCTCGCGGGTGGTCAGTCGCTGATTGCCCAGCGCTGGGAACTCGAGGATCGCTATAAGGCAGGCACGTTCCGGTTCACGTTCTATCGGCCAAATTACATCCTGCCGGTCGTGTACTCGTCCAATGTCAATGACAGTCCGCAGACGCCGACACAGCCGCCGCCCGACCTTCCGGGGCCACTGGACTCGACCGAAACCGAGTTCCAGTTGAGCTTCAAATTGAAGTTATGGGAAGACATCTTTGGAGGACGTTCCGCGTTGTGGCTCGGCTACACGCAGAAGAGCTTCTGGCAGGTCTACAACGAAGATCTGTCTCGGCCGTTCCGCGAGACGAACTACGAGCCCGAACTCATCTGGTCGATGCCGACGGACTACGAGGTGCTGGGACTTAAGGGCCGCCTGCTGGCATTTGGACTGGTGCACCAGTCCAACGGGCGTGGTGATCCGTTGTCTCGCAGCTGGAACCGGGTGTATGCGATGGTCGCTCTCGAGAACGGTCCCTTCGTGCTGCAGATCAAGCCGTGGTACCGACTCCCGGACAGTGAAGAGAAGGACGACAACCCGGACATCAAGGACTACATCGGCTCGGCGGAGTTTCTCGCGTTCTACAAGTGGCGGGAGGACTGGGTCACCACGCTGCGCCTGCGCACGACCTTCCAGACCGACCCGAGCTGGGGTTCGGCGCAGCTGGACCTTCGCTTTCCGATCACGTCGGACCTGCGCGGCTACCTGCAGGTCTTTTCCGGATACGGCGAAAGCATGATCGACTACAACTTCCGCAAGACTGCGGTGGGCTTGGGCGTCTCGATTGGAACGTACTACTGACGCTCGCGCCGCCCCACCGCCGGGGTGGATTCCGCAACCTCGCGGTGCAAAACACCATCGCGGGCAGGGGCTAGCGCAGGCTTCCTTCGGCTTGCGCTAACCTAGACGACTACTCCGCCGCCGAGCGGCAAGTTCAGGGGATGACAACCATGTACCAGCGCTTGTTTGGTGTTCTGATCGCAGGAGCCTTGGCCTTTGCCGCGGCCGGCTGCGCCACTCGTGCCACCTCAATCGACGCGCAGTGGGTGAATCCGGAGTTCGCTGGCAAGCGGTCCGTCAGGAGTGTGATGGTGATGGCGGCCGTGCAGGATACGACCAACCGCCGCATCTTCGAGGACCGCATGGTCGCCGCACTGGGAGCGGCGGGCGTCAAGGCGGTCCAGTCGTACCAGTTCCTGCCGCAATCGGGCCCGGTCACCGAGGAGCAGTTGCGTCGCGCCATCGCGAACGCCGGCGTCAATCATGCGATGGTGACCCGGGTCATCAACGTCACGACCGAGGTCAACGTGTCGCCGGGGATGGTCATGGGTCCAGCGTGGGGCCCGGGTTGGGGCCCGGGGATGGGCTGGGGCGGTGGCTGGGGGCCGGGTTGGGGCGGCATGGCCGGCTACTACAACACGATGTGGGCCACATCGATCCCGCCGCAGGTGACGACAACGCAGAAGGTCCATGCCGATACTCGCGTCTTCGATGCAAAGTCCGCCGCGGTGATCTGGTCGGCTGCGACGACGACCGCGACTGGATGGGATACCGTTCCGCAGATGATCGATCAGTTCGTCCAACTCATCGTTTCCACGATGACCAAGGACGCGGTGATCTAGCCGTGCCGGTACGCTGTCGCGGCGGTGTTGAAGCGAAGCGCGAAAGGCCTCGCACGGTGCGCCCGAGGCGCGGTGTTATGCTGAATTGGACCGAGTTCTAGACATACCGCAATGGTCGGCGGCACCGGCCACTGCGTTCGACGATGGCGCTGTGCGGCGACGTTCTCCGCAGCGCGACCTTGGCCGCGAGTTGTATCGACCCCCCCAATCTGGAGTCACTGAATGAATCAATCCGTTGCAGTCCTTTCAGTCCTTGCAGGCGCCGCGCTCGCGCTGCCCCTGTCTGCCGATGCCCAGGTGCGCGTGCAGTACGGCCGCATCACCAATGTCCAGGCGACCACGGTCACGGACAACACCGCGCGCACGGTCGGCACGCTGGTCGGCGGTGGCGTTGGTCTGGCAACCGGTAGCGGTCAGTCCGGCAGCAACCGTGCGCTGCGCGGCATCGGTGGCGCTGCTGCCGGGCGCGGTGTGGGTTCGCTCGCGGGGCGTTCGCAGGCCTTCGAGTACACCGTGCTGGTCGATGGAACGACCACCGTGCGCATCGTCTCCGACCAAGCCGGCAAGCGGATCGGCGACTGTGTGGCTGTTGAACAGGGGCAGTTCGCCAATATCCGGCTCGTGCCAGACGCCCGCTGCGCTCCGCGCGCGCAGGCCGCCCCGGCCAAGGCGGCACCTCCGCCGCCACCGGCGGCCGCCGAAGTCCAGCAGGCCTCCGCCTGCGAGCAGGCCAAGGAGCAGGTCCTTGCGGCCGCGACCGACGACGAGTTCAACATCGCGGAACGCCGCATGCGACTGCTCTGCGGCGAATGACCTGCGGCAAACCGCGCCGCCGCGTTTGACGCGCTGGTGCGGGCCTGGGCGGAGTCGGCCGTTGTGACGCCTGCCCGGGAAGCGGTCCGCCTCCCGTCAGAGGCGGCGACTCTTGAGCCGGCCAGGGTACTTCGCGACTCTCGCCGGCTTTCATCAAGTGAGCAACGCCTTGTCCTTTAGCGTCTGAGGCAGCGCGGCTTGGCCGCGCGTTCGCGCTTGGAGGTCCGGCGCCGCCAGCCTGGATGCGGGCGCGATGCACCTGTCGCGAGCAGATCCTGCGCGGCCGCGTTTTGTGCGGTAATGTTGCGCCGCGGAAAAATTGGTTCGACAGTCCACCTCCGGCGTTCGCAGACTGACAAGGCGAAGCTGAGGACAGCGTACGGGGCAACCGACACGGGCACCAGTCCGGAGCCAAACTGGCCCGACCTCGCAGGGCGAATCAACGATTCGCGAGGCACCTTACTCGAGGGAGAAAGCGATGAAACGGAATCCGGTCCGGGTGGACCTCGGACTGCAGGGCGGCGGCGCGCACGGCGCCTTCACCTGGGGCGTGCTCGATCGGCTGCTCGAAGAGCCATGGCTCGAGTACGACGGCATCTCGGGCACCTCGGCCGGCGCCATGAACGCGGCCGTGATGATCGACGGCCTCGCGGCTGGCGGACGCGACGGCGCGCGCGGATCGCTCGAGCGCTTCTGGAAAGAGGTTTCCGATGCAGCGCTGCTGAGTCCGCTGCGCCGGGGGCCGCTGGAGATCCTGACAGGTTCGTGGTCGCTCGACTACTCGCCGATCTTCGCGGCGCTCGACGTGGCGGCGCGCGTCATGTCGCCGTACGACATCAATCCGATGGGGACCAACCCGCTGCGCGACATCCTGCAGCATCTCGACTTCGAGCGGATCGCCAAGTCCAAGGTCAAGCTCTTCGTCACCGCCACGAACGTCCGCACAGGACGCGGGCGGGTGTTCCGCAACGCGGACATTTCGCCGGACGTCCTCCTCGCCTCGGCCTGCCTGCCGACGATGTTCCAGGCGGTCGAGATCGATGGCGAGCCGTACTGGGACGGCGGCTACTCCGGCAATCCCTCGATGTCGCCGCTGGTGCGCGAGTGCAGTTCGAGCGACACGATCCTGGTCCAGATCAATCCGATTCAGCGACCGGGGACGCCGCGCACGGCGCGGGAGATCCATAACCGGCTCAACGAGATCGCCTTCAACACGACGCTGATCAACCAGTTCCGCGCGGCCGCGCTGCTGCGCCGCGTGGCCGATCCGGGCAGCGGCGAGGGTGCGGTTTGGGCGCGCATGCGCGTGCACCGCATCGCCAGTGACGTCATGCTCGATCTCGGCTACTCATCGAAGCTGCTGGCCGAGTGGCCGTTTTTCTGCATGCTGCGCGACGAAGGCCGCAAGGCTGCCGAGCAGTTCCTCGAGCAGCACGGCAGGTCCGTCGGCGTGCGCTCGACCCTCGACATCGATGCCTACCTCGAGGGGATCTAGCGCTTCGGCCCGATCGGTCCGCTGCCGGGCTTAGACCCGGCCATCGCGCGACAGCAAGACGGCGACCGGCCGCGTGGCCTCGAATTCGGCGCAAACCAGCGCGATGCAGGCGGTGATCGGCACCGCGAGAAACGCTCCGGCGATGCCCCACAGCGCTGACCAGACCGCCAGGCTCACGAGGATGACGAACGGGCTCAGGTTGAGGGAGTTCGCCATCAGGTAGGGGTCGAGGAAGAAGCCGATCACGAACTGCGAGACGGCGAGCGCCAGCAGCACCAGCAGTACGTGGTTCAGGTCGTTGAACTGCATCGTCGCAAAGGCGACGGGCAGCGCCACACCCAGCACCGAGCCGATGTACGGCACGTAGTTGAGCAGCCCGATCAACACGGCCCAGAACGCGGCGAACTCGACGCCGAGCAGCGCGAGGATGGCCCAGCTCACCAGGCCCTGCACGACACTCACCGCGGTCTTCAGCGCGAGGTAGGTTCCGATCCGGGCATTGACGTGGCCGATGAGCCGCTGCACGTTCGCCACGCGCTGCGGGTCGCTGGATATGTTCGCGATCTTCGTCGCAAAGACGCTCCGCTCCATCAGCAGGAACGTCACGTACAGCAGCACGACGATAAGGCCCGAGACGATCGAAGTTACCGAGATGACCGTCGAGCCGATCAGCCGCTGCGTATTGACCTGGGCGAGCAGGTCACGCCGCAGCGTCTCCCAGGTCGGCGTGGTCTCGATACCCAGGCGTGCGGCGACATCCTGGATCGTGTTCAGCAGCGATGCGGCGTACTGTGGGGCGAGTCCCGAGATGTTGCCGAGGCTGCCCGCCACGAGCGAGGCGATCGCCGCAAGCGCCCACGCGATGACGACCGCCGAGACCGTGTAGCCAAGCGATGGCGGCAGCAGGCGGCCGACGACAGGAAACTTGAAGACCAGCCGCGTCACGCCGTCGATGACATAGACGACGAGCGCGCTGAAGACAATCGGCACGAAGATGCCCTTGCCGATGTAAAGCACCCAGGCGACGGCGATGACGAGGACCATGCCGCTGGCGGCCATCCGGAAGCGTTCGCTCATTGTCCCGTCGTGCAACGCCGGTTCCGGCCGCGGGACTGGCGAGGCTTCCTCCGGCTGCGCCTCACGGCCCGGCGAATGACTGTGCATCGGCGTCGTCGGGAAGGAAAGTCGAGAGCAGCGCTTCGAGCCGGACCGGAAGACCCGGTGTCGGCGTTGCGGCGATGTTGCGTCCGGACGCGCCGGACGGCCGGTCGATGCCTTGTTCGATGCGCTCGAGCAGGTAGGGGAAGAACGGGTTCGAGGGCAACCGGGTGAGGAAGTCCTGGTCGACGATCAGCGCACCTCGTTCTCCTCGTGCGTCCAGCGCTCCCAGATTGAGGCCGAATTCATCGCGCGACTTCGGGTCCGGCCGGATGCCATACAAGGGATCGTTCGCCGGGATCGGGATCGCGAGGTGCGAAAGTGAAAAGATGCCGGTCGGATAGGGCAGGCTGAGCGGGCGCACCTCCGCCTGCAGCTGCCCGGGTGCGATGCTGCGCTCGACCGTGGCGTCACTGTCGTCGCCCGCATTCACGATCGCGGTGAAGCGATACGGCTGCGGTGTCGTCGGCGTGAGAGCGTCCAGCGCCACGTAGGCGGAGGGCCGCAGCAGCGGCCCGAATTTCACAGTCCGGTTGACGTCGAAGAGCACGATCTCGCTGCCGTTGTCGGGCAGAAACGCATAGAGCGCGGTCAGGATGGCCGGCGTGCTCACCGTGAAGTCGATCACCGACTGAAATGTCAGCACTGGTGGCAGCGAGCCAAGCTTGCCGTCGCGCGCAAGCCGCTGGATCTGTGCCTGCAACGCGTCGGTCAGGCGGTACGACTGGCGCGCTCCGTTGACCGGAAACGAGTTGTACTTGAATGGATTGAATTCCGGGACATTGCTGAGCCAGGCCGCCGTGGCGAGCGGCGGCAGCAGCGCAGGCAGACCGGCGAGGCCGGCGAAACGCGCGAAGCGCGTGATGCCGATCATCGGCGTGAACAGGATGACGCGGTCGGCACGCGCGAGCTTCGGATCCTCGATCACGTCGAGCGAGTACTTCATCGCCAGCGCGCCGCCGTTGGAGAAGCCGACCAGATGCAGCGGCGCGGGCGCCGGCACGCGGCGCCTTGCTTCACGTACGGCCAGACTCGTCGCTGCCATCCAGTCCTCCCAGCGCACACTGGTCAGTCCGGCCGGCACGGTCCCGTGACCCGGCATGCGCATGCCGATGGCAACGAAGCCGCGTTCGCGATAGCGCTGCGCCACATGCCTGAGGCTGTACGGTGAGTCCGTCAGCCCGTGCAGCAGCACGACGACGCCGACCGGCGGACCGGCGGGCTCCATCACATACGAGCGATTCCAGTCCTGCGCGAAGCGCGCCGGAAAGACCGGGCTCTGCTCGAAGTAGCGGTTGTAGGGCACGCGCTCGCCTTCGGTCAGACGCTGGGTGACATTGGCGTGCACGCTCTCGAAGATCGCCTTTTCCTGAGCGAGGTAGCGGCTCCAGTCCGCCTCGGCGAGTTCGCTCGCGCCGAGCTCGGTCGGCACGAAGGTATGCCATGGATGCAGCGGAGGACCGCTGAGCGCCCGAAACGATCGCACGCCGAGCCCCACTGCGACGACCAGCAGGATCCCGATCAACACCCATTTGAGGGTCTGCTTCACTCTGATCCTCTTTGGCGAAATTGCGGCTTGTGGGACTGGCGCCGGACGGCTGCACCGAGGGCGCGCGGGCGGGCGGAAGTATAGGGCCGGACCGACGATCAGCTCCGCATCGACGGCCGCGCTATGTAGACTGTGGCGATGCCCGAAGAGATCGCGAAATTGTCTTCCGTTGCATGGCTCGAGCGCCTGGCGCAGCTCGCGATCCGGCAGGGCGTTCACCTTTCCACGCTGCAGCAAAAGGACGGTCGCGACCTCGAACTGATCTTCGCCAGCTGCTGGCTCGGTTTCCCTGCCGACCGCATGCTCGATGAACGCGGCGCGAACGATGTGCTGAGGTCCTTCCTGTACGGCGCGGGCGTGATGCTCGACACCGACCATGTCGAGTTGCGTCGCTGGCTGGTCGACACCGGCTTCATCCGGCGCTCGGACTACGGGACGGACTACCGCCGCGGTACCTTGCCCACCTGGCTCGCCGATGCTGCCTCGTCACTCGATGCCGGCCAGATTGCTGACGCGGTGACAGCGGCGCGCGCGGCTCACGACTCGCGTCGCGAGGCGCGCCGGCAGGCCTGGCTGGCGAGCCAGATCCAGGTCACCGAGGAAGCCACTGCGCCTTCCGATGCAGACATCAATTTCATGCGGCTGGCGCTCGACCAGGCGCACAACGCCTGGGCCTTGGCAGAGGTGCCGGTCGGTGCCGTCATCGTCCGCGACGGGAAGGTGATTGCGACCGGTTTCAACCAGCCAATCGGCAACAGCGACCCGACCGCGCACGCCGAGATCCAGGCCATGCGCGCCGCCGCCGAACTCCTGGGCAACTACCGGCTGAACCATTGCGAGATCTTCGTCACACTCGAGCCCTGCGCGATGTGCGCCGGCGCGATGCAGCACGCGCGCATCAAGAGGCTCATCTACGGAGCGCCCGACCCCAAGACCGGTGCCTGCGGCAGCGTGGTGGACCTGTTCGCGGAAGCGCGGCTGAACCACCATACGACGGTGCGCGCCGGTGTGCTGGCGGATGAATCAGCGGCGCTGCTCTCGAACTTCTTCTCGGAGCGCCGGCAGCTGCGCAAGAGCGGACACCTGCCTCAGGATGACGAGCGCGATGGAACGGACTAAAAGCCTGGGACTGGTTGCGCCGTCGGGGTACATGCCCGATCTGGCGGTTGTGGACCGCGCAGCGCGGTTCTTCGCTGCCCGTGGCTGGCGGGTCGAGGCCGGCGACAGCATGTTCGCGCGCGAGCAGCGCTTCGCCGGGCCGGACGAGCTTCGGCTCGGCGAGCTGATGCACTTTGCGACCGACCCGTCGATCGACGTCGTCGTGACGGGGCGTGGCGGCTACGGCGTGTCGCGACTGCTGGACCGGATCGATTACGCGGCGATCAGGGCGCGCGCGCCGATTATCGCGGGCTACAGCGACTTCACCGCGTTCAGCCTCGCCTACCTGGCGCGCGCACGTGGTGTCAGCCTGTCCGGACCGTCGGCGGGCGACTTCGGCGCCGAGTCACCGGATGCGTTCACGACAACGCACTTCTTCGGCCTGATCGAATCGGCACGCTACGCCGTCGACCTCGAGCTTGAAGCGAAGGCCGGCGAATGGACCGGCCGGCTGTGGGGTGGCAACCTGGTGATGCTGGCCGCGCTGCTCGGCACGCCGTA
>Ga0105090_10000157_pt1 | contig 29518 bp, 28 predicted proteins | sample PPLLak3March2015_FD_79110 | JGI IMG/M metagenome (GOLD analysis project Ga0105090, IMG submission 79110) | Freshwater sediment microbial communities from Prairie Pothole Lake near Jamestown, North Dakota, USA - PPLs Lake P7 Core (1) Depth... | ecosystem: Environmental > Aquatic > Freshwater >...
ACCGTGCGCCTGCGCCGCGACGGCGTGCCGCATCACACCCGGCTGCCGGCCTATGCACGCGGCAAGCGAGGCACCATCGCCGCGTCGCATGGCGCCCATGTCTTTGCCGACAGCCATGCCCAGGGCCTGGGTGAGCAGCCCTGTCCGCTCTACACGGTGGCCTTCAGCGGCGCCGAACTCTGGGGTGACGATCCCGGTGCAGCGCGCCTGACGGTATCGATCGATGCCTGGGAGCCCTACTTGGAGCAGACGACATGACCGCGGCCATGCCTGCGCTCCCCGGCCCGGACGGCGGCGAACCGGTCTTCGGCGAACCCTGGCAGGCCCAGGCCTTCGCGATGACGCTCGCCCTGCACCGCCAGGGGGTCTTCAGCTGGCCCGAGTGGGCCGAGGCCCTGGCCGCCGAGATCGCCGCCGCGCAGTCTGCCGGCGACGCCGACCTCGGCGACACCTACTACGCACATTGGCTGGCCGCGCTCGAGCGCCTGCTGGCGGTCAAGGGACTCAGTTCGGCGGCCGAGCTCGAACGCCACCGCCAGGCCTGGGCCTGCGCCGCCGAACGCACACCGCACGGCCGGCCGATCGAGTTGCGCGCCGACGATTTTCCCGCCGGCTGAACCATGCCGCTAGACGCCACCGACGAGGACCTCGATCCGATCCACGAGCCGCGCCTGTGGCGCGACCGGGGCTGGACCGCGCGCGTCGTGAAGAACGACGACGACGAAGGCTGGGCCGTCGAGATGATCAAGCAGGGCGAGCCCGAACCCGCGCTGGTCGGTCCATGGACCATGGGCCGCGACAAGAAGAATCCCAAGCCGCTCGACACGGCAGCTTTCAACACGCTGGTGAAGACCGCGTCGGAGGTGTTGCGCCGGCACGAGCAGCAGCGTCACGCATGGTTGCACAGTCAGCTGACGGTGGTCACGACGTGCGGGCCTGTGGAGGTCAGTCTCGATATCGTTCCCGACGACCATGACCCGCACGCCCTGCTCGGCGCGACCGACGCTGCCGGCGATAGGCTGGCCGAGGTGCGCGTGGCGGCCGGCTTCAAGCTCACCCTGGCCAGCGCCACGGCCTGGGTCGAGGGCGGCTTCGAACGACCGCGCTGAGCGCGGCTCGCGGCGGCGCGGCGCAGGCCGTCAGGCCAGCGACTCGAACAGGGCCACGAATTCCTGCGTCAGCTTGTGCCGCGGATCGAGGTGGATCATCGGCCGCGCCTGTTCGTGCGACTCCTTGATCCTGACGCTGGCGCTCAGGTAGGGCTGCAGCACCGGCAGGCCTTCGTCGATGAGTTCCTGCACCGTGCGCTGCGGCAGGCTGGCGCGCGGCTGGAACTGGTTGACGACGATGCCCTCGACGCCGAGCGCGGGATTGTGGTCGGCCCGGATCTCCTTCACCGTCTCCAGCAGGCCATAGAGGGCGCGGCGCGAGAAGTCGTCGCAGTCGAACGGGATCAGGCAGGCATCGGCAGCGATCAGCGCCGATCGGGTGTAGAAATTCAGCGCCGGCGGGGTGTCGATCCAGATCTGGTCGTAGTCCTCGGCCAGCGCCGCCAGCGCGTCGCGCAGCTTGTAGATCTTGTAGCGGCTCTCCAGCTTGCCGTGCAGTTCCTCGAGCAGCGGGCTCGCCGGCATCAGGTGCAGGTTCTCCCATGGTGTCTCGACGATGAAGTCGCTGGTGGCCTGCGGGCGCAGGCTGAACTTGAGCGTGGTCTCGAAGAATTCGGCGGCGCCGGCGGCCTCGTCGCTGGCCGTGTCGCCCAGCAGGTAACGCGTGCTGTTGCCCTGCGGGTCGAGGTCGACGACCAGCGTGCGCCGGCCCTCGTGCGCCGCGATGGCGGCCAGGTTGCAGGTGATGGTCGACTTGCCGACCCCTCCCTTCTGGTTGAAAACGACCCGACGCATGGCCTCTCCCTGATGCTGGCAAAGCCGATATTGTGCGTCGCAGCAAGGGCATTGCCGCGACGGTGCGGCGGCCGGCTAGCATCGCGTGATGAGCACCAAGGTCCTGTTCGGCTTTCACGCCGTCACCGTGCGGCTGAAGACCGCGCCGGCGTCGGTGACCGAGGTCCATGTCGACGGCACGCGGCGCGACGCGCGCATGCGGCAGTTTCTCGAACGTGCGCGCGAGGCCGGCGCACGGCTGGTCGACAGCGACGATGCGCGGCTGGCGCAGCTGGCCGGCACGACACGGCACCAGGGCGTGGTGGCGCGCGTATCGCCGCTGCCGCAGCACCACTCTCTCGACGACCTGCTCGACGGCGTGAGCGGGGCGCCGCTGCTCCTGGTTCTGGACGGCGTCACCGACCCGCACAACCTGGGCGCCTGCCTGCGGGTTGCCGACGGCGCCGGCGTGCATGCCGTGGTTGCGCCCAAGGACCACGCGGTGGGTCTGAATGCCACCGTGGCCAAGGTCGCCAGCGGTGCCGCCGAGACCGTGCCCTACCTGATGGTGACCAACCTGGCGCGCACCTTGAGCGAGCTGAAGGAGCGCGACATCCGCGTCGTCGGCACCAGCGGCGAGGCGACGACCAGCCTGTTCGACGCCGACCTGCGGGGCCCGCTGGCGCTGGTGCTCGGCGCCGAGGGTCCGGGGCTGCGCCAGCTGACGCGCCGCACCTGTGACGAACTGGTGCGCATTCCGATGCAGGGTGCGGTCGAGAGCCTGAATGTGTCGGTGGCCGCCGGGGTCTGCCTGTTCGAGGCCCTGCGCCAGCGGCGCACCTGATCCGGCGCGGCCGCGCTGGCTACACTGCGGCGCAGCACCCACCCATCGCCCCGCCGGCGCCCCGCCATGCCCGTCATCGAAGTCAAGCACCCCCTCGTGCGCCACAAGGTCGGCCTGCTGCGCGAGAACGAAATCTCGACCAAGAAGTTCCGCGAACTGACCAACGAACTCGGCCGCCTGCTGGCCTACGAGGCGACCGCCGACTTTCCGCTGGAGACGGTCACCATCGACTGCTGGAGCGGCCCCGTCGCCATCGAGCAGATCGCCGGCCGCAAGGTCACCGTGGTGCCCATCCTGCGCGCCGGGCTGGGCATGCTCGACGGCGTGCTCGACATGATCCCGAATGCGCGGGTCAGCGTCGTCGGCCTGAGCCGCAACCACCAGACGCTGCAGCCCGAGCACTATTTCGAGCGCTTCGTCGGCCACCTCGACGAGCGCACGGCGCTGATCGTCGACCCCATGCTGGCGACGGCCGGCTCGATGATCGCCACCGTCGAGCTGCTGAAGAGCCGCGGCTGCAGGGATATCCGCGCCCTCGTGCTTGTGGCCGCGCCCGAGGGTATCCGCGCGCTCGGCGCGGCACATCCGGATGTGCGCTGCTGGACGGCGGCGGTGGACAGCCACCTCAACGAGCTCGGCTACATCATCCCCGGCCTGGGCGACGCCGGCGACAAGATCTTCGGCACGAAGTGAGTTCTGCGGGGGGCACCGAGGCCACAAGGAGGGCCGGCCCTCAGCGCCGCCCCAGCGCCGCCGCCAATGCCTCCCGGTAGACCGGGTGACGGTGGATGTCGCCATGGCCGGCACCGGGCACCAGCAGCAGTTCGGCCGCCGGCTGCACCGCCTGCAGGCGATGGCTGTGCACCGGCGGGATGCGGCTGTCGCGCTCGCCATGGATCAGCAGCACCGGGGTCTGCACACGCGCCAGCGCGAGGTCGCTGCGCAGCGGGTAGCGCAGCAGCGACCGCGGCACCCAGGGGAAATGTTCGCGCGCCAGATCGGCCATGCTCGAGTAGGGAGACAGCAGCACCGTGAATTCGGGCTGCACTTCGGCCGCCAGCCCTGCGGCCAGGCCACTGCCCAGCGAGTGACCCAGGAAGATGCGGCGCTTGCCGGTATACAGGGCTGCGATCGAATGCCAGGCCGCGCGCACGTCGGCCTCCAGCTCGGCCTGGCTGCCGATGCGACCGCTGCTCTTGCCGAAGCCGCGGTAGTCGAGCATGTACAAGTCGAGGTCCAGGCGTCGGTAGAGGTCGACGTCGACGAACCAGGACTGCAGGTTGCCGGCATTGGCGTGCAGGAAGAAGACCACGCCGTGCGGCTGCGGCAGGCGCAGGTGCAGCGCGTGCAGGCGCGCACCGGGGACCTCGACCCAGGCTTCGTGCACGCCGGCACCGCGTTCGAAGCGGTGCCACTCCGGCAGCGGTCGCGGGCGGAACAGCAGTCGCTCCTGACCCCACCACAGCGCCGCCAGCGCGGTGGCATACAGAAGCAGGGCGACCGCGGCCAGCCCTGCCACGCGGCGCAGCAGGCGGCGCTTCACAGCAGCCCGGCCGCACCCACCCCGGCGCCGAGCGCGATCGGCCACAAGGGGCTCCAGGTCGTGCGCAGCATCAGCCACAGCGTGGCCACCACCAGCACGGCCGTGCCGGGGTGCGTGCGCGCCGGTTCGAGCAGGATCCAGCCGGTGGCCAGCAGCAGGCCGATGGTCAGCGGCGCCAGCCCGGCGGTGAAGGCGCGCAGGACGCGCGACTCGCGGCGGCGATCGCCCCAGCGCGTGGCCGTCAGCGCCAGCGTCGTCGAAGGCAGCAGCGTGCCGGCCATGGTCGCCAGCATGCCCGCCAGGCCGCCGATATTGAAGCCGATGACGGCCACGAACAGCACGTTGGGCCCGGGCGCCGCCTGCGCCAGGGCCACCGAGGCGGTGAACTGCGCATCGCTCAGCCAGCCGCGTTCTCCGACGACGAAGCGCTGCATGTCCGGCGCCGTCGTCATGGCGCCGCCGATCGCCAGCAGCGACAGCGCCAGGAAGTGCACGAAGAGCTGCAGCCACTCCGCCGTACCCAGGCCGAGCGGACCCCACAGCAGGGTGGTCACCTCGGCAGCCTCCACCAGGCCGCGCTGCACGACACGATACCCAGCCCCAGCACCACCCAAACCAGCGGCCAGCGCAGCACCCCCACCGCAATCAGCGTCAGCGCGACACCCAGCGCCACCAGCGGCAGTCCGAGCACGTTCCTGCGCAGCCCCGCGCCCAGCTTCACGGCGGTGGCCAGCACCAGCCCGGCGGCAGCCACGCCCATGCCGCGCAGGGCGCCGGTCACCAGCGGCCAGTCCTGCAGTCGCAGCGCCAGCATGGCCAGCAGCAGCACCAGCGCCAACGGCGCCAGCAGCATGCCGCCCAGCGCCGCGGCGGCGCCGCGCCAGCCGAAGTAGCGGTCGCCGATCATCAGCGCCAGGTTGATGACGTTCGGCCCGGGCAGCACCTGCGCCAGCGAAAGCATGCGCAGGAACTGCTCGCGGCTGAGCCAGCGCTCGCGCTCGACCAATTCACGCTGCGCCACCGGCAGCACGCCGCCGAAACCCTGCAGCGCCAGCCGCGTGAAGACGGCGAACAGCTCGCGGCACGAGCTTGGCGCCCGATCGCCCGTCGCCTCAGGCATGGCCGGTGTTCATGCGCCGCGACAGCCAGACGCTGAGCAGGATCGCCAGCGCCATCCAGGCCAGCGCCGCCCAGGGCAGCGGCGCATATCCGCTCACCGCCAGCAGGGCGCCGCCGCCGCCGGCACCGACCGCCTGGCCGATATAGATGGCCGAGGTGTTGAGCGCCAGCAGCGCCGGTGCAAAGGCCGGCGCGCTGGCGGACAGTCGGGCCTGCTGCGCCGAGTTCGACGCGAAGCAGCCCAGCGCCCAGGGCACCAGCACCACCGCCATGGCGGCCACGTTGCCGGCCAGCGGCCAGGTGAGCAGCGACACCGCCATCAGCCCGAGCGTGAAATTGACGCAACGTGCGGCGCCCCAGCGGTCGATGCTGCGCGACAGCAGCAGGTTGCCCAGCAGTCCGAAGGCGCCGAACCACAGGAACAGGAAGCTGACGCCGGCGGCGCTGGCGTCGAGCCCCTGGCGGTAGTAGGGCGCGAAATAGCTGAACAGCGTGAACTGCCCGGCGCCGCTGAGCGCCGTCACCGCGACCATGCCCATGAACAGCGGGTTGGCCAGCGTCGTGCCCCAGTGACGCAGCGACAGCGGGGGCGGCCGCACGCCGTCCGGCAGCGCGCGCCAGACGCCCCAGGCGGCGCCGACGCTGAGCACCGCGACGAGCCCGAACGCCCAGCGCCAGCCCAGGGTCTCGGCGACATAGCTGTGCGCCGGCATGCCCAGCACCGAGGCCAGCGACCAGCCGAGGAAGATGGTGGTGATGGCGCGCCCGACCTGCGCGCGCGGCGCCAGCACGCTGATCGCCGCCGCGGCCTGCGGCGTGAAGACCGCGGCGGCGAGCATGCTCAGCACGCGCACCGGCAGCAGCGCCGCGAAGCTGGGCATCAGCGCCGACAGCACATGCCAGCCGGCGTACCACAGCAGCGCCAGCGTCAGCAGGCGGCGGCGGTCCCAGCTGCCCATGAGCGCAGCCAGCAGGGGTGCCCCCACGCCCATTGCCACCGCAGCGGCGGTGATGAGCTGGCCGGCCACCGCCGCCGATACCTGCAGCGACAAGGCCAGGTCGTTCAAGGCGCCGGCGGTGACCATGACGCCGCAGCCGATGGCGAAGTTGCCCGCCAGCAGCGCACGGCTGGCGCGTGCGACGGCGGCCGCGTCGGCCACGGCGGCGGTCACGGCGGCACCTTCACCGCATGACCTTCAGCGCCTCGGGGTTGACCAGGTTGCTGGGTTCGTTGCGGATGAAATTGACGACGTTGGCGAAGGCCGCGCCGAAAAACATCTCGTAGCTGTCCTGCTCGACATAGCCGATGTGCGGCGTGCACACGGCGTTCTCCAGCCGCAGCAGCGGGTGCCCCTGCAGGATGGGTTCGCTCTCGAAGACGTCGACCGCCGCCATGCCCGGGCGGCCGCGGTTGAGCGCGGCCACCAGTGCGTTCTCCTCGATCAGCTCGGCGCGCGAGGTGTTGACCAGCAGCGCGGTCGGTTTCATGCGCGACAGTGCGTCCAGGCGCACGATGCCGCGCGTCGCATCGTTGAGCCGCAGGTGCAGCGAGAGCACGTCGCAGGTCTCGAAGAAACTCTCGCAGCTGGCGGCGGCGGCATGTCCGTCGGCGACGGCGCGCGCACGCGCTTCCTCGCTGCCCCAGACCTGCACCTTCATGCCGAAGGCCACGCCGTAGCCGGCGACCAGGCGGCCGATCTTGCCGTAGCCCCAGACGCCGAGCGTCTTGCCTCGCAGGACCATGCCGATGGCGAAATTGGGTGGCACCGAAGCCGTTTTCAGCCCCGACTGCTGCCAGGCACCGTGCTTGAGGTTGCCGATGTACTGCGGCAGCCGCCGCATCGCGGCCATCACCAGGGCCCAGGTCAGCTCGGCCGGCGCCACCGGCGAGCCCACGCCTTCGGCCACCGCGATGCCCAGCCGGGTGCAGGCCTCGACGTCGATGTGCGGGCCGACCTTGCCGGTCTGCGAGATCAGCTTGAGCTTGGGCAGCTTTTCCAGCAGCGCGCGCGGAAACTGCGTGCGCTCGCGGATCAGCACCAGCACGTCGGCGTCGCGCAGGCGCACCGACAGCTGGCCGATGCCCTTGACCGTATTGGTGAAGACCTTGGCGTTGTAAGGCTCCAGTTGCGCGGCGCACTTGAGCTTGCGTACCGCGTCCTGGTAGTCGTCGAGGATGATGATGTTCATGGCCGTGTGGGCGTGGATTCTGCCCCTTCGGGCGGCGCGGTCAGGACGGCGGCAACGTGTATGCGCTGCTGCGCCACGCGGGCGTCGAACTCGGCAAGCGCGACTACCTCGGCGCGGACGGAGCCGTGCGGTTGCCGGCGGCCGGCTTGGCGGCGCGCTTCGGAGCCGGCTTGCGTTTGACCGAGGACGCGCTCGTCGCCGGCTTGGGCGGCAGCATGAGCACGATCTGCTGGCCCGGCCTGAAGCGGGCCGTGATGCCGACCTTGTTCCACTGCGCCACCTGCGACGCGCTGACCCGATAGCGCTTTGCCACCGTGGCCACGCTGTCGCCCTTGGCGCCGGCCTTGACCATCACCCGGCGCTGCGGCGGACGTTCGGGGGCCAGGCGCATGACCGCGTTGTGCGCGATATGTTCTGCGACATCGTTGCCGCCATGGCCATTGCGCGGCACCAGCAGCGTCGAGCCGGCCTGCACCATCATGCGCGCCGGGATGCGGTTGACCTCGCGCAGATCGCCCTCGGACATGCCGACCAGGCGTGCCGCCTCGGCCGCATTGACGGTCCTGGGCGCGACCCAGGCCGTCCAGCTTGCCAGCGGGCCGCTGTGAAGCGCCAGTTCGCGCAGGAAGCGGTTGGCGTTGTCGTAGGGCAGCAGCACCTCCGGCGTGCCGGCGGCCAGGATCACCGGCTTGTTGTGCTGTGGGTTGAGGGCGTGGAATTCGTCGAGCGGCAGGCCCGCCAGGCTGGCGGCCAAGGCGACGTCGATGTCGCGATCGATCGCCACCGTCAGGAAGTACGGGTGGTTCTCGAGCTGCGGCAGCTGCAGCCCGTAGGCCTCGGGGCTGGCCACGAGGTTCATCACCGCCTGCAGCTTCGGCACGTAGTTGCGCGTCTCGTCGGGCATGCGCAGGCTCGCATAGTCGATGGGTCTCTGCGCGCTGCGGTTGCGGTTGATGGCGCGCTGCACATTGCCCTGGCCCCAGTTGTAGGCGGCCAGCGCCAGGTGCCAGTCGCCGAATTGCCCATGCAGTTGCTGCAGGTAGTCCAGCGCTGCGCGGGTGGATTCGAGCACGGCGCGGCGGTCGTCGCGGAACAGGTTCTGGCGCAACTCGAAATCCTTGCCCGTGGCCGGCATGAACTGCCACATGCCGGAAGCACGCGCATTCGAGACCGCTTGCGGGTTGAAGGCGCTCTCGATGAAGGGCAGCAGGGCCAGCTCGCTCGGCAAGCCGCGGCGCTCGACTTCCTCGACGATATGGAACAGGTAGCGGCCGCCGCGGTCGGTCATGCGCTGCACATAGTCCGGCCGGCCGGCGTAGTACTGCTCCCACTTCGCCACCAGTTCGCCCCCCAGCGCCGGCAACGCGTAGCCGCGGCGCACGCGCTCCCAGAGGTCGCTGCGTGCGGCATCCTGCTCCGGATCCAGACGCGTGCGCGGCTGCAGCGGGGCCAGCGTGATCGGGGCCGACGCCGGCGCGGTGGGTGTGGCCGCCGCGACGACCGGGGCAGCGGCCGTTTCCGGAGCGGCCGGCGCTTCCGCCACGGGCGGGGGTTCACTCGACTCGGGAGCCTGCAGACTGGCGCAGCCGGTGGCGAGGGCGGCGGCGGCCAGGGCCGCCGCCAAGGCCAGACGCCGCACGCGCGTCGGCAGGTCGGACAAGGTCATCGGAAGCGGTTCTTCCATTCGCGCAGCGCGGTGAAGACTGCCAGCGGCTCGCCGTCGGTCGCGCCCTGTGCACGGGCCGAGGCCACCACTTCGGGCGCGTCGCAGCGCAGGAAAGGATTGATCTGGCGTTCGAGGCCGATCGTCGACGGCAGCGTCGGAGTGCCGGCCGCCCGCAGCGCCTGGCAGCGCGCTTCGTAGGCGGCGCGCGCCACATTGCCCGGCTCGACCGCGGCAGCGAAGCGCAGGTTGGACAACGTATATTCGTGCGTGCAGCAGACCTGCGTATCGTCCGCGAGCGCCGCCAGCCGCGCCAGCGAATCGTGCATCTGCGCCGCCGTGCCTTCGAACAGCCGGCCGCAACCGGCGGAGAAGAGCGTATCGCCGCAGAACAGCCACGGTGCGGCAAGGACGGCCTGCGGCGCCACGGGCTGCTGGTGGTAGGCGATGTGACCGGCGGTGTGACCCGGCACGTCGAGCACGCGGAAGTGCAGGCCGAGCAACTCGATCGCATCGCCGTCCTGCAAGGGCGTGCAGGGTTTCGGGATATGTTCCCGCGCCGGGCCGAAGACCGGCCCCCGGAGACGAGGACGCAGGTCGTCCACGCCGCCGACATGGTCGGGGTGGTGGTGCGTCACTAGAATGCCCGCCAGCGCAAGACCAAGTTCGTCGAGGGCGGCATGCACCGGCGCGGCATCGCCCGGATCCACCACCACCGCTTGCGCGCCGTCGTGAAGCATCCAGATGTAGTTGTCGGCGAAGGCGGGCAGGGCGATCAGATTCATCATGACGCGAGAGGAGTCGATTATAGAGTTGGGGGCCTGGCTGCGCACTGCGCCGGGACAGCACCTGCTTGCCTGGGAGCAAGACCGGCTGGACCATGCGGTCACTGACGCCTTCGGCTTCCACGCCGTCCAGCTGGGACTTCCCGAAGTCGACGGCCTGCGCGCCAACCGCGTGCCGCACCGGTGGGTGGCATGCGACTCGCTGGTGGTGCCCGAGACACTGCCGATGCCGCCGCCGCTGGACGAGCTGATCACAATGCAGCCGCCCCATGCGCCGGTGGGCCTGCACTGTGACTTCGACGCGCTGCCTTTTCCGAATGCCAGCATCGACCTCATGGTGCTGCCGCACTCGCTGGAGGTGGCGCGCGACCCACACCTGACGCTGCGCGAGGTCGAGCGCGTGCTGGTGCCCGAGGGGCGCGTCGTCATCGCCGGATTCAACCCGGCCAGCCTGTGGGGGCTGCGCCAGCGCGCCGGCCATCTGCGGCGCGGCCTGGGTTTCGGTCGCGGGCAGAACCTGTACCTGCCACGCGCCGGTGAGTTCATCGGCTACTGGCGATTGCGCGACTGGCTGCGGCTGCTCGGCTTCGAGGTCGAGGCCGGGCGCTTCGGCTGCTGGCGGCCGCCGCTGCGCACCGACAAGTGGCTGCAACGGTTTGCCTGGCTCGACCGCATCGGCGACCGCTGGTGGCCGGTGCTGGGCGCGGTGTATTTCCTGGTGGCGGTCAAGCGCGTGCGCGGCATGCGCCTGGTGGGTCTGCTGCGCAACGAGAAACGCAAGGCGCTGGCCGCGCCGGCCGCGGTGGCCAACCGGCGGCGTGAAGGCGCGCCTGCCGATGCCGAGCTGGAGTCTTGATGTCCGAAGTGGTGATCTACGCCGACGGCGCCTGCCGCGGCAATCCCGGCCCGGGGGGCTGGGGCGTGTGGCTGAAGAGCGGCGAGCGCGAGAAGGAGCTGTTCGGCGGCGAAAGGCTCACCACCAACAACCGCATGGAGCTGACTGCGGTGATCGAGGCGCTGGCGTCGCTGAAGCGGCGCTGCCGGGTCACGATCTACACCGACAGCGCCTACGTGAAGGACGGCATCACGAAGTGGATCCACGCCTGGAAGGCACGCGGCTGGACGACCGCCGCCAGGCGGCCGGTGAAGAATATCGAGTTGTGGCAGCGGCTGGATGAACTCAACGCCGCGCACGAGGTGCACTGGCGCTGGGTGCGGGGCCATGCCGGCGATCCCGGCAACGAGCGTGCCGACCGGCTGGCCAACCGCGGTGTCGATGCCGCGCTGGGTTGAAGCCACGACGCCGGCGACTGCTCACCCCCACTTTGGCAGCGAAGGCGGGGGATCGCTAAAGTCCATGTTTTCCCCTCGCCGCGAGGACGTCCTTGAAAACAAGATATACGCTGGTCGCCGTCGTCGGAATTGCGCTGGCGGGGGGTGTCGCCTGGTGGTGGCAGAACCAGCCCACGGCAGCGGTGCCGGCTGCGGGTGGCGCGCCGGGTGCCCGCGCCGGCGGACCAGGCGCGCCGGGCGGTCCGGTGGCGGTCGAGGTGGCCCGGGCCGAGGCCGTGACCCTGACCGACGATGTCCAGGCCGTGGGCTCGCTGAAGTCCAGTCAGGGCGTGATGCTGCGGCCCGAGGTCAGCGGCCGCATCGCCCGCCTGGGCTTCAATGACGGCCAGCGCGTCAGGCGCGGTCAGCTGCTGGTGCAGCTCGACGACACCCTGCAGCGCGCGCAGCTGCAGCAGGCCGAGGCGCAGGCCAGCATCGCGCGCACCAATCTGCAGCGCAGCCGCGAATTGCTGGCGCAGAATTTCGTCAGCCAGAGTGCGGTCGACCAGAACGCCGCCAGTCTGCAGGTGGCCGAAGCGCAGGTGGCGCTGGCGCAGGCGCAGCTGGCGCGCATGAAGGTGTTGGCGCCCTTCGATGGCACCGCGGGCCTCAAGCTCGTCGATGTCGGCGACTATGTGAAGGACGGCGCCGATATCGTCAATATCGAGAACCTGGCGGCGTTGACGGTGCAGTTTGCGCTGCCCGAGCGCTACATCGATCGCCTGCGCAGCGGCCAGGCCGTCGAGGTGGCCGTGGATGCGCTGCCGAGCCGCAGTTTCAAGGGCCGCGTGATGGCGGTCGACTCGCAGGTCGACGCCAACGGCCGTGCGCTGCAGGTGCTGGCCGAGGTCGACAACCCGGGTGCCTTGCTCAAGCCGGGCATGTTCGCGCGTCCGCGCGTGGTGTTCTCTCAGCGTGTCGGTGCCGTCGTCGTGCCCGAGGAGGCGCTGGTGCCGCTGGGGGCCAGTCAGTTCGTCTTCAAGGTTGTCGACGGTGCCGAAGGGCAGAAGGTCGCGCAGCGTCTGGAGGCCAGGGTCGGATTGCGGCAACCCGGCAAGGTCGAGATCGTCGAGGGTCTGCAGGCGGGCGACATCGTCGTCACTGCCGGGCAGGCGCGGCTGCTGCGCGGCGACCGCACACCGGTGCGTCTGATCGACCTCGCCCAGGCCGGCGCCGCCGTTGCCGCCGCGCCAGCCCGCGCGCCGCGCCAGCTGCCCGGAGCGGCCTCGGCGGCGCGGCCGGCGCAGCCCTGAACGGGGCCGGCCCGCCAAACGCCTGAGGAACAGCGATGAAGATCTCGGAAACATCGATCCGGCGGCCGGTCCTGGCCACCGTGATGTCGCTGCTGCTGGTCCTGATCGGGCTCGTCTCCTTCGATCAGCTCAGCCTGCGCGAATACCCGCGCATCGACGAGCCCCTGGTCAATGTCAGCACGCGGCTGCTGGGTGCCTCGTCCGAGGTCATCGAGTCGCAGGTCACCAAGCCGCTGGAGGACTCGATCGCCGGCATCGACGGCGTCGACATCATCACCTCGGTGTCGCGCACGGAGAGCAGCCAGATCACGGTGCGCTTTCGCCTCAGCAAGGACCCGGACACCGCGGCGGCCGAGGTGCGCGACCGCGTCTCGCGTGTGCGTGGCCGCCTGCCCGACGCCGTCGACGAGCCGGTGATCGCCAAGGTCGAGGCCGACGCCACGCCGACGATCTGGCTCGCCTACACCAGCGAGACGATGAGCACGCTGGAGCTCTCCGACATCATCAACCGCGTCGTCAAGCCACGGCTGCAGACCGTGCCCGGCGTGGCCGACGTGCAGATCGGCGGCGACCGCCGCTACGCGATGCGCATCTGGGTCGACACCGACCGCCTGGCCGCCTACCAGCTGACGGTGCAGGATGTCGAGGAGGCCCTGCGGCGGCAGAACCTGGAGGTGCCGGCCGGCCGCATCGAGAGCCAGCAGCGCGAGTTCAGCGTCACCGCACGCACCGACCTCAACACGGTGGCGCAATTCAACGAGATTGCGCTCAAGACCGCCGGCGGCCACACCGTGCGGCTGCGCGACGTCGCGCGCGTCGAGGAGGCCGCCGCCAGCGAGCGCACGCGCGTGCGGCTCAACGGCGTGCCGTCGATCAGCACCGGCATCATCCGCAATGCCACCGCCAATCCGCTCGAGGTCGCCGACGGCGTGCGCGCGCTCATGCCGCAGATCCAGCGCGACCTGCCGCCGTCGGTGACGGTCCACCAGGCCAACGACAACTCGGTCTTCATCGACCGCTCGATCAAGGCCGTGTACACCACGGTGGCCGAGGCCATCGTGCTGGTGGCGCTGGTGGTGTTCGTCTTCCTGCGCACGCTGCGCGCCTCGATCATCCCGCTGGTGACGATCCCGGTCAGCCTGATCGGGGCTTTCTCGCTCATCGCGCTGGCCGGCTTCACCGTCAATACGCTGACGCTGCTGGCGCTGGTGCTGGCCATCGGTCTGGTGGTCGACGATGCGATCGTCGTGCTGGAGAATATCTACCGCCACATCGAGGAGGGTCTGACCCCCCTGCAGGCCTCGTTCAAGGGCATCCGCGAAATCAGTTTCGCGGTGGTGGCGATGACGCTCACGCTGGCGGCGGTGTTCGCACCGCTGGCCTTCACGCCCGGGCGCACCGGGCGCCTGTTCAGCGAATTCGCGCTCACGCTGGCCGGTGCGGTGCTGGTGTCGGGCTTCGTCGCGCTGACGCTGACCCCCATGCTGTGCAGCAAGCTGCTGCGCCACAACCCCAGGCCGACGCGCTTCGACAGCGGCATGGAGACCCTGCTGGTGGCGCTGACCGGCGTGTATACGCGCATGCTCCGCCGGGCGCTGGCGGCGCGCTGGCTGGTCGTGCTCGTGATGCTGGGATCGGGTGTGGGGAGCTGGTGGCTGTTCAGCACCGCCAAGAGCGAGCTCTCGCCGATGGAAGACCGCGGCGTGATCGCGATGCCGATCCGCGCCCCGGACGGCGCGACGCTCGAATACACCGCGCGCTACCTCGACGCGCTGGACGCGATCGCGGCGCAGTACCCGGAATTCGACCGCCGCTTCATGTTCATCGGTGGCGGCCAGGTGTCGAGCGCCTTCGGCGTGCTGCGCACCGTCGACTGGACGGAGCGCGATGTCACGACGCAGGAACTGGCGCGCAAGCTGCTGCCGCAAGTCATGGCCTTGCCCGGCATTTCCGTCTTCCCGGTGACGCCGCCCAGCCTGGGCCAGGGATTCCGTTCGCTGCCGCTGAACTTCGTCATCGTCAGCGGCGACAGCTACGAGAACATGGCGGGCGCGGCGCAGGCGCTGATCGCCGAGATGCAGCAGAACCCGGGGCTGGTGCAGCCCGACAGCGACCTGCAGCTGAACAAGCCCGAGATCTACATGGAGGTCGACCGCGTGCGCGCGGCCGACATGGGCGTGTCGGTGGAGGCGGTGGCGCGCACGGTGGAAACGATGCTCGGCGGCCGCGCCGTCACGCGCTACAAGCGCGATGCAGAGCAGTACGACGTGATCGTGCAGACCGAGGGCCGCGGTCGCGCCACGCCGGAGGACATCGCGAAGCTCTTCGTGCGCGGCCGCAACGACACCATGGTGCCGCTGTCGTCGCTGGTCAAGGTGCGCGAGGCCGTGAGCCCGCGCGAGCTCAACCACTTCAACCAGCGGCGCAGCGTCACCATCACCGCCAACCTGGCCCCGAACTATTCGCTGGGCGAGGCGCTGGCCTTCATGGACGAAGCCGCGGCGCGTGTGCTGCCGGCCGGTTATGCCACCGAGCTCAACGGCGTGAGCCGCGAATTCCGGGCCAGCTCGGGAGCGCTGGGCGTGGTCTTCGTGCTGGCGCTGCTGTTCATCTTCCTCGTGCTGGCGGCGCAGTTCGAGAGCTTCATCGATCCCTTCGTGATCCTGCTCGCGGTGCCGCTGTCGATGGTCGGCGCGTTGCTGGCGCTGAAGTGGTCGGGCGGCACGCTCAACGTGTTCTCGCAGATCGGGCTCATCACCCTGGTGGGGCTGATCACCAAGCACGGCATCCTGATCGTCGAGTTCTCGAACCAGCTGCGCAAACAGGGCCGCGAGACGCTGGACGCGGTGGTCGAGGCTTCCAGCCTGCGCCTGCGCCCGATCATGATGACCACCGGCGCCATGGTGCTGGGCGCCCTGCCGCTGGCACTGGCCAGCGGCGCCCGTGCCGAGAGCCGGCAGCAGATCGGCTGGGTCATCGTCGGCGGCATGAGCATCGGCACGCTGCTGACGGTGTTCGTGGTGCCGACCGTGTACACGCTGTTTGCGCGCAGGCGCATTCCGGGCGAGATCACGACGCTGTCGGACGAGGAACCGACGCCGGCGCCGGGGCACGCCGACTGAGGGCTCAGCCGCCGATGTAGTGCATCTCCACCCGGCGTTCGCCGCTGCCCGCAGTGGCCGTGCCGGCGCCGCGCAGTTCCGAATAGCGATCCTCGCGATCTCCCCAGACGAGTCCGATCGCGCCCGAGATCTGCTCGTCGGTGTAGCCGCCGCGCAGCAGGGCGCGCAGGTCGTGGCCGCGGCTGGCGAACAGGCACAGGAAGAGCTTGCCTTCGGTGGACAGCCGCGCGCGGTTGCAGTCGCGGCAGAAGGCCTGCGTGACGCTGCTGATGACGCCGATCTCGCCGCCGCCGTCCACGTAGCGCCAGCGTTGCGCGGTTTCCCCGGCCGCACTCGGCTGCAGCGGCTGCAGCGGAAAGACCGCCGACAGCCGCCGCACCACATCGGCCGACGGCAGCACCTCGTCCATGCGCCAGCCGTTGGTGGCGCCGACGTCCATATATTCGATGAAGCGCAGGATCACCCCGGGGCCGTAGCTGTCGCGAACGTGGCGTGCCAGCGGCACGATCTGGTCGTCGTTGGTTCCACGCTTGACGACCATGTTGATCTTGACCGGCGCCATCCCGGCGGTCAGCGCCGCGTCGATGCCACGCAGCACATCGGCGACCGGGAAGTCGACGTCGTTCATGCGCCGGAAGACCGCGTCGTCCACGGCATCCAGGCTCACCGTCACACGCTTCAGCCCGGCGGCATGCAGTGCAGCGGCCTTGCGTTCGAGCACCGATCCGTTGGTCGTGAGCGTGATGTCCAGCGACTCGCCGCCCGGGGTGCGCAGAGCCGCGAGCTGCGCCACCAGCACCTCCAGGTGCTTGCGCAGAAGCGGCTCGCCACCGGTCAGCCGCAACTTGGTCACGCCATGGGCGACGAACAGCCGCGCTGCGCGGGTGATCTCCTCGAAGCTCAGCAGCGAGGTGTGCGGCAGGAACCGGTAGGCCTTGTCGAAGACCTCCTTGGGCATGCAGTAGCTGCAACGGAAGTTGCAGCGGTCGGTGACCGAGATGCGCAGATCGTGCAGCGGCCGGCCCAGGCGGTCGCTGAGCAGGCCGGCCGGCGCTGCGGGCTGCGCCGGGATGCGCGGCAAGTCGGCAGCGTAGCGCAGGTCGGCCAGCGGTATGTAGGTCTCACCCATGGGCCGATTGTGCCGCCGCCAGGCCATCCGGGCGAGCCGTTCCGGTGGCAGGTGCACGTCGCAGACATCGTCGCGCTTGCCGCAAGCGCCTGGAAGCGGCAGCATCGGGGCCCGACCTCCCACAGCGAGACACCATGTTCAAGGCCCTGCTGCTCGAAAAGGACGATGCCGGATTTCGTGCCGGGGTGACGACGCTGGACGAATCCCGGCTGCCCGACGACGACGTGCTCGTCCGGCCCGAATACTCCACGCTCAATTACAAGGACGCCCTGGCGCTCACCAACCGCTCGCCTGTGGTGCGGGCCTGGCCCATGGTGCCGGGCATCGACGGTGCCGGCACCGTGCTCGAGAGTCGTCATACCGGCTGGGCGGCCGGCGACCGTTTCGTGCACAACGGCTGGGGTGCGGGCGAGACGCACTGGGGCTGCATGGCCGAGCGTGCGCGGCTGAAGGGCGACTGGCTGGTGAAGCTGCCCGCCACGTTCACGCCCTGGCAGGCGATGGCCATCGGCACCGCCGGATACACCGCGATGCTGTGCGTGCTGGCACTGGAGCGACACGGCGTTCAGCCCGGTTCGGGTGAGGTGCTGGTGACCGGCGCCACGGGCGGGGTCGGCAGCGTGGCCATCGCGCTGCTGGCGCGGCTGGGCCACCGCGTGGTCGCCGCCACCGGCAAGGTCCAGGAAGCCGATTACCTGACGCGACTGGGTGCCGGTGCCGTCATCGACCGCGCCGAACTCGCCGGCCCGGGCAAGCCGATGCAGAAGGAGCGCTGGGCCGCGGTGGTGGACCCCGTGGGCAGCCAGACCCTCGCCACGGCGCTGGCGCAGGTGCGTTACGGGGGCGTCGTGGCCGCCTGCGGCCTGGCGCAGGGCACCGACCTGCCGACGACGGTGCTGCCCTTCATCTTGCGCGGCGTCACCTTGGCGGGCATCGACAGCGTGATGGCGCCACGAAGCCTGCGTGAACTCGCCTGGCAGCGCCTGGCGCAGGACCTCGACCCGGCCCTGCTGGAAGCGATGACAGAGGAAATCGCGCTCGAGGACGCCATCGGACGGTCCGGCGACCTGCTGGCCGGCCGCGTGCGTGGCCGGCTGGTGGTGCTTGTCTGACGCAAGTCAGGGGCCTGTCAGTGGCCGGCGGACACAATTTGCCGGTGGTGCGCAGCGGTCGCACCGTGGCCGCTGACGGAGACACAGCATGACGAACTACGCCGACTTCCACCGCCGCTCGCTCGAAGACCGCGACGCCTTCTGGTCCGAGCAAGCCGCCTTGATCGACTGGCACACGCCCTTCACCCAGGTCTGCGATTACAGCAAGCCGCCATTCGCGAACTGGTTCGTCGGCGGAACCACCAACCTGTGCCACAACGCGGTCGACCGCCACCTGGCCACGCGCGCCGACCAGAACGCGCTCATCTTCGTCTCCACCGAAACGGACACCGAACGCTGCTATAGCTTCCGCGAACTGCACGCCGAGGTGCAGCGCATGGCGGCCACGCTGCTCGGCCTGGGCGTGAAGAAGGGCGACCGCGTGCTCATCTACATGCCGATGATCCCCGAGGCTGCATTCGCGATGCTGGCCTGCACGCGCATCGGCGCGCTGCATTCGGTGGTCTTCGGCGGCTTCGCCAGCGGCAGCCTGGCCAGCCGCATCGACGACGCCGAGCCGGTGGTGATCGTCAGTGCCGACGCCGGCAGCCGCAGCGGCAAGGTCATGGCCTACAAGCCGCTGCTCGACGAGGCCATCCGCCTGGCCACGCACAAGCCGGCCAAGGTGCTGATGGTCGACCGCGGCCTGGCCGCCTTCGAGCGCACCGCCGGCCGCGACGAGGACTACGCCGCCTGGCGCCAGAAGCACCTCGACACGGTCGTGCCCTGCGAATGGGTCGAATCGACGCACCCGAGCTATACGCTGTACACCAGCGGCACCACCGGCAAGCCCAAGGGAGTGCAGCGCGACACCGGCGGCTACGCCGTGGCGCTGGCGGCGAGCATGAAGCACATCTTCCTGGGCCAGCCCGGCGAGACCTACTTCAGCACCAGCGACATCGGCTGGGTGGTGGGCCACAGCTACATCATCTACGGGCCGCTGATCTATGGCATGGCGACGATCCTGTACGAGGGTCTGCCGACGCGGCCCGACGCCGCGATCTGGTGGAGCCTGGTCGAGAAGTACAAGGTGACGTCGATGTTCAGCGCCCCGACTGCGGTGCGCGTGCTGAAGAAGCAGGACCCGGCGGCGCTGAAGCGGCACGACCTGTCGAGCCTGCGCGCCCTGTTTCTGGCCGGCGAGCCGCTGGACGAGACCACCGCGCAGTGGATCGCCGAAAGCCTGGGCCGGCCGATCATCGACAACTACTGGCAGACCGAGACCGGCTGGCCAATCCTCAGCCTGTGCAACGGTGTCGAGCCGGCGGCCAGCAAGTTCGGCTCGCCCGGCAAGGCGGTCTACGGCTACGACGTCAAGCTCATCGACGAAAACACCGGCGAGGAACTCACCGGTGCGGGGCAGAAGGGCGTGGTCGCCATCGAAGGTCCGCTGCCCCCGGGATGCATGCAGACGGTGTGGCGCGACGACGAGCGCTTCGTCAAGACCTACTGGAAGAGCATTCCCGGCAGGCTCATCTACAGCACCTTCGACTGGGGCATCCGCGACGAGGACGGCTACTACTTCATCCTGGGCCGCACCGACGACGTCATCAACGTCGCGGGCCACCGCCTGGGCACGCGCGAGATCGAGGAGAGCATCTCCAGCCACCCGGCGGTGGCCGAGGTGGCGGTGGTCGGCGTGGCCGACCAGCTGAAAGGCCAGGTGGCGATGGCCTTCGCGGTGCTGAAGGACCCGTCCAAGGCCGCCACGCCCGAGGCGGCACTGGCGCTGGAAGGCGAGATCATGAAGGTGGTGGACGGGCAGCTCGGCGCCGTGGCGCGGCCGGCGCGCGTGCGTTTCGTCAGCACGCTGCCCAAGACCCGTTCCGGCAAGATGCTGCGGCGGGCGATCCAGGCGGTGTGCGAGCAGCGCGACCCGGGCGACCTGACGACGATCGAGGATCCCAGCGCACTGCAGCAGATCCGCGACCTGGTGGCGGTGCGCTGAGCCCCGGGCGCCGGCAGCGAGCCGGCGCGAGGCCCCCACTCGGGGGTGGGTGAGGCCGCCTCCTGGGCGATGGGCGGGCAGGGGTGGGTGGTGAACACTGCGGGCCACACCGTTGCACCGGAGCCTGCCATGCCCGACCTGAAGCGCCGCACATTCCTGTCCTGCCTGGTCGCGTTGCCGGCCGGCGCATGGGCGCGACCGGCTCCTGACGCACTGTCAACGCTGCTGCTGGCGCAGGACGCACCCGCCGGCGTTGCGCCCGACGGCTTCCTGGTGAGCGAAAAGTATGACGGCGTGCGCGCGGTCTGGGACGGCCGGTCCTTGCGTTTTCGCAGCGGCCGCGCGGTGGCGGCGCCGGCGTGGTTCACGGCACGCCTGCCGGCCACCGCGCTGGACGGCGAACTGTGGCTGGGCCGCGGCCAGTTCGACACCGTGTCGGCCGCCGTGCGGCGCCAGGCGCCACGCGACGGCGAGTGGCGCCGGCTCCGCTACATGGTCTTCGACCTGCCGGGTGCCGCGGGTGCCTTCGCCGCGCGTGCCGCCGCGATCGATGCCCTGGCGCGCCACGTAGCCTGGCCGCAGTTGCAGGCCGTGCCGCAGGCCACGGTAGCCAGCCGCGCCGATTTGCAGCGCCTGCTCGATGCGGTGGTGGCCGGCGGCGGCGAAGGCCTGATGTTGCACCGCGCCGATGCTTCCTACGTGGCTGGACGCAGCCCGGCGCTGCTCAAGCTGAAACCGCTGCACGACGCCGAGGCGCGGGTGGTGGGCCATGTCGCGGGGCGCGGCAAGCACCTGGGGCGGCTTGGCGCGCTGCACGTGCGCACCGACGAAGGCGTGGAGTTCCTGATCGGCACCGGCTTCAGCGATGCCGAGCGCGAGCGTCCACCGCCCGTGGGCGCACTGGTGACGTACACCTACCGCGGCACCACGGCCGCCGGCGTGCCGCGCTTTGCCAGCTACCAGCGCCTGCGCGAAGTCTGAACTTCAGAGCACCTCGCTGGCGAAATCGGCCAGCCGCGAGCGCTCGCCGCGCGCCAGCATCACGTGGCCGCCGTGCGGCCAGCCCTTGAAGCGGTCGACCGCGTAGGTCAGTCCCGAACTGCCTTCGGTGAGGTAGGGCGTGTCGATCTGCGCCAGGTTGCCCAGGCAGACGATCTTGGTGCCCGGTCCGGCGCGCGTGATCAGGGTCTTCATCTGCTTGGGTGTGAGGTTCTGCGCCTCGTCGATGAGCAGGTATTTGTTCAGGAAGGTGCGCCCGCGCATGAAATTCAGGCTCTTGATCTTGATCTTGCTGCGCACCAGGTCGTTCGTGGCGGCGCGGCCCCACTCGCCGGCGCTGGAATCGCTGCGCGCCAGCACTTCCAGGTTGTCGTCGAGCGCACCCATCCAGGGGCTCATCTTCTCTTCCTCGTTGCCGGGCAGGAAGCCGATGTCGTCGCCCACCGGCACGGTGACGCGGGTGACGATGATCTCGGTATAGCGCCGCTCGTCGAGCACCTGGCTCAGGCCGGCGGCCAGCGTCATCAGCGTCTTGCCGCTGCCGGCGGTGCCGGTGAGCGTGATGAAGTCGCACTCCGGGTCCATCAGCAGGTTGAGCGCGAAGTTCTGCTCGCGGTTGCGCGCAGTCACGCCCCAGACGGCATTCTTTCCGTGTGTGTAGTCGCGCAGCGTCTTGAGCACCGCGGTCTTGCCGGTGATCTCGGACACGCGCGCATACAGCGGCGCCGCGCCGGGGGTCTCGAGATAGACGAACTGGTTGATCATCAGTGCCGGCACCAGCGGCCCGCTGATGCGGTAGAAGGTGTGGCCGCCCTGCTGCCAGCTCTCCATGGTCTTGCCATGGCGCTCCCAGAAATCGGCCGGCAGCGGCAGCACGCCGGTGTAGAGCAGGTCGCCGTCTTCAAGCGTCTTGTCGTTGAAGTAGTCCTCGGCCGGCAGGCCCAGCGCACGCGCCTTGACGCGCATGTTGATGTCCTTGGACACCAGCACCACGTCGCGCTGAGGCTGCTGCTCGCGCAGGCTCTGCACGACGCCCAGGATCTGGTTGTCGGCCTTGCCCTGCGGCAGGCCCGGCGGCAGCCTGATGTCCAGCAGCGTGGTCTGGAAGAACAGCTTGCCGCCGGCCTCGCGGTGGCCGGTCTTGGCCAGCTCGATGCCGGCGGCGGTGTCGATGGCGCCGTTCTTGGCCGTGAAGCTGGCCAGCGCGTCGAGGTCGCGGCTGACCTGGCGCGCGTTGCGCGCGACTTCGCTCATGCCCTTCTTGTGACCGTCGAGTTCTTCCAGCGTGATCATCGGCAGGAAGATGTCGTGTTCCTCGAAGCGGAACAGGCTCATCGGGTCGTGCATCAGCACATTGGTGTCGAGCACGAAGAGCTTGGCCGGGCCGCTGCTTCGCGGCTTGCGCGGACGCGACGCCGGAACTGGCGCGGGCGCCGGCACAGCCACCGGGGCCACGACCGGCGGTTCGGCGGCCGGGACGACAGCCGCCGTTGGCGTCTGGGCCGCGGCACGCCGCGGCGACAGCAGGACCGCCTGCTGCGTCGGCGCCCGTGCCGCGACCGCGGCACCGCCATCGTGCAGGTCCAGCGCGGTCTGAGCCGGTGTCTCGTCGGCGCGCGACTTCAGCGCGCGCTTGTCGGCCTTGGGAGCGGCTTGCACCTCGTAGTCGGCGCCTTGCAGCAGGTCGCCTTTGCGGGAAGGGGGCTTGGGCAGGGGCATGGGCTGGCTCAGGAAAAAGGAAAAAAGCCGCACAGGCAGCTGTGCGGCTTTGCGGATGAACGGCTTGCGGCCTGGCGTGGCCGGCCACCGGAGAGCTGGCGGGCAATGGTCAAGCGGCCTTCTTCAGCGCCTTCACCGCCTTGAGGACCTCGTCGACGTGGCCGGCGACCTTGATGCCCCGCCACTCGGCGCGCATCACGCCTTCGGCGTCGATCAGGAAGGTGCTGCGCTCGATGCCCTTGACCTTCTTGCCGTACATGATCTTGTTCTTGACGACGCCGAACATGTGGCAGAGCTTCTCCTCGGTATCGGCGATCAGCTCGAAGGGCAGGCCGAGGTTGGCCTTGAACTTGTCGTGCGAGGCCATGTTGTCGCGCGAGACACCGAAGACGACGGCGCCGGCCTTGACGAATTCCTTGTGCTGGTCGCGGAACTGCATCGCCTCGGTGGTGCAGCCGGGGGTGTTGTCCTTGGGATAGAAATAGAGAACCACCGCATGGCCCAGCACTGATTGCGGCGTGAACTTCACGCCGCCAGTGGCCAGGGCTTCGAATTCCGGGAGAGTCTTGTTGATGACAGGCGTCATGGAGTGTGTCTCGGACTGCGCAGAATGCCGAACCCGGCTCAACCTATCATTATAAGTGGCTTCGCCGCGCCTCCCGAGCCCGCACCGCTTTCGACGAGCAGCGCGGCGACCACCGCTCGCCCCTCGCTGACCAGCACGTTGTGGGTGCGGCAGGCGGCGGCGGTGTCCATGGTTTCGACGCCAATGCGCTGGCCGATCAATCCGCGCAGCCAGGCTGCCGGCGGGAATCGCAGCCGCGACCCGCTGCCGAAGATCACCAATTCGGGCGCCAGCGCCAGCAGGCGGTCGAAGTGGGCCGCGCCGAGCGCGTCGAAGTCGTCCACGTCCCAGGGCAGGACGGCGCCGCGCCACGGCAGCAGCAGGCTGTGACCGTAGGCGGTGGGGCCCACCCAGACACGCCCGCTCTCGTGGCGGGTGACGACATTGACGCCAGCGGGCGTGTCGGGCTGGAACTTCATGCGTGGATAATTCTAGGTTCCTCGCGCCGGAGCGTCTTCCTTGAAGCCTGAAATGAAGTCGGTGGCCAAGTCCGCCAAGCTCGCCAACGTGGCCTACGACATCCGCGGCCCCGTGCTCGACAAGGCGCGCCAGATGGAGGACGAGGGCCACCGCATCATCAAGCTGAATATCGGCAACGTCGCCGCGTTCGGGCTCGAGCCTCCCGACGAGATCGTGCAGGACATGATCCGCAATCTGCCACACGCCGCCGGCTACACCGACAGCAAGGGTCTGTTCGCGCCGCGCCGTGCCGTCGTCCACTACACGCAGGAGAAGAAGATCCGCGGCGTGACCGTGGACGACGTCTACCTCGGCAACGGCGCCTCGGAGCTGATCCAGATGGCGATCAGCGCGCTCGTCAACGACGGCGACGAGATCCTCGTGCCGACACCCGACTTCCCGCTCTACACCGCGGTCGTCGGCCTGTCGGGGGGGCGACCGGTGCACTATGTCTGTGACGAGCAGGCCGGCTGGCTGCCCGACATCGACGATATCCGGCGCAAGATCGGCGAACGCACGCGAGGCATCATCGTCTGCAACCCCAACAACCCGACTGGCGCGCTGTACCCCGACGAACTGCTGCTGCAGATCATCGAACTGGCGCGCGAGCACCAACTGGTGGTGTTCGCCGACGAGATCTACGACAAGACGCTGTACGACGGCGCCACGCACACCAGCCTGGCCAGCCTGGCCGACGACGTGCTGTTCATCACCTTCAACGGCCTGAGCAAGAACTACCGCTCCTGCGGTTACCGCGCCGGCTGGATGATCGTCTCGGGCGAGAAGCGGCATGCGCGCGACTACATCGAGGGCCTGAACATGCTGGCCTCGCTGCGCCTGTGCTCCAACACGCCGGGGCAGTTGGCGATCCAGACCGCGCTCGGCGGCTACCAGAGCATCAAGGACCTGGTCGCACCGTCGGGCCGCCTGTGCAGGCAACGTGACTTGGCCTACGAGATGCTGACCGCGATCCCCGGCGTCAGCGTCGTCAAGCCGAAGGCGGCGCTGTACATGTTCCCGCGCCTGGACCCCAAGCTCTACCCGATCGACGACGACCAGCAATTCGCCTATGAACTGCTGGCTGAGGAGAAGGTGCTGATCGTGCAGGGCACCGGCTTCAACTGGATCGCGAACGACCATTTCCGCATCGTCTTCCTGCCCAACTCCGACGACCTGACGGAGGCGATCGGGCGCATCGAGCGCTTCCTCTCGCACTACCGCAAACGTCACTCCGTCTGAAGTCGCAGGGCACCCTGTACAAGCGAGATGAAAATGTCCCCCATCCAGGTCGGCCTGCTCGGCATCGGCACCGTCGGCAGCGGTACTTTCCGCGTGCTGCAGCGCAATCAGGAGGAGATCCGCCGCCGCGCCGGGCGAGGCATCGTCATCACGATGGTCGCCGACCTCGACACCGAACGTGCCCGCGGCATCGTCGGCGACCAGGCGCAGGTGGTGGCCGATGCGCGGCAGGTCATCGCCAATCCGGCGATCGATATCGTGATCGAGCTCATCGGCGGCTACGGCATCGCGCGCACGCTGGTGCTGGAAGCCATCGCCGCCGGCAAGCATGTCGTCACCGCGAACAAGGCGCTGCTGGCGGTGCACGGCAATGAGATCTTCGCTGCCGCGCGTGCGAAGGGCGTCATGGTCGCGTTCGAGGCCGCGGTGGCCGGCGGCATCCCCATCATCAAGGCGCTGCGCGAGGGCCTCACCGCCAACCGCATCGAATGGATCGCCGGCATCATCAACGGCACCACCAATTTCATCCTCTCGGAGATGCGGTCCAAGGGGCTGGATTTCAGCGCCGTGCTGAAGGAAGCGCAGCGCCTGGGCTACGCCGAGGCCGATCCGACATTCGACATCGAGGGCATCGACGCCGCGCACAAGGCGACGATCATGAGCGCCATCGCCTTCGGCGTGCCGGTGCAGTTCGACAAGGCCCATGTGGAAGGCATCACCGCGCTGCAGGCGGCCGACATCCGTTATGCCGAGCAGCTGGGTTACCGCATCAAGCTGCTGGGCATCACCAAACGCATGCCCGCAGGCATCGAACTGCGTGTGCACCCGACGCTGGTGCCCAAGGACCGCCTGATCGCCAATGTCGAAGGCGCGATGAATGCCGTGGTGGTGCACGGTGATGCGGTGGGCACCACGCTTTACTACGGCAAGGGTGCCGGCGCCGAACCCACCGCCAGCGCCGTGGTGGCCGACCTCGTGGACATCACCCGGCTGCACACTGCAGACCCCGACCACCGGGTGCCGCACCTGGCCTTCCAGCCGGGTTCGCTGCAGGACACGCCGATCCTGCCCATCGACGCCGTCGTGACCGCCTTCTACCTGCGCCTGCAGGTGGCCGACGAGAAGGGCGTGCTGGCGCGCATCACCGGCATCCTGGCCGACAACGACATTTCCATCGACGCCGTGCTGCAGCGTGAAAGTGCCGAGGGTGAGAGGCAGACCGATCTCATCATCCTGACCCACGACACCGTGGAAGGGCGCATGACGGCGGCGCTGGCGCAGATGCAGGCTTTGCCGACCGTCCTGGCGCCGATCGTGCGCATCCGCAAAGAGGAACTGAATTGAAGTACGTGAGCACCCGCGGCGACACCACGTCGCGCGGCTTCTCCGACATCCTGCTCGAGGGCCTGGCGCCCGACGGCGGGCTGTACCTGCCGGCGTCCTATCCGCACATCGACACCGCCACGCTGGCACGCTGGCGCGGCCTGCCGTATGCCGAACTGGCGTTCCAGATCCTGTCGCTCTATATCGACGATGTCCCGGCCGCCGACCTGCGGCGCCTGTGCGCGGCCACCTACACCGAACGCATCTTCGGCACGCCGCAGATCGCGCCGCTGAAGCCGCTCGAGGACGGCCTGGTCCTGCAGGCCCTGTCCAACGGCCCCACGCTGGCCTTCAAGGACATGGCGATGCAGCTGCTCGGCAACCTGTTCGAGTACGAACTGGCGCGCCGTGGCGAGGAGCTCAACATCCTCGGTGCAACCTCGGGCGACACCGGCAGCGCCGCCGAGTATGCGATGCGCGGCAAGAAGGGCGTGCGCGTCTTCATGCTCAGCCCGCAAGGGCGCATGAGTTCCTTCCAGCAGGCGCAGATGTTCAGCCTGCAGGACGCCAATATCCACAATATCGCAGTCGAAGGCGTCTTCGACGATTGCCAGGACATCGTCAAGGCGGTCAGCAGCGACCTCGATTTCAAGCGCCGGCATCACATCGGCACCGTCAATTCGATCAACTGGGCGCGCCTGCTGGCGCAGGTCGTGTACTACTTTGCCGGTTACCTTCAGGCCACGAAGTCCAATGAAGAACGCGTGAGCTTCGCCGTGCCTTCGGGCAACTTCGGCAATATCTGCGCCGGCCACGTCGCACGTTCGATGGGCCTGCCGATCGACAGGCTCGTTCTGGCCACCAACGAGAACAACGTGCTCGACGAATTCTTCCGCACCGGCACCTACCGGGTGCGCAGCAGCGCCGAAACGCAGGAGACGTCGAGCCCGTCGATGGATATCAGCAAGGCCAGCAACTTCGAGCGCTTCGTCTTCGACCTGCTGGGCCGTGACGCCTCGCGCACGCGCGAACTGTTCGGGCCGACGCTCGCCCGCGACGGCGGCTTCACGCTGACTGCGGCGGAGTTCGCGCCGGCGACGGCTGCCGGCGGCTACGGTTTCGTCTCCGGCAGCAGCAGCCACGCCGACCGGCTGGCCACCATCCGCGACACCTGGCGGCGCCTGGGCGTCATGATCGATACCCACACGGCCGACGGACTGAAGGTGGCGCGCCAGCACAAACGTCCCGGCGTGCCGATGATCGTTCTCGAAACCGCCCTGCCGGCGAAATTCGCGGCCACCATCGTCGAGGCGCTGGGCGTGGCGCCCGAGCCGCCGGCGGCGCTGCGCGGCATCGAGGCGCTGCCCCGGCGCTGCACCGTGATGGCCGCGGACGCCGGCGCCGTCAAGCGATACATCGAAGCGAACTGCCCGTGAATGCCGACTCCCGCCCGCTGCTGAACCTGGACGAGGCGCTGGCCCGACTGGTGGCGGGAGCGGCGCCGCATGCCATCCTGCAGACCGAGTCGGTGCCCACCTTCGACGCCCTCGGCCGCGTGCTCGCGGCCGAGGTGCTGTCGGCGCTCGACGTGCCGCCGGCGGACAACTCGTCGATGGACGGCTACGCGGTGCGCACCGCCGACGTGCCGGCGGTGGGGTCCGTCTTGCCGGTGTCGCAGCGCATCCCGGCCGGCGTGCCCGGACAGCCGCTGCAGCCGGGAACGGCGGCGCGCATCTTCACCGGCGGCCAGTTGCCGGCCGGCGCCGATGCCATCGTCATGCAGGAGCAGTGCGAACCCGTTGCCGCCAAGGACGCAGGCGCGGGCCTGGGCCGCGTGCAAGTCGACGTGCTGCCGCAGCCGGGGGCCTGGATCCGCCGCCGTGGCGAGGACGTACGCCTGGGCGCGGCCGTGCTGCACCGCGGCGCGCGCCTGACGCCGCAGGCGCTGGGACTGGCGGCGTCGGTCGGTGCCGCCCTGCTGCCGGTGGTGCGGCGGCCGCGTGTGGCGCTCTTTTCCACCGGCGACGAACTGATGATGCCCGGCGAGCCGCTGCGCCCGGGAGCGATCTACAACTCCAACCGCTATACGCTGCGCGGCCTGCTGCAGGCTGCAGGCTGCGAGGTCAACGACCTCGGCATCGTGCCCGACCGGCTGGATGCGACGCGCAGTGCGCTGCGTGCGGCGGCGGCGGCGAACGACCTCATCGTCACCAGCGGCGGTGTCTCGGTGGGCGAGGAAGACCACCTCAAGCCGGCTGCGATGGCCGAGGGCCGGCTCGAGCAGTGGCAGATCGCCATCAAGCCCGGCAAGCCGCTGGCCTTCGGCGAGATCGCGCGCAGCGACGGCAGTGCCGCGCTGCTGCTGGGCCTGCCCGGCAACCCGGTTTCGAGTTTCGTGACCTACCTGCTCTGCGTGGCGACCGTGCTGCGCGTGATGCAGGGTGCGCCCGCGGCGCTGCCGGCGGGGCTGAACATGCGCGCCGACTTCGACTGGCCCCGCCCCGACCGGCGGCGCGAATTCCTGCGCGTGCAGCTCAACCGCGACGGCGGCCTCGACCTCTATCCCAACCAGAGTTCAGGTGTGCTGACCTCGGCGGTGTGGGCCGACGGTCTGGTGGACAACCCGCCCGGTCATGCCATCGGGCGTGGCGACGCGGTGCGCTTCCTGCCGTTGGCGGAGCTGATCTCGCGATGAAGGTCCAGGTGCGCTATTTCGCCGCCCTGCGCGAAGCGCTGGGTCCGGCAGAGGCCGTCGAACTGGCCGCGGGCAGCACGCTCGGCGCGCTGCGTGATGCCCTGCTGGCGCGCGGCGGCCGCCACGCCGAGGTTCTGGCGCGCGGGCGTGCCGTGCGCTGCGCGCTCGACCAGACGATGGCCGACGAATCGGCGACGCTGCGCGATGGCGCCGAGGTCGCCTTCTTCCCGCCCGTCACGGGTGGTTGAGCGCATGCCGCAGGTCTCGATCCAGACGGCCGACTTCGACCTCACGGCCGAGGTCGCGGCGCTGCGCGGAGATGACGGCGGCGTCGGCGCGATCGCCAGCTTTGTCGGCACCGTACGCAACCGCAACGACGGCAGCGCGGTCAGCGGCATGGAACTCGAACACTACCCGGGGATGACCGAGCGGGCGATCGAGGCCATGATCGACGAGGCGCAGCGCCGCTTCGACATCCGCGCCGTGCGCGTCGTGCA
>Ga0105090_10000160_pt1 | contig 29249 bp, 31 predicted proteins | sample PPLLak3March2015_FD_79110 | JGI IMG/M metagenome (GOLD analysis project Ga0105090, IMG submission 79110) | Freshwater sediment microbial communities from Prairie Pothole Lake near Jamestown, North Dakota, USA - PPLs Lake P7 Core (1) Depth... | ecosystem: Environmental > Aquatic > Freshwater >...
GCCGGATGGCTAGCGCACCCGGGGGCACCTGGTCGAACACGTGGTGCGCATCGAACGGGCCGTAGTACTTGCCTACGCCGGCGTGGTCGCGGCCGACGATCAGGTGCGAGCAGCCATAGTTCTGGCGAAACAGCGCGTGCAGCAGCGCCTCGCGCGGGCCGGCATAGCGCATGTCGAGCGGGTAGCCGGCCTGCACGATCGTCTTCTTCACGAAGTACCGCTCGGCCAGCGCCGCAATGGCGCGCGTGCGCACCGGCGCCGGGATGTCGCCGGGCTTGAGTGCGCCGAGCAGCGAGTGCACGAGCAGGCCGTCGCAGACCTCGATGGCGATCTTGGCCAGGTATTCGTGCGAGCGGTGCATCGGGTTGCGCGTCTGGAACGCGGCGATGGTCTTCCAGCCAAGCGAGTCGAACAGCGCGCGCGTCTCGCGCGGCGTCTTGAAGAGTTCGCCGTATTGCTCGGCGAACCCGCCAGTCGACAGCACCTTGATCGGCCCGGCGAGGTTGACCGCCTGCTGCGCCAGCACCATCGCGACCCCCGGGTGCGCGGCGTCGGTCGTGCGAAAGATCGTCGCGCACTCGTGCGCCTTGTCGATCGTGTACATCTCGGTGACGAGCATCGTCGCCAGCGGCTGGCCGTCGTCGGGATCGATGAGGGCGATCTCCTGTCCGGTGCGGATCGACTTGGCGAACCCGACGTCGGCCGAGAGCGTGATCGGAATCGGCCAGAACAGCCCGCTCGCGGTCTTCATGCCGTCGCACACGCCCCGCCAGTCGGCGTGCGTCATGAAGCCGGCCAGCGGGGTGAAGCCGCCGATGCCGAGCATCACGATGTCGCCCTTCTCGCGCGAGCTGACCGAGAGCTTCGGCAGGCTCGCCGTGCGGCGGCGCTCCGCGTCCAGCGCCTCGCCGGTCAGCAGCAGCGGTGCGAGATCGCGCCCGCCATGGGGGTCAACGAGCATGCCATCCTCCTCGTGCCACGCGACTGCGCGTCACGCGACGTCCTGGTAGTAAAGGTTTTGCGGGTGGCTCGCCTGCGCGAAGAAGAACCAGCGCTCGGCGAGCAGGCCGGCGTACTGGCTGAGGAACGCTGCTGCCAGCACCGGCCCCGACCCGGCGGGCCCGCCGAGCGCCAGCAGTGCGAGAGGCACAGCGAATGCAAGCAGCAGGAACGTCCACTTGACTGTCCGCAGCACGCTTGCCGGCCGGCCGTGAAAGAACTCGCGGGTGTTGAACGAGCCGCCGAGGAACCCCGCCGAGCGCTGAACGATGCGCGGGTGCTTGATGCCCAGCGCCGTCTGCGGCGTGGAGCGGGGCTTGAGCCGCGCGTTGCGCACCAGCGACGCGGTGCGCGAAATGGCGCCGAGCAGCGTCAGGACGAACGCCCAGCCCGCGAGGAAGCGCGTCGCCCCGGGCGCCGTGAACGCCGCGAACGCGGCCGCCACCGTGAAGCCCGAGGCACTGCCGAGCAGCGTGAAATTGAGCACGGTGAGCGGGGTCGCCCACTCGCGCAGGAAGGGCAGGCACGCATAGATCATCGCGGTGCAGAGGAACAGCGCGAATGCGAGCAACGTACCGGCAGTCCCGAACGCCAGCGTCGCGTCGATGGCGAGCCCCGAGGGCAGCGTCACCACGACGGGCCTGAATCCGACGAGGTGCGCCACGCCGAACACCAGCACCGCGCCCATCAGTGCCGGCAGCACGATCACCTCGCGGGAGAGCCACGACGTGCGCCACATCGCCGCCGAGCGCCACGCGCGCTCGGGCCGCCCGAGGTGGAAGAACGACGCGACGAGACCGCCGACGAGCAGCGCGAGTGCGAGCAGGCTGCCATGCGCGTAGAACGCATGGCCGTCGGGTGAGGGCAGCTGCCCGGCGAGTGCGACGAGTTGTACCGTGAAGAGCGCAACGAACAAACCCTGGCCGGCGCCGATCAGCGTGGTGAGGAGCAGGACGGAGTAGTCGGGGCGCATGCTCGAGCCCTACCACGACATCACGTCGTCGAGCGACGGGTCGGACTTCGGCGGCCGCGGCAGCAGGCCGTCGACCTTGAGCGGGTTGTCGGCGCGCAGCAGCTCGTCGTCGTGGATGTGCGACGTCGCGCGGCGGCGCGGCAGGTAGTGGTTCGCCGGGTGCGTGCCCCACTCTGGCATCAGCGCGTAGCCGCCCTGCTCGCGGATCGCCTGCGCGACTTCCGAGTCGGGGTCGTGGATGTCGCCGAACAGGCGCGCGGAGGTCGGGCAGGCGAGCACGCACGCCGGCTTGCGCTCCGCCTCCGGACGCGTGCGGTCGTAGATGCGGTCGACGCATAGCGTGCACTTGGTCATCACCTTGCGCACCGGGTCGACCTCGCGCGCGCCGTACGGGCACGCCCACGAGCAGTACTTGCAGCCGATGCACTTGTCGTAGTCGACCAGGACGATGCCGTCCTCCTTGCGCTTGTAGGAGGCGCCGGTCGGGCACACGGGCACGCAGGGCGGGTCCTCGCAGTGCAGGCAGGACTTCGGAAAGTGCACGGTCTGCGTATCCGGGTACTCGCCAACCTCGAAGGTCTGCACGCGGTTGAAGAACGCGCCCGACGGATCCTTGCCGTAGGGCATCGTGTCGGCGAGCGGTCCCGCGGAGCCGGAGGTGTTCCACTCCTTGCAGCTCGTCACGCATGCGTGGCAGCCCACGCACACGTTGAGGTCGATGACGAGCGCGAGTTGCGTCACCGCCCGTCTTTCCGCTTCGCGAAGTACGCGAGTATCCCCGGCGTCGGCCCGGTGCCCGGCGCCGGCGGGACCTCCGCGAAGCGCGGCCAGGTCTCGTGTGGCTCATCGGGCGCGGCGGGGTAGATGCGCACGCGGACGTCGTACCACGCGGCTTGCCCGGTGATCGGGTCGGAGTTGGAGATGCGGCCTCCCGCGCCGTCGGGCAGTTCGTCGCTGATGAGGTGATTGAGCAGGAAGCCGCGCTCGGCCTCGTTGGCGTCGGGGGCGAGCCGCCACGCGCCATTCGCCTTGCCGATCGCATTCCACGTCCACACGGTGCCCGGCTCGACGGCCTCGGAGTGCTTGCACAGGCAGCGCACCTTGCCCCACGGCGATTCGACCCACATCCACGCGCCGTCCTCGATGCCGGCCGCGCGTGCCACCTTCGGGTTCACGTACAGGTGGTTGTGCGTGTGGATCTGGCGCAGCCACGCGTTCTGCGAGTCCCAGGAGTGGTACATCGCCATCGGCCGCTGCGTCACCGCGGCCAGCGGATAGCGCGTGCGGTCGGTGCGCTGCGCCTCGAGCGGCTCGTAGTAGAAGGGGAGGGGGTCGAAGAACGTTTCGATGCGCTCGGCGAGGTGCGCGGGGGGCTTGCGCGACATGCCTTTGCCGCGGGCGGCGAGACGGAATTTCTGCAGCACCTCGGAATAGAGGTGCACGAGGATCGGCTCGGCGTAGCGCTGGATGCGGTTGCGCTGCGACCACTCGAGGTAGCCCTTGTTCCAGTTGCGCATGTACTGGTAGCTGGGCGGCAGCTTGTACTGGAAGACGCAGTTGTTCTGCGCGTACATCTCCCACTGCCGGGGATTGGGCTCGCCGCGCATGAACTTCTCGCCGCCCTTGCCGCGCCACCCCGAAAGGAAGCCGATGCCGGAGCCGGGCTCGGTCTCGTAGTTGACGATGAAGTCCGGGTAATCGCGGAAGCGCCGCGTGCCGTCGGGACGCACGAACGCGGGCAGCTTGAGGCGCCCGGCGAGCTCGATCAGCACCTCCTGGAACGGCTTGCACTCGCCGGTGGGCGGCACCACCGGAATGCGCACCGAGTCGACCGGGCCCTCGAACTCGGAGATCGGCCGGTCGAGCATCGACATCACGTCGTGCCGCTCCAGATACGTGGTGTCCGGCAGCACGAGGTCGGCGAAGGCGGTCGTCTCCGACTGGAACGCGTCGCAGACGACGAGGAAGGGTATCTTGTACTCGCCGCGCTGCTCACCCTCCACGTGCTTGTCGTTGAGCATCCTGCGGACCTCGACGGTGTTCATCGTCGAGTTCCAGGCCATGTTGGCCATGAACAGAAGCAGCGTGTCGATCGGGTACGGGTCGCCGCGCCAAGCGTTGGTCACGACGTCGTGCATCATCCCGTGCACGGCGAGCGGGTACTCCCACGAGAACGCCTTGTCGATGCGCACTGGCGCCCCGTCCTCGTCGACGAAGAGGTCGTCGGGCTCGGCGGGCCAGCCGAGCGCCAATCCGTCGAGCGGGTGATTCGGCTTGATCGCGAGCGGCGTGTTGGGCGTCTTCGCGCACGGCGGGATCGGGCGCGGAAAGGGCGCCTTGTGGCGGAAGCCACCCGGCCGGTCGATCGTGCCGAGCAGCGTCATCAGGATCGCCAGCGCCCGGATCGTGTGGAACCCGTTCGAGTGCGCCGCGAGCCCGCGCATCGCGTGGAAGGCGACCGGGTTGCCGGTGACGGTCTCGTGTTCCTTGCCCCAGATGTCGGTCCACGCGATGGGCAGCTCGATCTTCTGGTCGCGCGCGGTGATGCCCATCTCGTGCGCGAGATTGCGGATCGCTGCGGCGGGAATGCCGGTGATGCCGGCCGCCCACTCGGGCGTGTAGGCGTCGACGCGCTCCTTCAGGAGCTGGAACGCGGGCTTGACCGCGGTGCCGTCGGAGAGGCGGAATTCGCCCAGCAGGAACGGATCGGTGCCCTCGGAGTGCGTGATCACCGGCCGGTCCGTCGCGCGATCCCACCACAGCTTGTTCTGCGGGTCGAAGCAGCCTTCCTCCTTCGGCACCTCGGTGCGCACGAACATGCCGAGCTCGTCGCTGCGCTCGTCCATGTTCACGAGCTGCCCGCCGTTGGTGTAGCGGACGAGGAAGTCGCGGTCGTAGAGGCCGAGCGCGATCAGCTCGTGGATCAGCGCGAGTAGCAGCGCACCGTCCGTGCCCGGGCGGATCGGCAGCCACTCGTCGGCGATCGCGGAGTAGCCGGTGCGCACCGGGTTGATCGAGATGAAGCGCCCGCCGTCGCGCTTGAACTTCGCGATCGCGATCTTGAGCGGGTTGCTGTGGTGATCTTCGGCAGTGCCGATCATCACGAACAGTTTCGCGCGCTCGAGGTCGGGCCCGCCGAATTCCCAGAACGACCCGCCGATCGTGTAGATCATCCCGGCGGCCATGTTCACGGAGCAGAAGCCGCCGTGCGCGGCGTAGTTGGGCGTGCCGAACTGCCGCGCGAACAGGCCGGTCAGCGCCTGCATCTGGTCGCGGCCGGTGAACAGCGCGAATTTCCGGGGGTCCGTGGAGCGTATCTTCGCGAGGCGTTCGGCGAGCATGGCGAAGGCCTCGTCCCAGCTGATGGGGACGAATTCGCCGGCCCCACGTTCGCTGCCGGGCTTGCGCTTCAGGGGACGCGTCAGCCGCGCGGGCGAGTACTGCTTCATGATCCCCGAGCTGCCCTTGGCGCAGATCACGCCCTTGTTGAGCGGATGGTCGGGGTTGCCGTCGATGTAGCGGACTTCGCCGTCGGTGAGGTGCACGCGGATGCCGCAGCGGCACGCGCACATGTAGCACGTGGTGTTGCGGACCTCGGTCCGGGCCCCGGGAAGCGGCGGCGCGGTCGGGTCGTGGATCGGCTGCGAGGGCATCGTCGGCGAGGGCGTGCGGCCGCGATCGGGGTCGCGGCGTCGTCCGTTTATGGCAATCGCAAGCTGCTACTGTCTATAACCGCATTGGGGGGGGCGACTCGCCGGCCGCGCGCCGGCGTGCCGAATGCTCGTGAATTCGGCGCGCAGCGCGGGAATCCGCGTTCCTTGCGACGGGGAGCGGGTGGCAGGATAATGTCATGTTTGGCGGGGCAGACGGGCAGCCGCGCCCGCGCCAGCCACGAGGGAGGGGTCATCGAGTGTCGAGCGTGACGCAGCGTCGAGCGGGCGGCCGCCGCATGACCGACGATCGCGCGCTGGGCGTTCGCGCCCCCGGGGCCCGGACCGGCGCCCGCGCGGCGCCGCAGTCCGGCGTGGCGCTGCCGGAGAACGATCCACAGGCTCTGCTCGATCCGGCGCTCGCCGCGCGAGAGAACCTGCGCGTCTGCCTGATGACCGAGCGGCAGCTGATGGCCAACGAGGTCCACGACACGCTGGCGCAGGGCCTCACGTACATGCGCATGCGGATGAGCTTGCTGCGCGACGCGGTGCGGGACGGCGACGAGGGCCGCGTCATCAAGCTCTGCGCGGACGTCGACGAGGCGCTGACCGACTCGCATCAACGCCTGCGCGAGCTGATCGTGTACTTCCGCAGCCGGATGAACCCGCGCGGCCTGCACTTCGCGCTGGCCGAGGCGGCCGAGGCGTTCGGCGACCGCACCGGCATCGCCGTCGAGTACGCGAACCGGATGACCGACGTGTGCCTGCCTCCGTCGCGCGAGATCGAGGTGTTCCACATCGTCCAGGAAGCGCTGGCGAATGTGTCGCGGCATGCGGGGGCACGCCATGTGCGCCTCGTGCTCGAGCACGGCGACGCCGACTGCCGCGTCGCAGTCGAGGACGACGGCGTGGGCATTGGCGAAGCGGTGGCCACCGGCGAGCGCAGCTCGAACGGGCACTTCGGCATGGCGATCATGCAGGAGCGCGCGCGGCGACTGCGCGGCGATCTCGCCATCGTGCCGCTCCCGGCCGGAGGCACGGCGGTGCGCCTGCGCTTCCCCGCGAGCACTCCGGATGAAGGCGGCGGCCCATGACGCAGCCCATCAAGCTCGTCCTGGCCGACGACCACAGCCTGTGCCGGCGCGGGCTCACCGAGCTTCTCGAGGCGCGCGGCGACATCCAGGTCCTCGGCAACACCGGCAATCCCGACGAGGTCGCGCAATTGCTGCGGGAGCACCGGCCCGACCTCGCAATCATCGACCTGCGCATGGCGCCGATCGACGGGTTGACGCTGCTCGCCCGGCTTCGCGCCGAGGGCATCGACACGCCGGTGGTGATCCTGACGATGAGCGACTCGCAGGACGACCTCGCCCGGGCGCTGCGCGCCGGGGTCCGTGGCTACCTGCTGAAGGACATGGATCCCGACGACGTGATCGACGCCATCTACCGCACGGCGCGCGGCGAGGTGGTCGTCGCGCCGACGATGGCGGTCAAGCTGGTGGACCTCCTGATGCCGGGCAAGGCGGGCACGACGCGAGCGGACTACATGCGCACGCTGACCGAGCGCGAGCGCGAGATCCTGCAGCACCTGTCGTGCGGCAAGAGCAACAAGGCGATCGCGCTGGCGCTCAACATCAGCCACGAGACGGTCAAGCTGCACGTGCGGCACATCCTCGCCAAGCTCGGCCTGACCTCGCGGGTCGAGGCCGCCGTGTTCGCCGTACAGCATCGCGTCGAGGTCGGCGGGCAGCCCTGACGCGTCAGGGATGAGTCACTCGCGCCGGCCGTGCCTCATCGCGCGGCGGCGCGACGGGCAGGGCCGCGGGCTGCGGCTCGAACCAGCCGAGCCGCTCGCGCAGCCGGACCACGTCGCCGATGATGATGAGCGTGGGCGGCTGCAGCATCGCGGCGGCCGCCGCGGCCGGCAGCGAGTCCAGCGTACCCGTCACGACGCGTTGCGCGTCGGTCGTGCCCTGCTGGACGATCGCCGCGGGCGTCGCCGGCGGCAGCCCGTGCGCGACCAGGTTCGCGCACAGCGTCGGCAGGCCCACCAGGCCCATGTACACGACGATGGTCTGCCGCGGCCGCGCGAGCGCTGGCCAGTCGAGGTCCGCGCTGCCGTCCTTCAAGTGCCCGGTGACGAACACGCACGATTGCGCGCAGTCGCGGTGCGTGAGCGGGATGCCGGCGTATGCGGCCACGCCGAGCGCGGCTGTGATGCCCGGGACGACCTGGAACGGGATGCCCTGCGCCGCCAGCGTCTCGATCTCCTCGCCGCCGCGTCCGAACATGAACGGGTCGCCGCCCTTGAGGCGCAGGACGCGCCGCCCGCGCCGCGCGTGCGCGACCAGCAGGTCGCTGATCGCCTGCTGCGGCAGCGTGTGATGGTCGCGCTCCTTGCCGACGTATATCCGCTCCGCGCCGTCGGGCAGGAGGTCGAGTATCGCATCGGCGACAAGGTGGTCGTAGAGGACGACCTCGGCGCCCCGGATCAGCCGGTAGGCGCGCAGCGTCAGCAAGTCGGGCTCGCCGGGGCCGGCGCCGACCAGGAACACTTCGCCGCCAGCCGTCGGCGCGGCGGCGGGCGCGCAATGCGCGTGCTGCGGGGTCAGGGGCGGTTTCGCGGACATGGCGTCAGGCGGACGTGGCGCGGTCGTTGGGATTGATGAAGATGAAGCGGAAGTCGCCCGGCTCGAGTTCGACGTAGTCGAGCGTCATGCCGTCGAGCAGCTCGCGCTGCGCGGGCGCGACCGCCACGATCACGCTGCCGCACTCGAGCCTCAGGTCTTCGTCGCGCGCGTCGTCGAAGCCCATCGCGTAGTGCAGCGAGCCGTCGGCGTCGCGGCGCGCGGCGATGCGCAGCGCGAGGCCGGCAGCGGCGGACAGCGCAGCCGCGGCGTGGATCTGGCGCTCGGCGTCGGGGGTCACGGTGATCATCGGTCCTTGCCTCGCATCCACGATCAATGCTCGCCCTTCGTGCGCAGGAGCCCCGCCAGCCGGTTGCCCTGCTTCTGCGGCCCGCCGCGCGGGAACATCTCGTGGAGGTGGTGGTTGGAGCCCAGCGCAGGGCCCCAGCGCCCGGTGAAGTGCCGGATCATCACGCGCACCTGCGGCTGCACGCCGTGCGCCTCGAAGTGCTCGCGCAGGTAGCGGATCACCTCCCAATGCGCGGGCGTGAGCTCGAGACCCTCCGTGCGCGCGAGTGCGCGGGCGAAGGCTTCCGACCACTGCGAGCGGTCGACGAGGTAGCCCTCGCTGTCGGTCGCCACGGGCTCGCCGTCGACGTCGACGTGCCATTCGGCCGCGTGCATCGCGCGCTGGGCGCTCACGGCCGGGCTCCCGCGGCGCGTTCCGGCGCCGCAGTCGCGCGGCGAGCAACCTCGTCGCGGGCTGCGCGGGCAAAGGCCACGAAGCGTGCGGGCCAGTCGCTGCCGCCGGTCCCGCGCAGATGCGCGTAGGAGGCGAGCAGGTTGCCGATCACGAGGCCGTCGCGGTGGCCGTCGATGCCATGGCCGCGTGTCACGTCGTAGGCGTAGGCGAGGCCCGGCGCCACGTTTTCCAGGCTCGAGTGGTGGAACTCGTGCGCGCGCAGCGGCGGCGCGTTCGCCGCGCGTGCGGGCCAAGGCATCGCGGAGGTCTCCGCCAGTTCGACGTAGCCGCGCCCGACGGGCCTTGCGTGCATCACGGCGTCGGCGGGGATCGTGCCGACCATCGGAACGCGCTCGCCCCGCCAGGCGAGCGAGCGCGCGAGGTACATGAGGCCACCGCACTCGGCGTAGGCGGGCAGGCCGGCCGCCAGCGCAGCGCGGATCTCCGCGCGCAGCGACGCGTTCGCGGAGAGCTCGCGGGCGCAGCGCTCGGGAAACCCGCCGCCGATGAACAGCGCGTCGACGTCGGGCAGGCTGCTGTCGCGCAGCGCGTCGAACGGGACCAGGTCCGCACCGGCGCGCGCGAGCGCGTCGAGGTCGTCGGGGTAGTAGAAGCCGAACGCGCGGTCGCGCGCGATGCCGATGCGCAGAACGCTGACGGAGGCGTGGCGTCGCGGCGGCGTCTTGTCGCGCGGCGGCGCGGCAACCTCGAAGCGCGGGGCGCTGCGCGCGATGCACAGCAGCGTGTCCAGGTCGACGCCCGCCGCGACGGCAGCGGCAATGCGCGCGATCGTGCCGCGCGCATCGACCGCCTCGTTGCCGGGGATGAGGCCCAGGTGCTCCTCCTCGATGCGCAGCGCAGCGTCGGCCTGGAGCGCGCCGAGCACCGGGACGTCGGTGTAGCGTCCAATGGCCGCGCGCAGCTTGCCCTCGTGGCGCGTGCCGCCCACCTGGTTCAGGATCACGCCGGCAATGCGGATCGAGCGGTCGAACGCCTGCATGCCGAGGAGGAGCGGTGCCACGCCGCGCGTCATGCCCCGGGCGTCGATCACCAGGATCACGGGCAGGCCGAGCGAGGCGGCGAGCGCCGCGCTGCTGTCGCGGCCGTCGAGCGCCAGCCCGTCGTGCAGGCCCTTGTTGCCCTCGACCACGCACACGTCGGCGTCGGCGGCGTGACGCAGGAACGTCCCGCGCACGTCCTCCTGCGTGCCGAGGTGCAGGTCCAGCGTCCGGCAGGGCAGCCCGCTCGCGGTGCCAAGCCAAAGCGGATCGATGTAGTCCGGACCCTTCTTGTACGGCTGCACGGCGAGCCCGCGGGCGCGCAGCGCGGCGCACAGTCCCAGCGCGACCGTCGTCTTGCCCGACGACTTGTGCGCGGCCGAGACGATAACGCGCGGCGCGGCGAGGGCGGCCATGCGGACGGGCCCGGTCAGTCTGCGCTGCCGCGCGCGGGCGCGGCCGGCGAGGCGGCGGGGTCCTCGGGCAGGAACGCGAAGGCGCGCGCGCCGACGAGGGTGATGAGGAGCGCGAGCCCGACGCCGCCCACGCCCAGAAGCAGTTCCGGCCAGCGCGGGACGTAGCGCGCGATCGCGCCGTCGCCGAAACTGCTGCGCACCTCGTAGCCGGGGAAGATCGGCTGCGGGAAAGCCTGGCCGCCGATGATGAACACGTAAAGCCAGGCGAACGCACCGAGCAGGACCAGGAGCGCGGCGGCGAGCGTCGAGCCCGTCGTGGCCGGCCCTCGGCGCCACAGCAGCACGAGCGGCGCGGCGCTTCCCGCGGCGACGAAGCCACCCCAGTACAACAGCGGATAGGGGCTGCCGTCGACGAGAATGAATCGCTCGTAAGCCTGCTGCTGCGCGAAATAGGCATGGACGAAGTGCTGCACGAGCGAGAAGTACAGCGCGGCGGCGACGAACACGCCGAGCAGCCGGCGCATGCGCGCGTGGATCGCCTCGGGCAGCTCGCGTCCGTGCCACGCGTACGCCGCCGCCTGCGCGACGAGAAACACGGCCAGCCCCCACGCGAACGAAAGCACGATGAACAACGGTGGCAGCAGCGCGCTGCCGTAGGCCGGCCGGGCCACGAGGAAGGCGAAGATCGCACCCGTACCCGTGGTGAGGATGAAACGCCAGACCAGCGTGGCGATGCCCAGCGGCGCCGACCAGCGGTTCATGCGCCGCTCCATCAGCGTCCACAGGTAAACGGCGACGATGGCGAACATGCCCGTGTACAGGAACACGTTCCAGGCGAACACGGAAGTGAGGTTGTAGTGCGTCGCGGCGACGATCATCCGTTCAGGCCGGCCGAGGTCGAGCATCAGGACGAACAGGCCCCCGGCGAGCAGCGCGATGCACAGCAGCCCGGCAAGCGGCGCGCGAGACTTGTACTCGGCCTGGCCGAACACCGAGCCGATCGAGGCGACGTTGAGCACGCCCGAGGCCGCCACGATCATCAGGATGGCGAACACGTGCGGCAGCCCCCAGACGATCCTGTTGTCCATCCCCGTGACTGCGTGGCCGTGCACCTCCATGGTGTGCGCCGCGGCGTAGCCGGCGAGCACGACGAGCGCCGCGATTGCCACGAGGCCCCAGTAGCGCCTGGCCTCGGATCGCGGATTCACGTCGGTCGGGGTCATCGGTCGTTACAAGCCGTGATAGCGCACGCCGGGATTGAGGCCGAGCTCGGGACGCAATGGGGCCGAGGCGTAACCGGCGACGCGCTTGGCGATCTCGCTGCCCGGGTCGTTGAGATCGCCGAAGACGAGCGCGCGATGGCCGGCGGCAGCACAGGCCTCGACACACGCCGGCGCCTGGTCGCGGTCGATGCGGTGGACGCACAGCGTGCACGACTCCACGCAGCCCTTGCCGCGCGGAACGTCCGGCTTGGGGTCGACGACGGGCTCGTGGACGAACGAGCGCGCCTGGTAGGGGCACGCCATCATGCAGTAGCGGCAGCCGATGCAGGTGTGGCGATCGACCAGCACGATGCCGTCGGCGCGCTTGAACGACGCGCCCGTGGGGCAGACGTCCACGCATGGCGCCTGCTCGCAGTGCTGGCACATGACCGGTACTGCGAGCGTGCGGCCGCGCCGAAGGTCCTTGAGTTCCACTTTCCGGATCCACTGCGCGTCGGTCGCGCGCGTGCCGTCGGGCAGGCCGTGCTCCTTCGCGCAGGCGACCACGCAGGCGTTGCAGTCGGGCGCGCAGCGCGTGGCGTCGACCAGCATGCCCCAGCGCACCGACGCCGACGCGGGCGCCTCCGGCGCGCGGCCGTGCGCGAGGTCGAACAGCATCACGCCCGGCGCGAGCGTCGCGCCGGCCATCGCCACGCCCCAGCCGACGAACTGGCGGCGCGCGGCGTTGACCCCGCCTTGCCGATCCGCGCTCATGGCCGTTCCTTCGCAACCGCCGCCGCCGCGGGGCGGGGCGTCGCGGCGTGGCACTCGAAGCAGTCGAGCGTCACGCCGACGTAGGCGTGGCAACCCGCGCAGAAGCCCTCGCTGCCGTCGGCGGCGCGGCCGATCACGCTGCGCGACGCGGCTCCAGCGTGGCAGTCCACGCAGTTCGCCAGGCTGTGCGCGCGCGTGCGCACGCCCTCGTGCACCGTGCGGTCGCGCTGGTGCGTGAGCAGCTTCATGTGGTTGCGCCGCATGAAGTCGGTGTCCTCGACGCAGCGCTCGCCTTTCGGCGGGGCGTGCGCCGGACGCGGCACGCGCGCCTCGAGGCCGGTCGCCAGCGCCGCGGCGGCGCCAACGGCGACCAGCAGCGCGACTCGCACGAAGGCCGCGGCGCGACGCATGCGGCTACTCGCCCAGCCCCATCTGGATGTAGCCCGTGGGGCAGACGTCCGCGCAGATGTGGCAGCCGATGCACTTGTCGTAGTCGGTGTACACGTAGCGTCCCGTGGTCGCCTCCTTCTTCGGCACGCGCGCGACCGCGGTCTGCGGGCAGTAGACGACGCAGTTGTCGCACTCGAAACACAGGCCGCAGCTCATGCAGCGCTTCGCTTCGGCCACCGCCTCGGTCTCGGCGAGCGGGGCGAGGCGCTCCTCGAAGTTCCCCAGCGCCGAGTCGCGGCTGAGCGTGATCACCTTGCGCCGCAACCGCGGCAGGTAGGTGAAGTGGCCGAGGAACAGCTCGTCGTGCGGGATCACGTACCGCTCCGAGCGGTTGTCGTAGTTGTGCACCGCGGCGTTCGACGTGTCGGTGCCGCGGATCGGCTCGTGCGTTTCGGAGAACGTCAGCCCCTTCTCGACCATCTTGCGCTTGATGTCGAAGGCGTGGACGTCGATCTTGGGCCGCTTCTCCGGCGCCTCGCCGCGCAGGAACCGATCGATGCCGTCGGCGGCGATCGCGCCGTGGCCGATCGCGGTGGTGAGCAGATGCGGCCGGATCACGTCGCCTCCGGCGAACGTGCCGGGCTTGCCGGGCACCTGGTAGTTGCGGTCGGCCTGGATCGCGCCGCGCCCGGTGTCGAACTCCTCGAGGCCGGTGAAGTCGACGGCCTGGCCGATGGCCGACACGATGAGGTCGGCGGGAATGTCCTCCTCGGTGCCCTCGGCGATCTTGATCTCGAGCTTCGGCCCGACGAACTTCGCCTCGCAGCGCGCGACGGTGAGCGCGATCGCGCGTCCCGCGGCGTCCCGTTTCACCCCTACCGGCGCGAGCCCGCCGCGGATGGCGATGCCCTCGGCGAGCGCCTGCTCGATCTCGTGCTTGTTGGCCTGCATCTTCGCGACGTCGAACACCGACGTCAGCGTCACCTCGGCGCCCTGCTTGACCGAGATCTCGGCGACGTCGTGCGCCATGTGGCCCGCGATCGCGCGTTCCGGGAAGTCGGTCGGGCGCGGATTGTCGATGTGGCCGAGGCGGCGCGCCACCGTGGCGACGTCGATCGACGTGTCGCCGCCGCCGATGATCGCCACGCGCTTGCCGACGTGCCGCAGGCGGCCGTCGTTGAACGCGCGCAGGAACGCCGTGGCCGTCACGACGTTGGGCGCGTCGCCACCCGGCGCAGGCAGCGGACGTCCCGACTGCGCGCCCATGCCGAGGAACACGGCATCGAAGTCCTTGCGCAGCTGCTCCAGGGTGACGTCGGTGCCGACGCGGCACTTGAGCCGCGCCACGATGCCGAGGTCGAGGATGCGGGCGATCTCCGCGTCGAGGATCTCGCGCGGCGTGCGAAAGCCCGGGATGCCGTAGCGCATCATGCCGCCCAGGTGCTCGTGCTCGTCGAAGACCGTGACGGCGTGGCCCTTGAGCGCCAGCTGGTAGGCGCAGGACAGGCCGGCCGGGCCACCGCCGATCACCGCGACGCGCTTGCCCGTCGACGTCGCCGGCGCGTGGAACTTGAGCCCGTTGGCGATCGCGTACTCGCCGAGGTAGTGCTCGACCGAGTTGATGCCGACGTGGTCCTCGACCTCGTTGCGGTTGCAGCCGGTCTCGCATGGTGCCGGGCACACGCGGCCCATCACCGACGGGAAAGGGTTGGCGTGAGCCAGGCGCCGCCATGCGTATTCCTGCCAGTTCATCGTCGGCTTGCCGTCGGCCCCGAGCGGCGGCTTCTCGATGCCACGCACGATGTTGAGGTAGCCACGGATGTCCTCGCCGGCGGGACAGCTGCCCTGGCAGGGGGGTGTGGACTGGATGTACGTCGGGCACTTGTGCGTGTAGCTCGCCTGGAAGATCTGCTCGCGCCACGACTTGAACGCGGTGTCGCCGTCGCGGTAGCGGCGGAACGTGAGCTTGTCGGAGGGTGCGGTGGTCGAGGACATGCGTGCTCTCTTTCGTGCAGGGGCGTCGCGCGCTACTGTTTCGCGCCAAGCCGGATCGCCGTGCTCACGAGCTGGTGGACGCCGCCCACCATGCCCATCTTGAAGCCGTAGTAGGGAAGGACCTTGCTGAACTGCGCCTTGCAGATCGCGCAGATCGTCGCCATGAAGTTGACGCCGTGGCGGTCGACGACCTCCTGCAGCGCCTCCATCCGCGGCAGCGCGCCCTTGACGCGCAGGTCGAGGAGCTCGTCGGTCAGCAGGCCCCCGCCGCCGCCGCAGCAGAACGTGCGCTCGAGCGTGGTGCCCGGGTCCATCTCGACGTAGCGGTTGGCGACCGCCCTGACGATGTCGCGCGGGATGGTGAACTGGCCGCCGGGGTGGTCGCCCATGCCCGAGCCGCGCGCGACGTTGCAGGAGTCGTGGAACGTCACCACGCGGTGGTCGTTCGCTTCCGGGTCGAGCGTCAAGGCGCCCCGGCGGATCAGATCCCAGGTCAGCTCGCAGATGTGCATCGGCTGCCGGTAGCGGGAGTCGAGCTGGCTCTGCAGCGCGCGCGCGAACGGGTCGTCGCCGCCGGCCCCGATGCCGGCGAGCGTGTTCCAGAAGCTGTACGCCACGCGCCAGGCATGGCCGCACTCGCCGACGACGATGCGCTTCACGCCGAGCTCTAGCGCCGCCTCGCGGATGCGCAGCGCGATGCGGCGCAGCTGGTCGTAGTTGCCGATGAACAGTCCGAAGTTGCCGGCTTCGGAGGCCTTCGTCGACAGCGTCCAGCGAATGCCCGCCGCGTGGAACACCTTGGCGTAGCCGATCAGGCTCTCGACGTGCGGCTCGGCGAAGAAGTCCGCCGACGGCGTGACCAGCAGCACCTCGGCGCCCGCCTCGTCGAGCGGGAAGCGCACGCTCGCCCCCGTCTCCTCGAGCGTGTCCTCCTCGAGCCCGGTCAGCGTGTCGGCGAGCGCCGGGCCCGGCAGGCCGAGGTTGTTGCCGATGCGGTGGACCTTGCCGATGATCTCGTTGCTGTACTTCTGGCCCATCCCGACCGCGGCCATGATCTCGCGCGCCGCCATCGTCACCTCGGCGGTGTCGATGCCGTACGGGCAGAACACCGAGCAGCGGCGGCACTCGGAGCACTGGTGGTAGTACGTGTACCACTCGTCGAGCACGTCCTTCGTGAGGTCGCGCGCGCCGACCAGCCGCGGGAACAGCTTGCCGGGCAGCGTGAAGTAGCGGCGGTAGACGCTGCGCATCAGCTCCTGGCGCGCCACCGGCATGTTCTTCGGGTCCTGCGTGCCGAGGAAGTAGTGGCACTTGTCGGCGCAGGCGCCGCAGTGCACGCAGCTGTCGAGGTACACGCGCAGCGACCGGTAGCGGTCGAGCAGCTCGCCCATGCGGCCGAGCGCGCGCCCTTCCCAGCCTTCCGTCAGCTCGCCGGGGAAGCCGATCGCCTGCTGGATCTTGTCGCTGGCGACGTACGGTTTCGCCCCTGCCATCGCGTCGGGCACGAGCGCCGGCGGCACGTCGGGGAACTCGCGCAGCGGCGGGGCCTTGACGTCGGCGGCCATGGCTTCAGTTCCTGCCGTCGAGCGGAGCGGCCCAGGCAGCCTGGTGGCGGCGCTCGCGCGAGTCGTCGGGCTGGTTGCGCGAGGGCGAGAAGAACAGCCCCGGCGCGTGCAGCAGCTTGCTGAACGGGAACACCAGCATCAGCGCGGCGACCAGCGCGAGGTGCAGGTACAGCAGCGGGTCGGCGGGCAACGGCTGCGGGTCGAGGCGCATCAGGCCCAGGAAGAACGCCTTGACCGCGACGACGTCGGTGTGGACGAGAAACCTCATCGCAAAGCCGGAGAGCCCGATCGCGACGAGCAGCGCCAGCATCAGGTGGTCCGACGGCGTGGAGATGTAGCGCACGCGCGCCACCGCCACGCGACGCACCCACAGGCCGGCGAGCCCCGCGATCATGGCGAAGCCGGCGTAGACGCCGAGCGGCACGACGAAGGCGAGCCATGCCCAGACCGGCTCGATGAAGTAGCGCAGGTGGCGCAGCAGCACCAGCGCCAGCCCGGCGTGAAACAGCCAGGCGAACAGCCACAGCCACACGCCGCCCTTGAACAGGCTCTCGAACAGCGCCACCTCGCGCGCGAGCCGCAGCGCGACGCCGCCGCGGGTCGTCGGCGCGGGCGTGGTGGGGATCTTGAGCGGCGCCGGCGTGCGCGCATAGACGCGGATCCGCCACGCGAGCCCGCCGACGAACACGGTACCCGCCGCGTAGAACAGGATCGCGAAGAGGATCGACGCGGCGGACATCGGGCCGGGAGCGGAGTCCTACGTCGGTGGCCGCGGAGGCGAAGACCCTGGGTCCCCGCATCCGCGGGGACGACGGGGTACTACACGCACCCCGTCGGCTTGGGCAGGCCGGCGATCTTGCACGCCTGCTTCGCCGGTCCGTAGGGGAACAGCTCGTAGAGGTACTGGCTGTTGCCCTTGTCGGGGCCGAGCGTCTTGCCGATCGCCTTGGTGAGCACGCGGACCGCGGGCGCGATCTGGTACTCCTCGTAGTACTTGCGCAGGAAGTTCACCACCTCCCAGTGGTTCTCGCTCATGTCGACGTTCTCGGTCACCGCGATGTGCTTGGCGATGTCCTCGGTCCAATCGGCGAGGTTGACGAGATAGCCTTCCTCGTCGGTCTCGAAGGTCGTGCCGTTGACTTCGATGGTGGGCATGGGGAGTCTCCAGGGTCGGTGGGGCGGGAAGGGCGACGGATCCGCGGGTGGGGCGTCAGAGCCAGGATTGGCAGGTCGGATGGCTTGCGACGAGGTCGACGAAGCCGCCGTAGTCGACCAGCGTGACACCGTCCATCACGCGGTCGGCCACGCCGCGCGCCTCGAGATCGGGGGCGAGCGCGCACACCTTGAAACGCGCCATCGCCTCGCGCAGCTTCGCCTCGCCGGCCGTGCCGGCGAGCGCCGCGTACACGGCGTCCTCGATGAGGAGCAGCGTGCCGCCGGTGGCGATGCGCAGGCAGGCGTCGAGTGCGCTGCGCTCGAGGGGGGACTTGTTGAGGATGTGCAGCATCGCGGTCAGAAGCTGAGGATGACGTCCTGCTCGTCCATCAGGCGCCCGAGCTCGCGCGAGGCGAGGACCGTGACGTCGACGATCAGGTCCTCGGGGGCCAGGCCGCGCTCCGCCAGCGCCTCGCGCTCGACATAGAGCTTTTCGATGTCGTAGCCCTCGAGCGCGCGGTAGGTGGGCGAGAAGTTCTTCGTCTCGATGCCCTTGGTCTGCTGGGCCTTCTTGAGCTGCCAGACGCCGTCGCCGACGAAGGCGAGCGACACGTCCTGGTCGAAGGCGGCCGTGATCAGCACGACCTCCAGCGACTCGAGCGCATAGACCGTCCCGTAGGGGGGCGTGCGGTTCACGAACATCACCTTCTTCGCGGTGCCTTCCGCCATCGCGTCGTCCCGTGTCAGTCGCCGAACACCACCAGCCGGTCGGCGACGATCGCCGACTCCACCAGCTGGCCGAGGCCCGAGATGCGGAAGCCGGGCGCCAGGTTCTCGTCCTTGATGCCGCGGCGCAGCGCCGCCGCCACGCACACGACGAGGTCGGTGCCGTGGTCGGCGGCGAGCTTCGACCAGCGCACGACGATGTTGCGGTCGTCCTGCGGCGGCTCGGTCAGCCGCGACGAGTTGTTGACGCCGTCGTGGTAGAAGAACACGCGGTGGATCTCGTGGCCCTTCGCCAGCGCCGCCTTGCAGAACAGGTAGGCGGAGTCGCTGGCCTGGTGCTGGTAGGGCCCCTCGTTGATCAGGATGCCGAACTTCATGGGCGTGGGCAATCGACGCGAAGGTCGCGGGCGTGGCGCGATGCGTGGATGGGAGCCACCCTCACCCCGACCCTCTCCCGCCACTGGCAGGAGAGGGAGCCCGCGGTCGCGGCCGGGGCGCGCTCCCTCTCCCCGCGTGCGGGGAGAGGGTGGGGGTGAGGGGCGTTCGGTGGAGGCACGGAACGTGCCCTCTAAAAGCGGATGTGCGTCGACGCGTTCAGGTTCGCCCGCGCGCCGCGCCAGTCGTCGATCAGGTACTTGGTGAACGGCAGGTCGGTCTTCTCGAAGAAGCGCGGCCAGCCGATGCGCTCGATCCAGTCGGACATGCGCTCCCACGGCCGCGCGTCCTCCTTGTAGACGGCGAGGATCTTCTTGACCACGGCCGCGACTTCCGGCCAGCGCGGCGGGTTGTTGGGCAGCCCGGAGGCGACCATCTTCATGAATGTCGGCTTGGCGCGCGCGTTCGAGTTCTTGCCCCCGACCCAGATCGCGAGCTTGGTGTGCTCGGGGTCGTTGATCTGCATCGGCGGGCACGGCGGGTAACACGCCCCGCAGCACATGCACTTCTTCTCGTCGATCTCCAGCGAGGGCTTGCCGTTGACCATCGCCGGGCGAATCGCCGCCACCGGGCAGCGGGCGACCACCGCGGGGCGCTCGCAGACGTTGGCGACGAGGTCGTGGTTGATCTTCGGCGGCTTGGTGTGCTGGACGATGATCGCGATGTCGGCCTGCCCGCCGCAGTTGATCTCGCAGCACGACGTCGACAGGTGCACGCGGTTGGGCATCTCCTCGCGGCGGAACTCGTCGTAGAGCTCGTCCATCAGCGCCTTCACCGCGCCCGAGGCGTCGGTGCCGGGAATGTCGCAGTGCAGCCACCCCTGCGTGTGCGCGATCATCGACACCGAGTTGCCGGTGCCGCCGACCGGGAAGCCGCTGCCCTCGAGCGCCTCGACGAGCGGGGCGACCTTGGCGGAGCTCGACACCATGAACTCGATGTTCGAGCGGATGGTGAAGCGCACGTGGCCCTCGGCGTAGCGGTCGGCGATGTCGCAGAGCTTGCGGATCGTGTGGACGTCCATCTGCCGCTGCGTGCCGGCGCGCACCGTCCACACCTCGTCGCCGCCGTGCGCGACGTGGCGCAGCACGCCCGGCCGGGGCCGGTCGTGGTACTTCCAGTCGCCGTAGTTCTTCGCGAGCAGCGGGTGCAGGTACTGCTTGTTGTCCGGGACGCCGCTCTCGATCGCCCGACGCATCTGCGGTTGGCTCATCTCGCGCTCCTTCAGGCGGCTTTGTGCTTGCGGGCGTTGATCTTCGCCACTTCCTCGTCCCAGCCATCGGTGCGGACGTAGGGGTTCGTGCGCGGCGCGGCGACCATGTTCGCGTCGACCTCGATGCCCAGCGCGTCGAGGAAGTTGACGAGCCCGATGCGCTCGATCATCTCGCCGGTGCGCTCGTGCTCGAGCGCGTTCTCGGCGAAGAAGTCGATGATCTTCTGGCCGAGCTCGACCAGCTTCTCGCGGTCCTCGTCGTTGGCGAGCTTCATGAACGGCACCACGACGGTGCCCATCAGGTCGCCGATCTTCAGCGTGCGCTTGCCGCCGACCAGGATGGTCGCGCCCTTGTCCTTGCCCGGCGCGAGCGCGCCGGTCATCACGTTGATGCAGTGCATGCAGCGCACGCAGTCGCGGTTGTCGATCTCGACGCCGTGCGTGTCGCTCACCCTGACCGCCGTGATGCCCGCGTCGGAACGGAGGTCCTTGACCTCCTTCAGCTGGATGGCCTTGGTCGGGCAGCGCGCGACGACGTCGTTGACCAGCTCGTTCATGCCGTGCCTGGCGAACCACTTCCGCGCCAGCGCCTCGTCGGAGCGGATGTTGTCGCGCCAGGTCCCGATCACCGCCATGTCGGCGCGCTGGATCGAGTTCATGCAGTCGTTCGGGCAGCCGGAGAACTTGAACTTGAACTTGTAGGGCAGCGACGGGCGGTGGATGTCGTCGAGAAAGCTGTTGATCACCGCGCGGTGCGCCGAGGCCTCGTCGTAGCACGACTGCTCGCAGCGTGCGGCACCGACGCAGGACATCGACGTGCGCACCGCCGGCCCGGCGCCGCCCAAGTCGAAGCCCGCCTCGTTGATCTCGTCGAACGCCTTCTGCACGTTAGCCGTGGTCACGCCCTGGAACATGATGTCGCCCGACTGGCCGTGGAAGGCGATCAGGCCGGAGCCGTGGCGCTCCCAGATGTCGGCGAGCTTGCGCAGGATCGCCGTGTCGTAGTGCATCCCGGCCGGCGGCATGACGCGCAGCGTGTGGAACTCCGCGGCGTCGGGGAACATCGGCTTGTTGTCCGCGGTCTTGGCCTCCGTGAAGCGGGGGATCACGCCGCCGCCGTAGCCGAACACGCCGACCGTGCCGCCCTTCCAGTAGCCCTTGCGGGTCTTGTACGAGTGCTCGAGCTGGCCGAGCAGGTCGACCATGTAGTCCTTGTCCTGCGCGAGCCGCTTCAGTCCCGTGACGAAGCTGGGCCAGGGGCCGGTCTCGAGTTCGTCGAGCATCGGCGTCGGGTGCATCGGCTTGGCCATGGGCTGTCTCCTTCGCGGCGGTCCGCGTCGACTCGTTGCAAAGCGGCGTCAATGCTAGGGCCGCTGCGGCGCGGCCACCATCACTCGCCATGGCTATGTGAATAAGCCCCGAAGGCGTGATCGGGAATTACCCGGATGGGGTAGGGCCCATACTCCGCGTCGGCTATGGACGCCGCCTGCTTAAGGCTCGCTCAATAGCCATGCCGCCCGGGCACCGGCGGGCGGATTGCCGCCTGCGGCGGGAATCCGGCGAGGCGTGGAGCACGACGATGGCGACGACTACGACGCTGCACCAGTTCCGCGCTCCGCTGGGCGGGGAGGAAATCGCCCTGCAGCAGCTGGAGCACGACGGCGGCGGAATGGCGCTGCTGCGCGTGCGGATTCGCGAGAGGAGCCGCTTCACCGTCTTCGACATCGACCCTCAGACGGCCATGGCCTGGGGCGAGGCGATGCGCCGCTGGGGCGAGGCGCAGCGCGGCACGCCGGAGGCTGCGCCCGATGCCTAGGGCTTCGCGATGAACGCTGAGCTTTCGGGGGGCTCCAGGGCTGCGCAGGGTGTCGCGTCCGCCTTCCATCCCGATCTCCGTGTTGTCGACGTGGTCTTCCCGCTGGCGGGCAGCACGTTGCCGGCCGATCACGCGCAGCCGCTGCTCGAGTCGATCCGCGCGCGACTGCCCGCTTTCTCGCCTGACGAAGGATTCGGCATCCATCCGCTGCGCGCCAACACGACCGAGTACGGCGTGGTCCTGCTCGCGCAGCGCGCGAAGCTCGTGCTGCGGGTGCCGGAAACGCAGGTCGCCGAGGCGCTCCGCTTGCAGGGGCAGGCGCTGGACGTCGCCGGCAGCCTGCTCGGCGTGGGCGAGGGCTGGCCGCGTCCGCTGCGGCCGAGCGCCACGCTGAGCGCGGTAGCCGTTACTTTTGGCGATGCCGAAGCGGAAGCCTTCGAGCGCGCGGTCAGGGCAGCTCTGGCTCAGCTCCCTGTCGATTGCCACTTCATTTCCGGCCGCCGCCGGCTGGCGCGCGCGGGTCGGCGGACGATCGCCGGCTACAGCCTGACACTGCATGGGCTGCGGCCGGAGGACTCGATCACCGTGCAGGCGCTGGGCCTTGGCACCGACCGCGCGCTGGGCTGGGGGCTGTTCGTTCCGGCCAAGGCGATCTCCTGAAACGACCGAATTCCCGGAGGACAAGAGATGGGTTACCACGTGGACGGCGTCGAATTGGCATGCGATGCCGAAGGCTACCTGCTGGAACCGGACTACCGCGACGTCGTGGCGGAGGCGATCGCCGCGGCCGAGGGCATCGCACTCACCGATGCGCACCGGGACGTACTGAATTACCTGCGCGACGAGTACCGGGAAAGCGGGCAGACGCCGAACTTCCGGACTATGCTCAAGTCCTTGCAGTCGAGCCGCCCCGAGTTGACCAGCCAGTCGCTCTACGATCTGTTCCCGATGGGACCGGCGAAGCAGGGCGCGAAGATCGCGGGGCTGCCGCAGCCGTTCGGCAAGGGTGGCTATTGATGGCGCCACGTGCGGCGCCTGGCGCCAGGACAGGAGGATAGCCTTGAGCGAATCCAGCGGGCGTGCGGCGCATCCGACGCTCGACATGCGCGGCACGCGTTGCCCGGCGCCCCTGCTCGGGGCGAAGAAGATCGTCGACGAACTCAAGCCCGGCGAGACGCTCGTGCTGCTCTCCGACTGTCCCGGTACCGCGGACGACCTGTTCGCGTGGGCCAAGTGGACCGGCAACGCGCTCCTGAAGACCGAGCGGCTGCCCGACGGCGGCAACGCCTACCACCTGCAGCGCGGCCGCTCGTCGCGGCCGGTGGCGAGCGCCGTGCTCGACCTGCGCGGCGTCGTCTGCCCGGGGCCCATCGTCGAGGCGAAGAAGCTGCTGGCCGGCATGCGGCCCGGCGAGACGCTGCAACTCCTCAGCAACTGCCCGGGCATCGAGACGGACGTGGCCGACTGGGCGAAGGCGACGGGCATCGAGCTCGGCGGCAGCGAGGAGATCGCGCCCGGCGAGTTCGCATTCTTTCTCGCGCATCGCTGAGCGGCATCGCACGGTGCGCGTCAAGAGTCAGTGGTTCAACGCCGGGACCGCGAAGGGAGCGACCGAGGTCGCCGGCGCCGCCGCGTTCATCGCCTGGCGCGTTGCGCGCAACGCGCTCGAGCGGATGCGCGGCGCGCGCTTCGAGCTCGTGGCCGGTGCGGGCTACTTCGACTTCCTCGCCGAGCTCGCAGCCTTCCTCGTCGTCGGTGCGGACCGCATCGCGCACCGCCGCCGCGACGCCGAGTGGCGTGTCGAGTTCACCACCGCGATGGCGAACCGTGTCGGAGCGATCCTGGCCGAGAACCAGGCCGACCTGCTCGCCAGCGCGCCGGCAGACGAGATCAAGCGGCGCTTCGTGGCGCTGGTCAACGAGCGTGCCGCGGAGTGCGCGGCATTCGCCTGGAACGACGCCGGCCCGGACTACGCGATGCTGCGTTTCCTCGGCCACCGCGTCGCCGACGTCATGGACGGGAGCGAGCGCACGTGGGCGGTGTCGCAGGTGATCGACATCGAGGCGCCCCAGGCGGCCGAGTTGCTCGAGCGCGCGATGGCGGGGCTGCTCGACGACGCTCCGCGCGAGCCGCGGCGCCAGCGGACGTTGTCCGGCGAGTGACGCGATGGGGACCGTGACCCGGCATGACGTCCGCCGCGTGGGCGCTCCGTACGACCCGGATGCCACCGCGGCCTACGCCGCCTGGCGCGACGCCAAGCTTGCCGCGTACCCGGCAGGACTCGCGGGCCTCCTGGTCGAGGTGCGCGACCCCCGCGCGCTCACGCGCGGCGAGCGCGAGGCGCTCCTCGACCGCTGCCGCCGCGCGAACATGGCCGTGTACGCCTCCGGCGCAGCGGACGCGGACAAGTCGATCCCGCGGCGCCTGGGCGAGCAGCTGGGCCTCACCCGGCTGGACCGCAACTGGCTGGCTGACGACGACGGGATCAGTCCGATCCGCGTCGCGGCCGAGCGCACGGCCGAGCGCGGCGACTACGTTCCCTACACGGACCGGCCGATCCGCTGGCACACCGACGGCTACTACAACGACGCGTCGCGGCGCATCCGCGGCATGATCCTCCACTGCGTGGCAAACGCCGCGGAAGGCGGCGCCAGCGCGTTCCTCGACCACGAGATCGCCTACCTGCGCTTGCGCGACGCCGACCCGCGCCACGTCCGCGCGCTGATGCGGGAGGACGCGATGACCATTCCCGAGCGCGCTGACGGGGAGGGCGTGGCGCGCGCGGCGGTGAGCGGCCCGGTCTTTGATGTCGACCCGGCCGGCGGATGGCTCGGCATGCGCTACACGGCGCGCACGCGGAGCATCGCGTGGCAACGCTCGCCCGATGTGCTCGCCGCGGTGGCTGCGCTGGAGGCGCTGCTCGACGCGCCGTCGCCGTTCCGCCACGACGTCACGCTGCAGCCCGGCATGGGCATCGTGTGCAACAACGTGCTGCACCGGCGCGACGGTTTCGTCGACGAAGCGTCGCGGCCGCGCCTGCTGTACCGCGCGCGCTACCACGACCGCGTCGGCGGCTGAAGAGGCAACGACGCGGCATGGGGCACACGCTCTCGCTGTCGCGCGCGGCGCGGCTTGCCGGCGTGTCGCGCGGCGTCCTGCAGCGCCAGATCCGCGAGGGTGCGCTGCCGTCGAGCGATGGCCAGGTGGCCAGCGAGGATCTCGCGCGCCTGTATCCCAGCCTCGACCTCGAGGCGTCGGGGGCGTTCGAGCGCGTGGCGCGGATCAAGGAGGCCGCTTTCGGCCGCCGCGTGCAGGAGCGCGCGCTGCCCTCGCAGGAGGTGCTGGCGCAGCGGCTCTACGAGCACAGTCGCGAGCTGGCCGACGCGCGGCGGCTCCTGCAGCGCTACCATGCGCTGGTCGTCGACACGCAGGCGCGCTCCGGCGCGCTGGCTGACGCGACCGGGCTGCCCGCGGCGCGCGAACTCACCGCGGGTCTCGAGCGCGGGCTGGCCGAAGTGCTCGCCACCGACGCAGCCGATGCCATCACCGTCATGGACGACCTGCTGAAACTCCTCTCCGCGCGCGTCGTCGTGCGTCCCAGCGGCCGCGAGTTCTACGTCGAGGGCCGCGAGACGCTGCTGCAGGCGGGACTGCGCGCCGGGCTGCATCTCGACTACGGCTGCGGTAACGGCAGCTGCGGGCTGTGCAAGGCGCGCGTGGTCGCCGGCGAAGTGGTGCGCGTCGCGCCCTGCGACTACCCGCTGTCGGAGGCCGAACGCCTGCAGGGGCACGCGCTGCTGTGCGTGAACGCCGCCGCGTCCGGGGAGATCGTGCTGGAGACGCTCGAGGCGCGGGGGCCGGACGACATCGCGGCACAGGACGTCGCGGTGCGCGTGCGCGCGGTGACGCCGCTGGCGCCCGACACGCTGCTGCTGCACCTGCAGACGCCGCGCACGCAGCGCCTGCGGTTCCTCGCCGGGCAGAGCGTCACGCTCGGCGCCGGCCGCGGCGGCGAGGATGCCGCGGCGACCTACCCGGTGGCGAGCTGCCCCTGCGACGACCGCAACCTGCACTTCCACGTCGCGCGCGACGCGGAGGATCCGCTTGCCGCGTGGCTGTTCGCCGGGGCGATTCGCGCCGGAGACACGCTGAACCTGCGCGGCCCGGTCGGCGAGTTCACGCTCGTCGACGCCGGACGGCCGCTGGTGTTCCTCGCCTGCGACACCGGGTTCGCGCCGGTCCGCAGCCTGATCGAGCACGCGATGGCCGCGGACACCGCCGAGGCGCTCGTGCTCGGCTGGCTCGCCACGCGGACCGACGGCCACTACCTCGCCAACCAGTGCCGCGCGTGGGCCGACTCCTTCGACACGTTCCGCTACGTCGCGCACGCCGACGCGGACCTCGAGCGCGGCGCGGCGCGCCTGGTCGACGCGCTCTACGCCGCGCCGCCGCTCACGGAGAGCGACTTCTACGTCGCCGGCCCGGGCGCGTTCGTCGAATGCGTCGCCGCCGCGCTCGTCGCGCGCGGCGTTGCCGCGGAGCGCATCCGCTCGTGAGCGCACGCCGGACCATTCCCATTGCGCCGGCAGGCGAGGGCGGCGATTGCAGCGGCGCCGAGCCGTTCGCGCTGCTGGTGCTCGGCGACAGCATGGCGCCGGAGTTCGTCGAGGGCGACGTCGTCGTTGTCGAGCCCGAGGGACTGGCCACCGACGGCTCGTTCGTCATCGCGCAGGCGGGCGGCGAGTTCCTGCTGCGGCAGTTGCAGGGCGGACCCGAGGGCTGGCGGCTGCGCGCGCTCAATCCCGCGTACCCCGAGCAGGCGCTGCGGAGCCTCGCGGCGGTGCGCGGCGTGGTCATCCAGAAGAGCAAGCCGGGGCGACGGCGCGAGCGCAAGCGCTACGTGGAGTGACGCACGCTGCGCGCATGCACCCTCGATCGCAAGGACTCGACATGCCCTACTACGTCTATCGCGTGTACCCGCTGCGCCGCCTCGAGAAAGTGGCGCAGCCGGCGGCCTTCGCCGAGGCGTCCGCGCTGGCGAAGTCGCTGCGCGCTTCGCCCGACCTGCCGGCGGGGTGCGCCATCAAGGTGATCTTCGCCGACAACGAGCTGGCGGCCGAGGACCTGCTGAGCCAGGTCCGCGAGCGCGCGCCCGGCCTTGCCGGCGACGAGTAGCGCATTCTCGTGTCCCGTACCGGACGTTTCCTGCACAAGGACGAGCGAGCAATGACGCGCTGCATGGTCGCCGGTCTTGCGGGTATCCGCGATAGCCGCTGCGACCGGCGTCGCGCAGCGCGCCATTTTCGTCGTTCTTGCGCGGGCGGCGGTGATTGCTGCGCTGCGACCTGGCAAGCAACCCCCGGTACGGGACGCTAGCGCGCTGCCCCCCTTGGAACCCGGCAAGCACGGCATCGAAGCCAACGGTGCGGCGGCGGCCGCAGAGCCGCCCTGCGTGTTCGCGCCCGCGCTGTTCGCGGGAAGCGCCCGGTGCGAGCTGGCGCGTCGCCTCACGGTCGGCGAAGGCGAACGCATCGCGTGCACGCGTGCGGTGGCCCGTAACGACTGCGCGACGCTCGACGCCCTGCTCTCGCAGCGCTGCGCATTCGCGCTGGGGCGCGCACAGCGGGGCGCGCCGCCGGTCCACGCGACGGCGATGCGGCTCAAGTGTGGCGGTCTCGACGGCATCCGCGCCGCGCTCGACGCGCCGGAGCCCGACGTCCACCGGCTGGTCATCGCCGCGCAGGCGCGCTTCGGCAGTCTGGCCGAGCTGCCCTGGGACGCGGTCGTGCGCGGCGTGGCGGGCTGGCGACCGCGGCGGCGTGCGCGCGGGGCGCGCCCGTGACACCGGAAATGGCGCACCTGACGGCAACGGTGCAGATGAACTGCCATGTCTCCGACGCGCGCCACGCACGCGACCTGACGCTGTGCACCTACCTGCTCGAGATGCGCGAGCTCTACCGCTGGGAGCAGGGCCTGGCCCCCGGCACCGCCGTGCTCAAGGGCGCCGTCGGCGCCTGGCTCGCGGAGCGCGAAGCGCTGTGGACCGGGCTCGATGCGACCGACTACGCGCCGCTGCCCATCCAGGGCGCGAGCGTGGACCCGTTCGATGCCGAGTCGGCGAACGCAGCGCTGGTGCCCCAGGGCTACGTGTATGGCGCGGGTGTCGGGAGGCTGGGCAAGCCGCAGTTCTTCCTCGCCGCGCTGGCCGGCGACGAGCGCCGCGGCAGTGTACGCGTGCTCCGCGCGGGCAGCGAATTCGCGCGCGACCTCTCGCCGGGGCCGGCTGCGCTGCGCGGCGACACGGTGTACCTGCGGCAGGATGCCTTGCGGCGCTGGATCGGCGGACGGCTCGAGATCCACCTGCACCGGCCGGCGGACGGCCCGATGCAGCGGGCGCTGCGGGCCTACGGCGTCGGCGACGATCCGGCGCAGGGCATCGATAGCATCGCCGCGGCCGAGGCGGAGACGCTCGTGCTGCACGAGTTGGGCGAGCACGGCGCGGCCGCGCGCCTTCCCGCCGGCTGGCGCGATGCGATGGCCGCTGTTTCAGGCACAAGGGCCGAGTGGCTGCTGCGCGCCGCGCGCGACCACCTCGCGGACTGCCTGGTCACGCTGCCTCAACTCGCGGCGCGCGACGACCCGGCGTCGCTGCACTTCTGGTTCGCGAACCTCGAAGGCCTGCGCGCCGAGCTCTTCCCGTCGCTCACCGGCGCGTACGCGGCTTGGCTGGCTGGCGACCGCGAGGCCATCGGCAGCGTGGCCGCGCGGGGCGTGCCACATTGGCAGGGGATGTGCGAGCGCGCCGTCGCGTTGCACGCTGCGCAGGGCGCCGCCTGCGCAGCCGGCATCGACACGACGTTCGCCGAAGCGGCGGCGCGCCTGTGAGCGCCCGGCACCCCCGCCCCTCTCGTGGAGTGTAGGGTCAGACTCGACTTGCTGCCGCGGCGCCGATGATGGGAGTGTAGGGTCAGACTCGACTTGCTGCCGCGGCGCCGATGATGCGAACCTGGGCAACAGCAAGTCGAGTCTGACCCTACACTCCGCAACGTGCCGGCCAATCGCCGATGAAAAACGCGGCGGACACGCCTGCGCCCGCCGCGCTCGCGAGGACAACGGAAGGTCAGAAAGGCCGCGAGTAGGCGATGCCCAGCGACCACTCCTTCATCCTGATCGTATCGGTCGTGGTCGGCGGCGCACCGAAGCCGACGAACAGGCTGGACCCGGTCACGCTCACCGTCGGCGCGTACATGTAGAACGCCGAGATGTCGCCGTCCTTGCCCATCGAGTACGTGAGACCCGCCGTGTAATGGTCCTCCATCACCCCGGGCGCCAGCATGTTGAACGTCACGTCCTCCGGCCGGATCGGGTTCTCGGAGTGGTTGTAGCCCGCCCGCACCGTCCACCGCGGGTCGATCTGCCACTGCACGCCAAACTTCCAGACGTCGATGTCCTGCCAGCCGAACCCGGCGCCGTTGCCGCCGCCCAGGCAGGCAGCGCGGTCGCCGCCCGCGCAGTTGTAGATCAACCTGCTCGGGTTGTTCACCGACTTCGCGTCCGAGTAGTAGATCCTCTGGTA
>Ga0105090_10000161_pt1 | contig 29236 bp, 21 predicted proteins | sample PPLLak3March2015_FD_79110 | JGI IMG/M metagenome (GOLD analysis project Ga0105090, IMG submission 79110) | Freshwater sediment microbial communities from Prairie Pothole Lake near Jamestown, North Dakota, USA - PPLs Lake P7 Core (1) Depth... | ecosystem: Environmental > Aquatic > Freshwater >...
CCCCGCGGTCGTGCGGCAGGAACTCGCCGCCAAACGACGCGCAAGTGGCCTTAGCAACGAAGCTCTGTGCGCGGCGGTCGGTATCCGCCAGCCGGTCACCTTTTACGCGTGGGAGCGCGGCACATCCCGTCCTACGGTGCAGCACTACACCGCTTACTTGCGCGCCGTCGGCGCCAACGAGGACGAGTACCTGCGGAAGGTCGCGGTTGGCGACAGTCGCCTGCAGCGACAGTGGCGTGGGCGAGGGCAGCCCTCGGGTCGCAACATGGTGCGCGACTACGTGCGCCTGTCGGATCTCACGGCTGATGACCTGCGTTGGTTTGCCGAGCGCACGGACCTGCAACTCACGCCCGAGCACTACGCCGATCGCGGCCTCGCCCGCCACGTGCCGGTGAACGCGCACCTGATGACACTGCTCGGCTTCTACCTCGCTGAAGGCTCCTGTTCTGACCGCAACGGCGTGCGTCTTTCAATCGGCAACGGCAATGCCCGCTTCGCGGAGGAGATGGCCGGTCACTTCGAAGCTGTGTTTGGTCATGTGCCGATTCTGTACCAGCAGGCCGATCGCGCCGCCGAAATGAAGGTCGTCAATCGCGTGGTCGCACTTGCGTGGCAGCACCTGTTCGGCTTCAAGGATGCCGATTCGCTAAGCAAGCGCGTGCCGGACCTCGTGTTCAACGTGAGCGAAGAACTGCGCCTGGCCTTCCTGCGTGGGTATCTCCTGGGCGATGGCACCGTCGCAGACAGCCGCCTTTCGTTTTGCACGGCTTCCTACGACCTCGCCAGCGCGCTGATGTACCTCCTCAGTTCTTTCGGCGTCACGGCTTCGTTGTCGCATATGCAGCCTGACGGCGTGGAGCGTGCAATCCGTGGCGCGGTTTGCGCCTCCCGCCATCCGTACTGGGTGTTGTCCGTTTGCGCAAAGGACGAGCTGCGCAAACTGGAGCCCGTTTGGCAAGACCATGCCAACGCCACAACACTGCGCGATTATCTGCAGACTCAAGCAACCAACGAGAAGAACCGCCGGTTTGAGCGCATCGACGGCGACCTTATCGCGTTGCCGATTGTCGATATCCAACCGGTGGCGGCCAGCAACGGCAGCGTTTACGACTTCTCCGTCGAGGGCGACGAGAACTTCGTTGCCGGCATGGGTGGTCTTTGCTGCCACAACACCGACGCCGACGTCGACGGAGCGCACATCCGTACGCTGCTGCTGACGCTCTTCTATAGGCAAATGCCGCTGCTGGTCGAACGCGGGCACATCTACATCGCGCAGCCACCGCTCTACAAAGTGAAGCACGGCAAGGACGAGCGTTACCTCAAGGACGACGCCGAGCTGGCGCAATACATGGTCACGCTGGCGCTGAAGGACGCGCAACTCGTGCCAGCCGAGGGTGCGGCGCCGATCGAAGGCAACTCACTCGCCGAACTGGCGCGGCAGTATCTCGTCGCCAACGCGGTGGTCGAGCGGGTCGCGCGCGTGATCGACCGCGCCACACTCGAGGTGCTGATGGCGGGGGTCGACCTCAACCTCGATGACGCCGCTGCCGCCGAAGCGTCGGCCAGGCGCTTGACCGCGGCCTTGGGAAATTCCACCGTTCACGTCGTCGCGCAGCACGATGACAAGACCGACAAGCACCGCCTGCGGATCGAGCGCCACCACCACGGCAACATGCGTGCCACCGTCGTCGATGCGGACTTCGTGCGCGGCGCCGACTACGCCGCGCTCGCGGGCGCCGCGCAGACCTTCAAGGGCCTCGTTGGCCCCGGTGCAAAGGTCAGGCGCGGCAGTGGCGAGAAGCAGAAGGAAGCGGTCGTCGCCGACTTCCGCGAGGCGATGGACTGGTTGATGAAGGAAGCCGAGTCAGCCGTCAGCCGCCAGCGCTACAAGGGCCTGGGCGAGATGAACCCCGAACAGCTGTGGGAAACCACCATGGACCCAGCCGTGCGGCGCATGCTCAAGGTGCAGATCGACGACGCGATTGGCGCCGACCAGATCTTCACCACGCTAATGGGTGATGAAGTCGAGCCCAGACGAGTGTTTATTGAAACGAACGCGTTGTACGCGGGGAATATCGACGTCTAGTTTTTGTAGCAGTGTGTAGGCAGCCAGTTTCACTGGAATTTCCGTCACAGTTAGTGAAACTTTTGGTCAGAGTTATTGGGATTTCCCTACAGCCTCCCTCGGAGCCTTGAGACAGCAGTTGGCCAGAACCGGCCGCCCCGAGCAACCCTCTAATTCGCCCTGAAGCGGCCGTTCCAATCGGCCCGTATGCAGATCGGCGTTCAGTCTTCTTCCGTCAAGGGTTTCTACGACACGGCCCAGTGGTCATGAACGGATAGAACTGATTGTGGGTCCACTGCGCGCGAAATGCCGGGGTTACCCCCTCGCCGCGTCGCGGCGTGGTCGGGTCGACCTGCGTGTCCATATGGGCCCACTCCGTCGCGTGCGGCTGGCCGTCCAGAAGAAACGTCGCCCGCACGGTCCAGTAGTACTTCTTGCACGGTTCAAGCGGAGCCGGCAGCGTGAAGCTCGGACTCGGGATGCCCGCGTAGGTTGATAGGAGCGGCTCGGCACGGTAGAGGCCGTCGTGCTTCGGGTCAGGCGACGCCGCGAAGATGCGCAGTTCATAGCGGAGGTTTGCGAGCCGATCGAGTGGCACGCCGGTTTCCGTGAAGGAGCGCGGTGCCGGTTGCCAGCGGAACAGCGCCGCCTGCGGATCCTGAGTCGGTGTAATGGGCGAGAACTGTCGCGCGCTTACGTCGGTGCTTTCTGCGGCTGTGGGCTGTACAGGCTCGAGCACATACGCAGGGATCGACCGGCGGAATGCGTCCGTATCTGCCTTGGCCGATCCGCTGGGCGCGCCGCGGTAGACGAGCACCCATTCATCGACGAACGCTTCCACGCCCCGGCGCGCCGCCAGCCGGAGTTGTTCGCCGACCCGCCTGCCGTCGTCTTCCATCCACTGAACCAGCGGGAACCGCTCTGTCGGTTCGCCGTGCGCGAACGTATCGAGCACTTTGCCGCTGGCGCGGTCGACCAGCCGCCCTCGCAGAGTCAGGACAAAGCGGTACGGCAAGGCTTCGCTTCCCGGCGTTTCCGCTCGCAGCTCGGTGATGCCGAGTTCGAGCGTGCTCGCCGCCTCGCCGTCGGCGTCCGCGACGACGACGTCATGCTCCAGGGCGTAGCGCCGGGCGCCCTCCAGCAAGACCTCGGCCACGCGGGCGCTGCTCATGGCCTGACCCAGCTCCGCTTCTGCACTCTGCAGCGAGGCCAGCGGTGCCGCGGTCGCACCCCCATGCGCGGCGCCTATGACCAGGCCGAACGGCAAACAGGCAATAGTGAAGAGCAGAGGCGGATAGGTAAGGGCCTGGCTCAGGCATAAGTCAACACCGCTCTTTGCGCCGGCCGAGGCTCCTTCTGACTTTCCGCGCACCGACGCCGTCGTGGTGATGGTCGGGAGCGTCGATGTCGCCACCAGCGCAATCGGCGGATACACCTGCACGGCCGGCGGACTGGGACCCAGAACCGAAGGGCTCGTCGCACAGCCGGCCAGTGACGACACCAGGACAACAGGGGCCAACCCCTGTCGAATCAGAACCAGAACTCGCGGCACGCTGAAACACTGTTGTGGCCTTGAAGTTCGCATACACGCCGCCTCCTCCGCTTCAGCTTGCTTCCAAGCTAGTTGTTGGCGGCGCACGGGAGTTGCCGCTCGTCAACGCTGGGCAGGCCAGCAATGACGGGAGAGCAGCCCGTGGGTTGGGAGTGGGCCAGCGCGACGGTCTCTCCATACTCGCTAGCGCGAGAATGAGTTCGGCGTTTCTGCGTCTGGGCGGACTCGATGTTGGTATCGGGCGAGGCGGCCCTGCAGCGGTTCGATAGACTCAATGCGGCCATCAGCGGCCGTCTTTCATATTTGCCTAAACCGCCCAAGAGTGGACTTGCTTGTGTTTGGTTGGGAGGGCTAGGGCACAGCGTTGTTCTTCAGCGCTTCCTTCCACCCGGGCGCCTCTTTCAACGTCCACTCGGGGCCATAGAAGCAGCGCCTCGCCGATCCCGAATCATCGAAGAGCTGCGTGTAGACCCAGGCCCGCGTGTAGTACTGCACTGCGTCGTTCGTGGCGAAGCCGGTGTGGCCCTGCTTCTCGCTTACCCCGAACCATGCTTGCGCCTTGCTCGCCTGCTCGAATCGCGCTTTCACGTCGGAAGGAGGCACTGCGCCATCGAGCGCCCCTGCGATGAAAAAGGTCGGAACCCGCAACTCCATGGGTGTCGCCAAGCTCAGCGCTGGTGCATAGAGCAAGACGCTCGTAATCCGTGGATTCTGAACCGACGCGAGCACGGCCCCATTTCCGCCCGCCGAATGTCCGATGGCGAGGATCTTGGACGGATTGAGCTTGTGGAAGTATTCGCTGGTGCTGAGCTCGTTCTGTTCGAGGAGCCAGTCGAGCGCCGCGTTCGCCTTCGTTCCGTCCCCCTGGTCCGAGCTCGAATGAGCAATGACGACGACGCCGTGCGACGCGAGTTCCGCGAGTAGGGCGTCGTAGTTCTTCGGGTGCGCATAGGTACCGACCAGCAGGACGGCAACAGGATGTGCATTGCGACTCAGCCTTTCGGGGCGGCGGATGTAGTACTCGCCCGCGGGCCCAGCTTGTGCAATGAGGACCGTCCGATGAGGTCCGACTAAATCTTCCCAAGTGGCGGCCGCGACCGTGGATGAAAGTGACGCCAAGACCGCGCAGACAAAGACAAGCATCGACGAGAAGCGCTTCATAACTCTCCTCCCCGGATCGCCTCAAGAATGATTTGATGGTAGGTGCAGTCAGGCCGCCGCAGTGGCGTTGGATCAAGGAGGACTGTCGACCAAGGCCGGCTTTGGGTCGCGATCTGCCGATCGGGCTGATGTCAGTTTTCTGCGTGAAATGGACGGCGGCTTTCGGAAAGAGCAGAGGGCAGCTCAGGGTCGACTTCTGCCGATCTGCCGCCTCGGCCACGCGATGTAGGGAACTTGCAAGTTCTCTGAGAACTGCGCTCTGCCTCTTCTCATTGAAGTTGCAAACCGCTCTCTGGCGAGAGCGAATGGAGTTTGCAGGTATTCTGCGAACCTACAAGTTTGTAGGTTCTCGGTGGAAACCTTCTTCGTCTCGCTGGTCGCACTGCTGGTGATCCTGGATCCGGTCGGCACTGCGGCGGTGTTCGTCGGCATCACCCCGCGCGACAGCGAGCAGCGGCGACGCGCGCAGGCGATCCGCGCCACCATCATCTCGGTGGTGGTGCTGGTGGGGTTCGCCTTCATCGGCGAGTTCGTGTTGCGCGCCATGGGGATTTCGCTGGCGGCCTTCCAGATTGCCGGTGGGCTGCTGCTGTTCGTGCTGGCCTTCGACATGGTGATGCAGCGTCCGTCGGGGCTGCGCGCGACCGAGTCCGAGCGGGCCGAGGCGGAGGCGAGCGACGACGACGTCAGCGTCTTTCCGCTGGCGATCCCGTTGATTGCAGGTCCCGGCGCAATGACGTCGGTGGTGCTGCTGCGCGGGCGCGCCGGCAGCGATCCTGCGGAGCTGATTGCGGTGATGGCTGCCCTGGGGGTGGCGCTGATCATCATGCTGGCCTGCCTGGTAGGGGCCGGTACCATGACGCGCGTGGTCGGCAAGACCGGCACGCATGTGATCGGCCGCGTGCTGGGCGTCGTGCTGGCGGCCCTTTCGGCCCAGCTGGTGATCGACGGCATCCGCGATAGCTTCGGCGCGGGGTGATGCGCCTGCGGCAATCTGAACTACTTGAACGCGTTTTCCTGCAAGAGCAGGCAATCGCCTTCAAGAGTGAGGATTTCCTCACCGGATTACCCCACCAGAATACTTCTGCAGGCCCCCGCTGCCGGGTGCCGATCGGGTTGCTGCGCTAGATCATCCAGCGCCGTTGTCGAGCGAATACGATCGACCGAAACTCGCTTGAGCCTGGGATGCGACATGAGTCTCTGGAGCGCGGTAACGCAAAGAAAGCTCGGATCGAACGGCCACGTGGTCGCTCACATCCTTGATCCGATCACGGGCTACTCGAACCGGGACCTGGAGGTCGGCAAGGACATCGATGCCGACACGGTCCGGCGCTTGGGCGAAAACGGGTCGGTGTTTGTCGTCGTCGCCTATGACGGGGGCGCGCCATCGGCAACCCTCTGCAAGAAGGCGCAATGGCTTCGCGCCAAGGCGAGGCAGGACGCCGTCGAGCATGACGTTGATGCCAAGGTCTGGCACAAACGGGAAGAACTCGAGATCAGGTAGCGCACTAGCGAGTGCCTCGTATCGGCGGGCAGCGCTGCAGCCGGCGCTCCACTAGCGGCGCTTTTTGGTACTGCCCTTTCGTTTTGCCTTCACAGGCTGCTGTGCCTCCGCAATCTCCTGGCCGCTTCGCCCTTCCAGCTTGGGCGTGATGTTGTCATCGATCCACTTCGGGTCCCACCACTCCACGGGCAGCACCGCAACGCCGGCGAGGTAGATCCCGAAGTGCAGGTGGTCGCCGGCGGCCAGCCCCGTCTCACCCGTCTTGCCGACGATCTGGCGTTTGGCGACGGAGTCGCCTGCCTTGACGTCGATCGAACTGAGGTGTCCATAGAGACTGAACAGGCCGAGGCCGTGGTCGAGGATCACCGTGTTGCCGTAGATGCCGAGGTCGCCGGCGAAGGCCACGGTGCCGCTGTTGGCGGCTTCGACCGGGGCGTGCTTCGTGACCGACAGGTCGTAGCCGAGGTGGTAGGCCGTATCGGTCGGCTCACCGTTGAAGGTATAGGTCCGCAGATCCGCGAAGTTCGCCTCGACCTTCGAGTTGCTGAGCTGGGCGAAGGCGTCCTTCCACAGCATCGTCGGCGTCGCCTGACTGGTGACTGCTGTGATGCGGTCTTCGTTTTCCTTCCGCAGCCGCTTGTTCACCGCGACGAAGACTTCCTTCGGCGTGCCCTGCCGCGCGGCGACGTCGGTCAGCAGCGGCGCCACCCTGTTCTGCAGGAAATTGTCCGTGAGCGCGATCGTGCTCTTCTTGTAATTGACGTTCTTCAGCTCGTAGGCGAGTCGCAGCTCGCGGGTGTTGCCGGCCTTGTCTGTGGCAACCAGCGCGGCTCTCGCTTCGGGAGGAGCGTCGTACGGATGGGCGAAGAGAGCCAGGAAGCGGTCCGGATGGCCCTTCACCTGGCCGGGAAAGCCCGGGAAGAAGTGGTTGCCGATCTTCACCCCGCTCGTCGCGGTGTCCGCACTCGCCTTGTAGACGATCGCGCCGACGCCGCCGAAATTGACGTAGCGATCATCGGCGATGAGTTCCAGCGTGGGCGGCGTGATGTCGATCGCGAGGTTCTTCTCCACCACGGTCTCGTTGCCCTTGAACAGCGACGCATCGCGCGCCGTGACGCGCAGCACGGCCGGCCCTTCCTTGACTCCGGGAACCTTGGCCAGGGCCAACGTCATCGCCTTCGCGCGTGCGGGTGTCGCGAACTGTTCGGCGGCAAGGCTGTGCACGGTCCCGCCCTGCGTCAGGGTCACCGTGACGTTTCTCAAGCCCGTTCCGCCATCGGTCACGTTGATCTCGAGCGGGGCAGTGCCGAGCACTTCGGCCTCGGGCAGGACGGTGATCCGCGGCGGCTCGGACTCGAAGCGGGGCCACAGGTAATAGGCCGCACCGCCGATGGTGGCGAGGACGATGAAGAGGAGGACAACTACGATCGGCAGCTTGCTGCGACGTCGATCGGACGGAAAGGCGTTCATTCGGGCTTCTATGAAGGTTGAAGGTGAGCGTTCCTGAGAGTTTCAGCGTGCGCTCGGTGCGCCACCTGCGGGCGGCGGGCCGCAGCATAACCGGCTGAGCCGGGAGTACTTTCCGTCGCGTCTGATCGGGCCGGGGCCGCGAGGCGCGCGCGAGGGCGTTCGAAGGCTCGTCCATCGCGCCGGCCAGGCCCCCGTCGAAAGCCGGGCGTACTTCGGGTCGGAACGCGCGCCTACTCGCTGCGGAAGAGCTCGAACCCGCCGACCTGCAGCTCCAGTGATTCGATGATGACCTCGTTCACGCGCGCTGCCTGCGTTGCTACGGCGTCTTCACCCGCGTGCCGCGGCGTCGACGATCGCCACTGCCGACATGTTGACGATCCGCCGCACGGTCGACGCGGGCGTCAGGATGTGCACTGGCTGAGCGGCGCCGAGCAGGATGGCTCCGATCGTGATGCCGCCGCCCGCCGTGACGCGCAGCGCGTTATAGGTGATGTTGGCGGCATCGACGTTCGGCATGATCAGCAGGTTGGCTTCCTGCGTGAGCGGCGAATCGGGCATCGAGCCTTCCAGCACCGCGCGTGACAGAGCGGTGTCGGCCTGCATCTCCCCGTCGACCTCGAAGTCCGGATTGCGTGCGCGAACCAGCTCGAGCGCCGCGCGCATCTTCTGTGCCGAGGGCAGCTCGGAGCTCCCGAAGTTCGAGTGCGACAGCAGCGCCACGCTGGGCGCGATGCCGAAACGGCGCACGGCATCGGCAGCGAGCATCGTCATCTCGGCCACCTGCTCGGCGGTCGGGTCCGGGTTGACGTGCGTGTCGCAGATGAACAGCTGGCGTTGAGGCAGGATCAGCAGCTGCATGGCGGCGAAGCAGTGCACGCCGCCGCGCAGGCCGATGGTCGTGCGCACGTAACGCAGGTGGTCCGCGTAGGGGCCGACGGTTCCGCACAGCATCGCGTCGGCATCGCCCCTGCGCATCAGCATCGCGCCGATCAGGGTCGTCCGGGTCCGGATCTCCGCCTGCGCCAGCGAGCGTGTCATGCCGCTGCGCCTGCCGAGCTGGTAGTACTCCATCCAGATGTCGCGAAAGCGCGGATCGTCGAGCACGTTGACGCACTCGACGTTGGTGCCGAGCTTCAGCCGCAGGCCGTAGCGCTCGATACGCGTCGCGATGACGTCCGGGCGGCCGATGAGAATCGGTCGTGCGATGCCTTCGTCGACCACGATCTGCGCGGCGCGCAGCACGCGCTCCTCTTCGCCCTCGGCGTAGATCAGTCGCTTGACGGCCTTCTTGGCCGCCGCAAACACCGGCTCCATCGTGCTGCCCGACTGGTAAACGAAGCGTCGCAGCCGCGCACGGTAGGCGTCGAGGTCGTCGATCGGGCGCGTGGCCACACCGCTTTCCATCGCGGCCTGTGCCACGGCCGGGGCGATGCGGTCGATCAACCTGGGGTCGAAGGGCTTCGGGATCAGGTACTCGGAGCCGAAGCGCAGGCCTTCGGCGCCGTAGGCGCTGGCGACTTCGTCCGGGATCTCGGCGTGCGTGAGGTCGGCCAGCGCGCGCACGGTGGCGAGTTTCATCGCCTCGTTGATCGTCGTGGCGCCGACGTCGAGCGCGCCGCGGAAGATGAACGGGAAGCACAGCACGTTGTTGACCTGGTTCGGGTAGTCGGAGCGCCCGGTGCCGATGATCGCGTCGGGGCGCGCGGCCTTGGCCAGCTCCGGCATGATCTCCGGCGTCGGGTTGGCCATCGCCAGGATGATCGGCTGCGTGCCCATTGCCTTGACCATCTCGGCGGTCAGCACGCCGGGGCCGGACAGCCCCATGAAGATGTCGGCGCCGGGCATCGCATCGGCCAGGGTGCGCGCCGCGGTGTCGCGCGCGTAGCGCACCTTGCTTTCGTCGAGTCCGCTGCGGCCGGTGTGCACGACGCCCTTGCTGTCAGCGACGAGGATGTTCTCGCTCCTGACCCCGAGACTCACCAGCAGGTCGAGGCACGCGATCGCCGCTGCCCCCGCGCCGGAGCACACGAGCTTCGCCTGGGCGATGTCCTTGCCGACGAAGCGCAGGCCGTTCAGCACCGCGGCGGCGGCAACGATCGCCGTGCCGTGCTGGTCGTCGTGGAACACCGGGATCTTCAGCCGCTCGCGCAGCTTGCGCTCGATGTAGAAACACTCCGGCGCCTTGATGTCTTCAAGGTTGATGCCGCCGAAGGTCGGCTCGAGCGCGGCGATGATGTCGACCAGCTTGTCCGGATCGAGCTCGTCGAGTTCGATGTCGAAGACGTCGATGCCGGCGAACTTCTTGAACAGGCACCCCTTGCCTTCCATCACGGGCTTGCCGGCGAGCGGACCGATGTTGCCGAGCCCGAGCACGGCCGTGCCGTTCGTCACCACGGCAACGAGATTGCCGCGCGCCGTCAGCGTGTGCGCCTCGCGCGGGTCGCGCACGATCTCGTTGCAGGCTTCCGCTACGCCGGGCGAGTACGCGAGCGAGAGATCCCGCTGCGTCACCATCGCCTTGGTCGGCACGACCGAAATCTTGCCGTGGGTGGGCTGGCGGTGGTACTCGAGCGCGGCGTCGCGCAGGTTCTCGGTCATGACGGTCTCCTCTTGGCGCGCGCAGCCTTCGCAAGCGTGAACACCGTGCGCTCGTTTGTTATCTGACTTTGCAGCAAGGTTAAGGCGTTGCAGCCCGCGCGCCAATCGCGGCTGTACCGGATTGAGCCCTCAGCCGCCCCGACGGGGCAGCTTGCCGGTCCCACAATTGCGGCTGTGCTCCTTGACACCTGCCGCAGGGACGGCCAGATTGGCGCTCCCCATCGCGGGCTGATCCGTGCCACGCAGCGGTCGTGGCGCGGCACCACTCCCGTCGTCACACTCGTCGATGCGGCGCCCTGCATGCCGGCGCGCTGCTAAGGAGCTCTCATGACACCACAACGACTTCGGCTGGCGCTCGCCGTTGCCGCGGCCTGCGCGTTCACCCTGCAGCCCTCGTCCAGCGTGGGGGGCGACAAGAGCTTCGATCCACTGCTCGACGACGCTGCCAGTTGCGTGCCGGCCGCTGGCGGGCCGCCGGCCCTGTTCAGGAATCTGGTGCTCGCCGCAGCCGAGACGGCGCCCTTCCAGCCGGTGCCCGCGAAGCCGGCACTGGCCGATACGCCGGTGCTCTACGGCAACCTGGGAACCGTCACGCTCAAGGCCGGCACCGGCAACCCTAAGGCGCAGGCGTGGTTCGACCAGGGCGTGCGCCTGATGTTCGGGTTCAACCACGCCGAGGCGATCCGCGCCTTCCGTGAGGCCCAGAAACTCGATCCGCGGTGTGCGCTGTGCTTCTGGGGCGAAGCGCTGGCGTACGGCCCGAACATCAACGTGCCGATGATGCCGGAGGCGAACGCCCCGGCGCTCGCCGCGCTCGCGAAGGCGGTCGAACTTGCACCGTCCGCGCCGCCGCGCGACCGCGATCTCATCGCGGCGCTGGCGAAGCGCTATTCGGCGGACCCGAAGGCAGAACGCGCCGCGCTCGACGCGGCGTATGCCGAGGCGATGAAGCAGGTCGCCGCGCGCCATCCGGCGGAGAACACGGTCCAGGTGCTGTACGTCGAGTCGATGATGGACACGCAGCCGTGGGACTACTGGGAAGCGGGCGGCACGAAGCCCAAGGGCCACGGCGCGGAGATCGTCGCGGTGCTGGAAAGGGTACTGAAGCGCAGCCCGAACCATCCCGGCGCGATTCACTTGTACATCCACGCGGTCGAGGCTTCGACGACACCGGAGCGGGCGCTGCCGTACGCCAACCGGCTCGGCGCCCTGATGCCCGGGGCCGGGCACATCGTGCACATGCCGGCGCATATCTATTACCGCGTCGGCCAGTACCGCGAATCGCTCGAGACCAACAAGCGCGCGATGGCCGTTGACGAGCGTTACTTCGCGACGTCGCCCTCGGACCCGCTTTACAAGGCCGCCTATTACCCGCACAACATCCACTTCCTGATGGTCTCGGCGCAGATGGGCGGGGACGGCCAGGCCGCGATCGCGGCAGCGCAGAAGCTCGATGCCTCGATGGCGCCGGAGGTCGTGGTGCAGTTCGCGATCATGCAGCCGGTGAAGGCCGCGCCCTATACGACGCATGCGCAGTTCAGCGCGCCCGACACGATCCTCGCGCTGCCCGCGCCCGCGCCGGGCCTCGTGCTGGTGCAGACGATGTACCACTATGCGCGGGCGGTGGCGTTCGCGCAGAAGAAGGACTTCGCCTCGGCGCAGAAGGAGGTCGACGCGCTTGCGGGACTCGAGAAGGCTGCCGATTTCAAGCCGTTCGCCGAGTGGGGCATTCCGGCGAAGGAGATCGTCCAGACCGCGCGCCTGGTGGCCACGGGCCGGATGGCCGACGCGAAGGGCGACCTCGAGGGCGCGGCACGGGCTTATGAGGACGCCGTCTTCATCGAGGACACGCTGACCTATACCGAGCCGCCGTACTGGTACTACCCGGTGCGCCAGTCCCTGGGCGCCGTGCGGCTGCGGCAGGGCAAGCTCGACGAGGCCGAGAAGGCGTTCCGCGATTCGCTGGGGCGCGTGCGCAACAACGGCTGGGCGCTTGCCGGACTCGCCGAGACGTATAAGCGCAAGGGCGACGTGGCGGGCGAGAAGGCGGCACGGCGCGCCTACGCGAAGGCGTGGCTGGGCGGAACCCAGGGGCCCGCGATCGAGCAGCTCTGAAGGGCGTGCCGGCCGTCGCTCGCTGCGTTCATTGCGTTGCAGGCTCGAGCCCGGCACGATGAACTTCCATTACACAGCGCACGACGACGTGCCGCGTGACGACGCGGCCGTGGTCGACGGCGGCCTCGGCCGCGCCAACGAAACGGCAGCCCCGCTGCATGAAGTGCAGGCGCTCGCCTGCTTTGCGCGGCGCGACGGTGGCGAGGTCGTCGGAGGCGCCATCGGGCGTACCTGGGGGACGTGCTGCGAACTGCAGCAACTGTGGGTCGAGCCGGCGCTGCGGCGCCGGGGCATCGGCGCGCGCCTCGTGCGCGAGTTCGAGCAAAGGGCCGCGGCGCGCGGCTGCCACACGTTCTACCTGGAGACGTTCAGCTTCCAGGCGCCCTCGCTCTACCGCGCGCTGGGTTACGAGGTGAGGCTTGAACTGCGCGGCTTCGCGCCGGGCATCGTGAAATACACCATGGTGCGCGAGACGGGTTGATGTCTGCCCAGCCCGTGTAGCGATCGCGCAGGCGCCGGTGCAGGATCTTGCCGGTGGGCCGTGCGCGGCATCTCGTCCTCGCGAATGAACGACACCGAACGCGGCCGTTTGTAGCCGGCGATGCGGTCGCGGCACCAGTCGAGCACCTGGTCCTCGGAGAGCCTGGCATCGGGCGCAGACCAGAGTCCGGGCGCGCTGCATCGCAACGAGGCAGCCGGTAGGCTTCCGTCCGCATGAGTGCCCTACGCGTCATCGCCCACCTCGACATGGACGCGTTCTACGCATCGGTCGAGTTGCTGCGCTATCCGGAGCTGCGCGGCCGGCCGGTCGTCATCGGCGGCGGGCGTGCGCACCAGCCGCAGTGGGAGACCGATCCCGGCGGCGGCGAGCGCCGGCGCCGCTTCGCGACGCTGCGCGGCTATGCCGGGCGCGGCGTCATCACTACGGCGACGTACGAGGCGCGTGCGCTGGGCGTCAACTCCGCCATGGGGATGATGAAGGCGGCCGCCAAGGCGCCGGACGCGGTGCTGCTGCCGGTGGACTTCGACGAGTACCGCAAGTACTCGCGGCTCTTCAAGGCGGCCGTGCGCGCCTTGACGCCACAGGTGGAAGACCGCGGCATCGATGAGATCTTCATCGATCTCACTGAGGTCGTGGGCGCGCGCCTGCCCACCGACGAAGAGAGTGACCCCGACGATGCCGAGCGCAACGTCTGGTGGTGCGCGCGCGAAGTGGCGGCAGAACTGAAGCGGGCTGTGAAGGAAGCGACCGGCCTCAGCTGCTCGGTGGGTCTGGCGCCCAACAAGCTGATCGCGAAGATCGCCTCCGAACTGGACAAGCCCGACGGCCTGACCGTCGTCACGGACCGCGACGTGGCGACGCGCCTCGCGCCCCTGTCGGTGCGGCGGCTGAACGGTGTCGGCCCGAAGTCAGCGGCCAAGCTCGCGCGGCTGGGCATCGCGACGATTGGCGAACTCGCACAGGCCGATCGGGCGTGGCTGGTGCAGCAATTCGGCGCGAGCTACGGGCGCTGGCTGGCGGACGCGGCGCGCGGCATTGATGAGCGCCCCGTCGTGACCTACAGCGAACCCAAATCGATCAGCCGCGAGACGACGTTCGAACGCGACCTGCACGCGGTGCGCGACAAGGCGCAGCTCACGCGCATCTTCACGCGGCTGTGCGAGCAGGTCGCCGCCGACCTCGCGCGCAAGCGCTACGTGGGTCGCACGGTCGGCATCAAGCTGCGCTTCGAGGACTTCAGCACCGTGACGCGCGACCAGACGCTGGCCGCGCCGGTCGGCGAGGCTGCCGCAATCCGTCGCGCCGCCGGCGAATGCCTCAAGCGCGTCGACCTGGCACGACGCATCCGCCTGCTCGGCGTGCGGATCGGGACGCTCGAGGCGGTCGCCAGGGTCCCGGGGTCGTCAGGCCCGGCTCAGTAGCCGCCCTGGGCGCGAAGGGCGTGGTACGCATCGACGCGGAACACGAGGCCGGAACGGGACGACGGAGCGTGGCAGCCGCGGGCGGCCGGCGAGCGTGCTTCCAATTCGAGACCGCCGTCTAGTCCCGCGAGATCAGCGGGTGGCTGGAGCGCGCCCTGTCGTGCTAGCTTGAAAATCTTCGTTCACGAATCTGCCAAAGGCGGCCCCGCCATGTCGTCCTACGTCTCGCCCTGGATGTCACCGGACCTCGAGGTCTACCGCGACATGCTGCGCCGGTTCGTCGAAACCGAGATTGCCCCGCATCAGGAGCGTTTCGCCAAGCAGCAGCACGTCGACCGCGAACTGTGGACCAAGGCTGGTGCACTGGGCGTGCTGTGCGCCGACATCCCCGAGGACTACGGCGGCGCGGGCGGCGACTTCGCGCACATGGCGGCGCTGTTCGACGAACTGGCTGCCGCCGGTGACACGTCGTTCGGAGTGCACGTGCACATCATCGTCGCGCACTACTTGCTGAACCACGGCACCGAGGAACAGAAGCGCAGGTACCTGCCGCAGCTCGCCAGCGGCGCGATGATCGGCGCGATCGCGATGTCGGAGCCCGCGGCCGGTTCCGACCTGCAGGGCATCCGCACCCGCGCTGTCCGGGACGGCGACGGCTACGTCATCAACGGCTCGAAGATCTTCATCTCGAACGGCTATCTCGCGGACTTGATCGTGGTGGTGGCCAAGACCGATGCCGCGGCCGGCGCGCGCGGCATCTCGCTGCTGCTGGTCGAGACGCGCAACGTCGAGGGCTTTCGCGTCGGTCGCATCCTCGACAAGGTCGGCCAGAAGGGACAGGACACCTGCGAGCTCTTCTTCGACAACGTGCGCGTGCCGGCCGCTGCGGTGCTCGGCGGTGCTGAAGGCAAGGGCTTTGCGCAACTGATGTCGGAGTTGCCGTACGAGCGCACGCTGGTGGCCATCGGCGCCGTGGCGGCGATCGAGCGCGCGCTGCGGCTGACGCTGGAGTACGCGCGCGAGCGCAGCGCCTTTGGCCAGAAGCTGATCGAGCTGCAGAACGTCCGTTTCAAGCTGGCCGAGATCAAGACCTACGCCGTGGTGGCGCGCACCTTCGTCGACCGCTGCATCGTGCAGGTGATGGACGGCACGCTGGACACGGCGACCGCCTCGATGGCCAAGTGGTACCTGACGGACCTGCAGTGCAAGGTGGTCGACGAGTGCGTGCAGATCTTTGGTGGCTACGGCTACATGCTCGAATACCCGATCGCGCGCATGTACGTCGATGCCCGCGTGCAGCCGATCTACGGCGGCACCAACGAAATCATGAAAGAGATCATCGCGCGCTCGCTGTAGGAGTCACACCATGACCGAAGAGATCGTCGTCGCCGGGGTCGGCATGATCCCGTTCCGCAAACCGGGCGACCACCCGCCGTATTACGAGATGGGTGCCGAGGCGGCGCGGCGCGCGCTCGCGGATGCCGGGGTCGAGTACTCGTCGGTGCAGCAGGCCTTCGTCGGCTATGTCTACGGCGACTCGACCGCAGGGCAGCGCGCGCTCTACGAAGTGGGACTCACCGGCATTCCGATCGTCAACGTCAACAACAACTGCTCGACCGGTTCCACCGCGCTCTATCTCGCGCGGCAGGCGATTGCCGCCGGCGCGGACTGCGTGCTCGCACTGGGCTTCGAGCAGATGAAGCCAGGCGCGCTCGGCGCGGTGTTCACCGACCGTCCGACGCCGTTCGACCGCTTCGAGGAAGTGACCGGCGAACTGGTCGGAGAGCCGCAGATCCCGCTCGCGCTGCGCTACTTCGGCGGCGCTGGGCGCGAGCACATGCAGCGTTACGGCACGCCACTGGAGACCTTCGCGCAGATCCGGGCGAAGGCCAGCCGCCATGCCGAGAAGAACCCGCTCGCGCTGTTCCGCAAGCCGGTGACGGTCGAACAGGTCATGAACGATGTGCAGGTCTGGCCCGGCGTGATGACGCGCCTGATGGCGTGCCCGCCGACCTGTGGCGCGGCGGCAGCGCTGCTGGTGTCCGCAGACTATGCGCGCCGGCACGGCATCGACGCCACGGTCCGCATCCTGGCGCAGTCGATGACGACCGATACGGCGAGCACGTTCGGTCGTTCGATGATCAGCCTGGTCGGCGCCGACATGGCGAAGGCCGCCGCCGATGCCGTCTACGCGCAGGCCGGAGTCGGGCCCGAAGACATCGATGTCTGCGAACTGCATGACTGCTTCGCGCAGAACGAGCTGATCAGCTACGAGGCGCTCGGCTTCTGCGCGCCCGGCGCCGCGGCGCAGTTCGTCGCCGACGGCGAGAACACCTACGGCGGCACGGTCGTCACCAATCCATCGGGCGGGCTGCTGTCCAAGGGCCATCCGCTCGGCGCGACTGGGCTTGCGCAGTGCTTCGAGCTGACGCAGCAGTTGCGCGGCACGGCCGAGGCGCGCCAGGTCGAAGGCGCGCGGCTGGCGCTGCAGCACAACCTCGGCCTCGGTGGCGCCTGCGTCGTGACGCTCTACGGTCGCGGCTGAGTGCCGCGACCGGCCTGCGAGTTCCGTGGAGTGCGCCGTCCGGCGCAGCGGCGCCGCTATCGCTTCGGAAACAGCCGCTCGCCGTTGCCGTGCGCAATGCGATCAGCCATCGGTCGCGGCAGTTGGCCGAGCCACGCGCGGTAGCCCTCCATCAGTTCGCCGTAGACCTGCCAGCGCTGCGGAATCCAGGTGTCCGAGCCGATGATGAAGCGGTCCGGAAACGCTTCGAACATCTCGCGCCACTCCGGGGTCAGCCGGCCACCTTCGCCCGTGATGCCGTAGCGGTACGAGAGTTCGCAGACGAGCCGCGGATGCGCGCGCAGGTACGCGCCGACCTTTTCGGGCGGTGTGGAAAAGCCCGTGTGCGCCCAGATGATCTTGGCCCGCGGGTCGTGGCGGAACAGGAACTCGAGTGCGGCGTCGTCCACGTGCGCGTGGAGCCAGAGGTCGCGCTGGCGTGCGAAGTCCACCGTGCGGCGGACCACATCGGTCGCTGCCGCTTCGCCGCTCAGGTGGAACTCGCCGAGCCCGACGTAGTAGCCGCGCCTGAATTCTTCCTCGAGCAGGGTGAGCACGGTGGCGTCAGTGGACCACGTCTGCACGTCGCTGCGCACGCGGTAGGGGCGCAAGAAGGGCACCACGCGCACGCCCGGTGTGGCGCCGTCGACGAGCGCATGCGTCCCGTCGTTCGGGCGGCTGGTCGCGAGGATCGTCGTCACGCCGTTGGCGCGCATCAGCGCGAACGCCTCGGCGACCGGAAAGCGGAAGCCGTTTTCCCAGTTCAGGTGCAGGTGGCCGTCGAAGAGCCGGCCCTCGTACCGCGCCGCCGGCTGCGCGCGAACCTGCACGGCAAGCACGGACAAGCCTAATCCGACGGTGAACTCACGACGGCGCATACACGGCGCTCCACCTGCAAAGCGCGCATCGTGCCACGCCGGCGGGGGGCATGGTGCGCATCGCCAGATTCAGGGCCTCGCTGCGATTTGAAGTGGGCTGCGTGGTCCCCGCAGGACATGGGCGGGCACAGCGCGACCGCACGTGACCCTTCACCGCGGCCGCAGATCCTCAGGAGCGCGGTCAGGGTCGGTCACACTTACGGGTCAAAGGAGCAGGTTCACACCGGGACTGCCCTTCGGCCGCGGACGAGGCGGGGTCCGTGATCCGGCGCAACGGGTGCCAGCCTCAGCGGACTTGGAGTCTGTACAGGTAGTCGACGAGCGCGAGAACGCGTGCCTGCACGAAAGCTTCGGGGTCGTAGCGGAAGTCGTCATGCCGTGGCGCGCCCTCGACGCTGTAGCGCGTGCCCCAGATCGGCATCTCGCTCGTGCCGTGCGCTCGTGGCGTGGCGCGGCCATCGATAGCCATCTTGACGCGGTCCACTGGAAAGACCCCGCCGTTACGCTTCGCGATTGTCGTCAAGTCAGGCATGTTGACCTTCAGCACCTCACCGAACGACCCCTCGCCCTTGCCGCTCAGCCCGTGGCACACGGCGCACTTCGCGTAGTACTCGGACTTGCCGATGTCGATGGCCGGCTGGGCCGCCACCGTGCCAGACGACAGCGCAGCGGCGATTCCGGACAGTACGGCCGCAGTCATTGCGCGTCTCATTTCGTCTCCCCTGTATTGAATCCGCGATCCTCGTGCCCGTACTCGCCGGACCGCGCTCGCGCATTCGAACGACGCGCTTCTGGCAATGATTGGCACGGCTCCCAAACACGCCAACGCAAGAACGATGAATGCGTCTTCAACCTAGGTGCCGGCACGCTGGTGCGGCTTGATCGCGGTCAACTCGGATCTGACCGAATTCTCGCTTCAGTCTTGCTGTTTCGCGCAGTATCGGGAGCGATGGACCGCGGGACAGACTCCTCCCGAACCGGTGACCGGTCCTCAGTGCCCGGACTCGCCAGAGTGGCAGTCAGGAAGGAGCTTCTTCTGGAAGCCGTTCGCGCGGCTTCTGTCTCATCGCAGGCACAGCACAGAGTCCAATGAGACGAGACGCGCCCAGGCCCGCGCCCTGCGAGATAGAGGAGCGCCGCAGCCCGGGTCAGATGCGTCGGCCTGCAGGAACTGGTTGATCCCGGCCGCGGCGAGCGCGCTGCTGAGCCGCCCCGTGCTGCGCTGGTAATGCGGCCGCGCTGCCAGCGGGCCGCACCGGCGCGCCAGGTTGCTATTTCAGCGTACTGAGATAGGCGACGACGTCTTCCACTTCCTGCGCGCTCAATGTCGGCTTGCCATCGCCCACGGACAGGATGGACGCACTCTTGTGGAAGCTCGGCATCGTCACTTTCGGGTTCACACGCGTGAAGTCGACGACGGTCAGGCGCAGTTGTGCCGGGGTCAGCACCGCGCCGACACCGTCGAGCGCAGGGCCTTTTGTTCCGCCGTTGAGCTTGTCCTTCTTGATCGTGTGGCACTCGAGGCAGTTGGCAGCGCCCTTCGCGGCGATCAGCGTCTTGCCGCGCGCCGCCACGCCGGGCGCGCTGGTCAGAGGCTTCGGTATGCCGTCGCCTTCGACCTTGTAGGTCGCCTCCTGGGCGAACGCGGTCGTTGCCGCGAGCGCGATAGCGATGGGAAGCAGTCGTTTCATCGTCTGTCGGGGTTGCGCCCCGCTCCTTGTCAGCGCCATGTATTCGATTATTCGACGCTGGCGCCGATGCGCAAGCGCCGGCCGCGTGCCTCTGCTGTCCTAGGTCAACGCCCGGCCGTGTGCAGAGCCGTCTCGGAGCGCGCTGGGCCGCACGGGCAGTGCTCAGCGCTCTTCCGGCGGCTTGGTCGTGCGGAAGGCATGCCAGAGCAGGAGGTCGTAGGTGATCTTGATCGTCGTGCCGGCCGCCAGAGGCAGCCACAGCGCACCGGCGTGCATGGCGGCACCGGCAAACGCCGGCGCGATCATGCGGCCCGCGGCCCGTGCCAGCTGGGTCAGGCCCGACGCCCAGGCTCTCTCGTGCGGCGGCACGATTGCCATCAGGTACGACTGCCGCGTCGGCACGTCCATCTCCGACAACCCCTCGCGCAGGATGAAGAGCGCTGCCGCGACGCCGAAGTTCGGTGCGATCGGCAGCGTCAGCAGCAGTAGGCTCGACGGGATGTGCGTGAACACCATCGTGTTGACCAGCCCGATGCGTTGCGCCAACCAGGCGGCGGCGAAATGCGACAGCACGGTCATCAGTCGTGCTGCGGCGAAAAGCAAGGCCAGTGCCCCTGCTCCGATGCCGAAGCGCGCGTACAGGTAGTAGGCGATCAGCGCCGAGCCGATGAAGCCACCGCCCAGCGAGTCCATCGCCGACAAGCCGGCGAAGCGCCAGACGTTGCGGCGCGCGCTCGGCGGCAGTCCGGAGGCTCCGGGTCCGGGGGCGCCGGCTCGCGCAGGCTCGGTCGCCCTCGACAGCCGCGCATAGAGCAACGCGACACCGACCAGCAGCGCCGCGTAGACGAAGATCGTCGTGTCGTAGGCGCGCACCTCGGTCAATTCGAACTGATTACGCAGCACGGCTGGCAGCGCCGCGAGCAGCGCGCCCGCGGCGCCCCCCGCGTCGGCGAGGGCGTTGTACCAGGCGTAGACGCGTGTGCGCTCGGTGTCGCCCGTGGTCGCCGGCAGGATCGAGACCTCGAGCGCCTGGGCCGCGCCGCGATCGGAACCCTGCGTGCTCAGCATCCCGACGAAGGCGGCGAGTGCGATCGCCCAGAGCGAGTCGAACCAGGCGAGCGCGGCGCCGCCGGCCGCGGCGAGCAGCGCGAGCAACACGAGGCTGCGGCGGCGGCCGACGCGATCAGCGAGGAAGGTGCCGTAGACGGTGCCGGCGAACACGCCGGCCATGCCGGCGCTGAGCACGATGCCGATGTCGTCGGCCGGAAAGCCGCGCTTGGCGAGGTAAACCGCCGCCAGCACGCTGATGGCCCCGGCGGCGAGGCCGCGCAGCAGCGCGGCGGCGTAGATCAGACGCCGATCGCGGAGATTGACGAGTGCATCGCGGCCACGGGCCATGGCGTCGACGCAGGTCCTGCGGCTCGACGCGCCCGGCAGAGCGCGTCACCGCGGTGGATGAACTACGGCTTGGCGATCAGCACGCTGTCGGGCACGCGTGTCCAGCTCTTGTCCGGATTGAATCGTGTCATCGCACGCGCGGCGGCATCGGTATCTTTGCCCAGGTTCTTCTGATAGACGTTGCCGTCGTGGCTGATGATGAAGGTCATCACGCCGGTTTCGTTAAAGGTCGCCGGCCAGGCGACGCCGGCAAAGCCGAGCGTCATGCGCCCGTTCAAGACGAAGTCGCGCGCGCCGCCGCGTGCGTCCGGCCCCTGCGCCTTGAGGATGCGGAAGCGATAGCCGTGGAAGACGCCATCCTTCGTGTCGTTGCCGTAGAGCGGTCCCAACGGGCTGGCGGGATCGTTCGGCCAGGACAGTCCGTCGCGCTTGCCGGGGGTGCTGACAAAGCGCTGCGCGTACTCGACGAAGCCATCGCCGTTGCGGTCGGCCTGCGCGTACTCCTTCTGTGCGTCGAAGAAGGCGAGCAGCGCCTGCATGGCGTCCAGTTCGTTGCGGCCGATGCGGCGGATGCGCATTTCTTCCTTGCCGGCCTGGATGTCGAAGTTCCAGCCGTCGGCCTTCTTCACCAGCGGAATCGGCAGCGTCCAGCCGTCGGGACCAACAGCCAGGTGCGCGTGCTCGGGCCCGTCGGCGACGATCTTGCGGCCCTTCGACGAGGCATAGAGGAAGTTCGTGATGTCGTCCTCGTCGATGTCATACGGGACGAAGCGCTTGTAGTTCTCACCCAGCAGGGCGCGCAGTGCATCCCGATCGTGGGTGGCGACCGCGTCGATGAACGCGTTGGCTGCGGCGTCCGGAGTGGGAAAGGCCTTCTGCGCCAGGGCCACGGTCGGCAGCAGCGCGGCGATGGCGAGTGCGCCAGAGGCGATGGTCGATCGCAGCGGAGACAACAGCAGGGTGCGGAAGCGCATCACGGAACTCCTGGAAATCGGGACAAGGCAAGGCTGGGCGCTGCGGATCGGATTCATCGTCGTCGCTCCCTAACGCCGTCCGCCGCCACCGCGCCCACCGCCGCCGCCGCCGCGCGGCGCCCCGCCGCCCGAAGGGCGTGCCGCGGGAGCCGAGCGCGTGGACGGCTGGGAACGCGCCGCCGACTGCTGCCGGGCGGCCCCGGCACTTGCATTGCCACGGTCGATCGACTGGCGCGTCTGCGCGGAGTTGCCGGCACCGGCGAAGGCGCTGTCGCGATTGCCGGCGGCCGCGCTGGAACGATCGAATCCCTGCGTGCCGTTGCCGCGATTCATGTCGCGCGTGCTGGCGCTCGGACCTCCTGCGCCGCCGCGATCTCCGGCGCGATCGCCTGCCCGGTCACCCGGACGGTCGCCGGCACGGTCGCCTGCGCGATCTCCAGCACGATCTCCGGCGCGGTCACCCGCACCCGCGCCTGTACGGTCGCCTGTACCGCCGCGGCCGGTATCCACGCCCCGGTCGCGCATCGCCTGCTCGGCACGCTGACGGTCCGCATCGCGCGAGTCGGATTTGCCGCGGTAATCCTGGCGGCCATCGGCGCCGGCCTTGCGGTTGTCGAACTTCTCGCGGCTGGCGTTATCGCGATACGGCGCACCCTTGCGGTTCTCGGCGTTGTGGTTCCACTTGGTGTTGCCGCTGACGTTGTTGATCTTGTTGTTGACGTTGACGTTGTTGTACTTATTGACGTTGATGTTGACGTCGTTGTTGCCCCAGCCGATGCCGCCCCAGAGTGAATTGCTGACGCCGATGGCGACACCCCAGGCCACGCCGGTCGCCACCGCCGCGCCAAAGCCGTAGTACGGCGCGTAAAAAGGGGTCGGATACCAGTAGAACGGCGGCGGATAGCTCGGATACCACCATGGGCCGTAGACGACGGTCGGGTTGTAGGCCGGCACGTACACCGTCTGCGGCTGCGCCGGCTCGATGATGATCTTCTGCTGCTCGACCACCACCTTCTGCTGCTCATTGGTCTTGAGGTTGCCCGTGTCCTGCGCGCGCTTGCGCAGGCCCTGGACCGTGTTCATCACGTCGTCGGGCTGGGCGAGGAAGGCGTCACCCAGCTCCTTCGTCCAGTCGGGCTTGTCGCCCATCATGCCGAGGACCGATGGGAAGGCCACCAGCGACTTGACCGCCGGGTCCCAATCCTGGCCTTCGACCTTCTTGACCAGTTCGTCGCCCTTTTCCTTGTCCTTGAGGTGATCCTTCGACCACTTGGCCGCCGCCGCCACGTCGACCGGATAAGTCGCCGCCATCAGCACCTGCGACAACAGCGAATCCGGATACAACGCCACCGGCGCCAGGATCTGGTCGAGTTGCTCCTGCTTGAAGGTCTTGTCCTGAGCCATCGCGGCTGCCGCCAACAGCAGAGACAGCATCCCCACCACAAGCTTCTGCCAACCGAACCTGATCATTGCCTCTCCATTCGCTTCGGCCGCGCGGCCGCGTTCAAAACATTACCTGATACAACGCCGAACGACATTGACCGGTGCACACCGGAGGCGGTTTTCACCGCAACTGCCTGGCCAGCGCCGCGATTTCGCGATCGTCGGGATACGCCTCCGCCAGCCGACGCACCGTGCGGCGGGCAGCGTCCGCCTGTCCTGCATCGCGCTGCATCGTCGCCAGCGCCAGCAGCAGGTCGCGATCGTTCGGCCAGCGAGCGGTCGCGCGGTCGAGTACGCGCAAGGCATCGGCCGATCGCCCGGTGGAGTTCAGCGCGACCGCGTAGACATAGGTATAGCGGAGCTCGTCCGGCGCCAGTTGCGTCGCGCGTTGCAGCTCCCGCAGCGCTTCCGCCGGCCGGCCCTGTCGAACGAGCGAAAGACCCAGTGCGTGATGCAGGGTCGCGTTCTTCGGTGCACGCGCCAGGCCCTGTTCGAGCATCTTCTGCGCTTCTGCCTCACGGCCCAGGGCACGCAAGGCATCGGCGGCGTTGAGGTAGGCCGGAACATAGCCTGCGTCGAGCGTCAGCGCCTGCGCAAAGGCGGCCTGTGCTTCATCGCCCTTCCCCAGCCTCGCGTAGAACGTGCCGAGCGCCGTGCCCGCCTCCGGCCGATCGGCCGTGTAGCGCAGCGTGGCCACGTATTCGGCGGCCGCCTTCTGCCACGCGGCCTGCTGCTCGGCCGGCAGCGCGTCCTGTTGCCCCGCGAGCGCGCGCGCGGCCTCGATCCGGATCGCACGCAGCGGGTCTGTGGTCAAACGCGCCAGCACGCGCAACTGCTGCTGCGGCGGCAGTGCTTCGGCCAGGCGCACGGACGCGAGGCGCACCAGCGGCTGCGCGTCCTGCGCCGCGCGCTGCGCGGTCGCAGCATCCGCGGAACCGGCGATCGCCAGTCGTTCGAGCGACGATGCTCGCGCGATGGGCGATTGCGCGACATCGTTAGCGATCGCCGCCAGCGACGCCGCTGCACCCGGCTGCCCGGCCTCGGCCGCGTGAAACGTCGAACCGAAGGCCTGGAAGCCACGCGCATCGCGCCCGAGCCAGCCGCGCACCGCGGCGGCGGCCCACTTTGCATCCCGCTTCGTATGGCACTGGCTGCAGGCGTTCGGCACCCCGAACGCAACCGACTGGTCGGGGCGCGGAACCCGCATGCTGTGGTCGCGCCGGCCGTCGACGACCATGTAGGTCGTGCGCGGCATGTGGCACTCCGCGCACTGCGCACCCGTCGAGCCGTTCTCGTGATGGTGATGCGAGGGCGCGTCGTACTTGCCCGGTGCGTGGCACTGGCCGCAGACCGCGTTGCCATCGACCCGGAGCTTCTGCGTGTGCGGATCGTGGCAGTCGCTACAGGTCACACCCTGGCGATGCATGCGGCTCTGCAGCCACGAACCCCAGATGAAGACTTCGTCGCGCTGCTGGCCGTCGGGCCAGTACAGCGGCGCCACCAGCAGCGACGGCAGGTAATGGTCGAGGAACGGCTGCCCGGCTTGGTAGTCCTCGGCGATCTGCGCGCGCCGCGCATGGCACTGCGCGCAGACTTCGATCTCGCGCTCGCTCGTGCGCTCGCGGCTGCGTTTCGCGTTGCCGGTCGCCGCGTCGATGCTCCAGGTGACGCCGCGGCGCTCGTCGAGCTGCGCCGTCAGGCCCTTGCGCGGATCGGACGACTTCTCCTTGGCCCAGGCGATGTGCGCCGAGCCCGGTCCGTGGCACGACTCGCATCCGACCGCGATTTCCTTGTAGCGCGTGTCGAACGCGCCCTTCGAGGCGTCGTAGCCCTTCGTCACCTGGGTCGAGTGGCAGTCCGCGCACATGAAGTTCCAGTTCTGCGCGCCTTTGGTCCAGTGCAACTCGTCGCGGTGATCGATCTTCTCGCCCGGGTACTGGCGGAACCAGCGTTGCCCGCCCTGCTCCTTCGGTCGCGTGTCCCAGGTGACCGCCAGCGCCTGCAGCCGCCCGCCCGGCAACTCGACCAGGTATTGCTGCAGCGGCTCGACGCCGAACGTGTACTTCACCTCGAAGTCGGCGAGCTTGCCGTCGGGCCCGTCAGTGCGGACGAAGTACTTGCCGTCGCGCTGGAAGAAGGTCGACGTCACGCCGTCGAACGTGAACTTCGCGCCATTGAAGTCGCCGCGTATCGTCTCGGCGCTGGCGTGTTGCATCGCGCGAGCGTGCTGCGACCCGGTCCACGCGGTGAACTCCTGCGCATGACAGGACTTGCACTCGGCGCTGCCGACAAACGTGGCGGGAACCGTGCTCACGACAGCGCTCGCCGTGGCGGGCGCCGTCGTCGCTGGGGGGCGCGTCGAGGCCCACACCAGCACCAGCAAGAGCACCGCGACGATGACCCCGACGGCCGCCCAGCGGCGACGGCTTGGCGTTGGCGCATCGCCCTTCGGCATCGCGGGCACTGCGGGTTGCTGGGGTGAGCGCTTCTTGCTGGTCACGGGAGGAGCAACGGGGCGGCGGTGATATTGGAGCGCCTACGCGCGCGTTACAGTACGCGCAACGGACTGCCATGTTACGTCCCCGACGGACGCAGCCTCAGCGCGGTGGCGCGTGGATGACTTTCCAGTCGTTCTTCATGCTGACGATCGTCCACCCCAGCGTGGGGCCTTCGTCAAGCCCGCGCGCGAGTTTGCCGATGTGCGAGGTGCGATCGTAGGCGACCTCGCGCGCAGCATCGTCGTGATGCACGATGACGCCCAGCCGTGCGCCGGGCGCTGCTGTTGTCCACTGCAGCATCTGGAAGTCGCCGTCGGAGTTGCCGAAGGCGGCGATCGGACGCTTGCCGATGAACTTGTTGATGCCGACCGGCTTGCCGGCCTTGTCGTCGATGAAGTCGATCTCGGGCAGGCGAACGATGACGGGTGTGCCGTTGCGCACTTCATACCTGGTCTTGATGCTGGAGCCGACGACCTGCTGCGGCGGAACACCGTACAGCTCCTCTGATACCACGCGCAGGAACTCGATGCCGCCGCCGGAAACGATCCAGGTTGAAAAGCCGTTGGCGCGCAGGAAGTCGAGAAGTTCGCGCATCGGCAGGTACGTCATCTCCGTATACGGTCGCTTCGTCACCGGATGGCGGGCGGTCTTCACCCAATCGCGCACGAGTTGCGCGAACTCGTCGGTGGTCATGCCCGCATGCGTGACGGCGATCAGTTCGGCGAGGCCCTTCTCGCCGGTGGCCGCGAGCGCCTTGATGTCCCCCGAAGCCGCCGCCCGCAGCGGTCCGCGCCTGGCCAGCGCCGGGTCGCGGGCGACCATGGCCTTGGCCCGGTCGATCGCGAACGCAAGCTGGAAGTACATCGGCTGCTCGGACCACAGCGTGCCGTCGTTGTCGAACACAGCGATGCGATCAGCCGGGGCGACGTAGTCCTTGCCGCTCGGCTGGGTCACGGCCTGCACGAAGGCGACGATGCGCGCCTTGGTCGGACCGTCACTCCATGACGGCAGAGGGTCGACGGGCTGCGCGTGCAAGCCGAAGACTGCCACGAAGAACAGCAGCCCGGCAGCACAGGCGCGCCTCAGCGATGAAGCACTTGGGAACATGGTTGATCTCCTCAACGACGTGGAAGGCAATCAAAGACTCCCATCGCTGCCCAGCACCCCGGCTTCAGCGAAGGCATGGCCCACCCGCGCTGCGTGCTCGAGTCGGTGTTTGACGGACGGGGTCTTTTCCGGCTGTTCGGCCAAGTACTCACCTGGCTGCCACCGCACTGGGCAGTTTGTAGCTCCCATCGAGAACCGAAGGACCCGGCCGATAGATGCGCATCAGAAAGTTCCAACCTTCAGACACATCCAAGCGGTTCGGCACATCGCCGCAGGCCTGCTCCGTTCCATAGTACGCAGTGAAGGTGCGATCGGCGTTCAACTTCACGTTCGAGGAATTGACGATGTTGTTCTCGCTCTTCATGAAGCCATCGTTGCCGTACACGGTGATGGACCAGAACGCCTTGTTTTCCGGCACCTTGTACGTGGCCTTGTGGCAAACCTTTGGATCATGGCCCCCGCTGTAATTCAGGTAGGTGGCGTCCCATTCGGGGAAGAGCCCCCACGCCGCCGCGGCAGCGATGTGACGGGTCTTTTCGTCAACCTTTCCGCGCGGTCCCTGCATCCCCTTCCAACTGCTGTATTCCGCTGAATCCTTTTCATACTGCGCCGTCAAGGCCTTCAGCGACTGGAGGTCCCACTTGAACCCGGGCAGTGGATTGGCGCTGTTCGCCTTGATGACAAACTGATCCTGCAACCTGTTGACCAAGGCGATCTCGTGCGGGTCTTTCGGATCGAACACCTGGATGCGGATTCCGAGGGCCAGATACTTGGTGTCCCTCGGCAGTTCGTGCGTGCCAGCGGTGTAGATCACGAACGGCACATAGTGGTCGTTGTCCACGAGATACACCGACGCGTAGCGATCTCTTGGCAGTTCGGGAACAGTAATCGTTGCGCCCTTGGATGTATCGACAACGCCCATGGAGTAGAGAGTGTCGCGGTTCATCCGCACTACGTTCTGCTTGTCGAGCGGCGTCGGGATGCGGAAGTGGTAGAAGCGATTGACGCCCCCCGCCATTTTTGCGATCTCGGCGAACTGCCGGTCGGTTTCCGCGCGGATGTAGGTTTCCGGCCTCACCTTCACGGGCGTGGTGGTCTGAGCTTGCACGGGTATCGCCGCTGCAACGCCGAGCGAACACGCGAAAGCGAGGAGGGATATGAGTCTTGCCTTCATGGCCTTCCACCTTTCTTCCGGGCCAGTGTTTCGTTCAGCTCCACCGTCGAAAACACCTTCAGCGCCCGCACGTACAGCGTGGCGCGAAAGCGCTCGAGCTTCTGCGCGTACAAGCCCATGTCCCTCAGCGCCTGCACCGACGCCGGATCGACCCGGTTGGGGTCGTCGCCGCGGGCGCGGCGTTGGTCGCGGCGACTTGTGCATGCGCGCCGGGGCGGCCAGCGACAGGCCCAGCAGGCCGAACAGCCGTAGGTGTCGAGTCATCTCTCTCTCACCCAGGCTGAAACGCGTTCGTTCTGGGCACTGCGGCAATCAATCCCGCTTCACAGCGGGCTGCCTCAGGGCGCCCGACGCAGCTGTTCTTCGATCTTGCTCAGGTTGAAGGAGCCCGGCGACTGGCTCGGCGGGAACTCCTTCATCGTCAGCAGGAACTGCGCCGCCAGGCCCTGGATCGGCACGATGACAAAGGGCCGTTCGAGGAACCAGTCGTTGTAGGTGTTCGAGTTGTGCTGCGCCTTCTCGAAAGGGTCGCGACGCAGGTTGAACAGCAGCGGCACACGCAGCTCGGTGAAGGGCTCGCGCCACACGCCGAAGGCCTGGCCCCGGTTCTCCATGAAGGTGACCTTCCAGTCCTGCCAGCGTGCAGCAACCACCTGGCCGTCGTCGTTGACGTACCAGAACTCGTTGCGCGGCGACTCCTTGACCTTGCCGGCCAGGTAGTCGTTTAGGTCGTAGCCGTCGATGTGGTTCTTGTAGGTGCGGCCGTTGAGCGCCACGCCGCCTTTCTTCAGTCGCGCCTTGATGTCAGGCGCGCCGGCGATGGTGGCAAAGGTGGGCAGCCAGTCCTCGTGCGAGACGATGCCGTTCAACGTGGTGCCCGCCGGCCACTTGCCGGGCCAGCGCACGAACGTTGGCACGCGGTACGCGCCTTCCCAGTTGCTGTTCTTCTCGCTGCGGAACGGCGTGGTGCCGGCATCGGGCCAGGTGTTGTAGTGCGGGCCGTTGTCTGTCGAGTACATCACCACCGTGTCGTTGGCCAGGCCCAGATCGTCGATGGCCTTGAGCAGCGCGCCGACATGCATGTCGTGCTCGACCATGCCGTCGCTGTATTCGTCCTGCCCC
>Ga0105090_10000162_pt1 | contig 29215 bp, 26 predicted proteins | sample PPLLak3March2015_FD_79110 | JGI IMG/M metagenome (GOLD analysis project Ga0105090, IMG submission 79110) | Freshwater sediment microbial communities from Prairie Pothole Lake near Jamestown, North Dakota, USA - PPLs Lake P7 Core (1) Depth... | ecosystem: Environmental > Aquatic > Freshwater >...
ACCGGCCAGAAGATCGTCGGCGCAGGCCAGGACGCCGACGGCAAACCCTGGGAACGCGAAATCACCTCCGGCACCCCCATCCTCCCAGGCAAGAACGCCTGGATCGAGATCAGGCGGCGGTAGATCAGGGTTTGACGGCGCGCCTAAGGCGCGCCATCGTGTGCCGCGTCGAGGTGTCCGACGTCGGCCCACCCCACCAGCACCACGCCCTCGTCCGAATGCAGCAGGCGATTGATGCTGGCGTTGGCCAGCTGCCAGCTACGTGGTGCATCCAGCGCCACCCGGGTGGCCTCGCGGTACAGCAGGTCGAGCACGCCGCCATGCGTGACCAGCGCGATGCTCTGCCCGCGGTGCGCCTTTGCCAGCCGCGACACGGCGGCAATCACGCGGTCGCGGAAATCGCGCAGCACCTCGCCGCCGCGCGCGCCGAAGTCCGGGTCGCGCCGGCGCCAGGCCTCGGCATGATCGGGCCAGCGCTGCGCGATCTGCGCGAAGCTCAGGCCTTCGAACTCGCCGAATGCGCGCTCGCGCAGCCCCGGATCGACGCGGGTCGGCAGCATCTTGCGCGCGGCCAGCGGCGCGGCGGTCTGGCGCGCGCGCGTCAGGTCGCTGCTGTAGATGGCCTGCAGTTCTTCGTCGCCCAGCGCCTGCGCCAGCCGTCCGGCCTGCCATTGCCCGACCGCGTCGAGCGCGATGTCGGTGTGGCCCTGGATGCGGCTGTCGGCGTTCCAGGCCGTCTGGCCGTGCCGGATCGCCAGGATCCGCGTCGCTTCGCTCACGGGGCTAGACGCCCCAGACCACCGGTTCGCGTGCCGCCAGCGCGCGCTCAAAGGTCTCGATCACCGGCCACAGCCGCTGGCGCAGCGACACGACGTTGCGTCCGGGTACCTCCTCGTCCTTGCTGGCCTCGGCCCTCGCCTCCTCGGCTTGCACCGCAGCGCGCAGCGCGGCGATGGCCGGCGCCAGCTGCTCGACATCGACGATACCTTGCGCCGACGGTTCGCGACCCAGGATGCGCAGCATCTGGTCACCGTTCGGCCCCAGCATGATCAGGTCGCCGGCGGCCTTGGACTTGAACTTGTAGATCATCGGTAGATGTACTCGCGATTGAACGGGTAGGCCGATTGTGCGCCGCGGTGGCTGCCGCCATCGAGTTGCCCGCTGGGCCGCGTTGCCAGCGTCTGGTGTAGAGACAGCCAGCCGCGCTCGAAGCTCATCGCGCTGCCGGCCAGGTACAGACGGTAGGCACGCACCACCTTGTCGCCGGTGATGCGACGGGCCTGTTCGAGGTGGGCTTCCAGGCCGTCCGACCAGCCCCACAGCGTGCGTGCATAGTGCGGGCGCAGGTTCTCGGTGTCCAGGCCTTCCAGGCCCTGTTCGGCCATGACCTGCAGCACATGCGACACATGCAGTAGCTCTCCACCCGGGAAGATGTAGCGCTCGATGAAGTCGCCGATGCCGGCGCCGAGCTGGGTGTTGCGCGTGCCCCCGGCGGTGATGCCGTGGTTCAGCAGCAGCCCGCCGGGCGTGAGCAGGCGGCGGATCTTGTCGAAGTAGCGCGGCAGGTTGGCGCGGCCGACATGCTCGAACATGCCCACCGAGGCGATCTTGTCGAAGGGCTCGCCCTCGGGCAGGTCGCGGTAGTCGAGCAGCCGCATCTCGATGCGGTCGCGCAGGCCTCGCTGCTCGATCAACCCGTTGACATAGGTGTGCTGGTTCTTCGACAGCGTGATGCCGACGCCGCGCACGCCATGGTGTTCAGCGGCCCACAGCAGCAGGCCGCCCCAGCCGGCGCCGATGTCCAGAAAGCGATCTCCGGGTCGCAGCATCAGCTTGCGGCAGATGTGCTCCAGCTTGGCTTCCTGCGCCTGCGCCAGGGTCATTTCCGGGCGGCGGTAGTAGGCACAGGAGTACAGCCGGCGCGCGTCGAGCCACAGCGAATAGAACTCGTCCGACACGTCGTAGTGGAACTGCACCTGAAGCGCGTCGACGTCGGCGCGGTGGCGCTTGAGCGATTTGCCGCGATGCATCAGATCGCGCCACCAGGCCAGCGGCCCCAGCGGTTCGGACGCGCGCGTCGGATCCTCGCGTACCAGCCGGGCTGCCACGTCGATGACCGGGCGCATGGCCCCATCGATGTCGATGCGGCCCTCGACGTAGTCCTCGGCCAGCCGGCCCACCTGCCCGGCCGCCACATGGGCCAGCGGCGCCAGGCTGGCCAGTCGCAGCGTCACCGGCGCGTCGGCCGGTCCGATGCGCCTCCCGCCAGGCAGCACCAGCGCCAATGCCGGGCGGTCGGTGGCGTCCAGGCTGCCCAGGCGCTGGGCGACGAGCAATTCGAGCGTCGACATGTCGCGGGTCCAGGTTGAAGCCCGGACTTTACAAAACCCGCGCGAAAGTTCAAGGCCGGCGCCTGGCGGCGCGGCGGCGCGCGTTGACCCGGCTCAGCCGCTGACCAGACGCACGCGGCGGGCTTCGGCCGTCTCGGTACGCGAGCGCGCAAGTTGCAGGCGCTTTTCGAAGCTCAGGCTGTCCAGCGCCGGGGCATAGAGGTAGCCCTGGAACTCGTGGCAGCCGCTGTCCAGTAGAAAGCGGCGCTGACCCTCGGTTTCCACGCCCTCGGCGATGACCTTCATGCCCAAGGCGCTGGCCATCTGCAGAATGGCGACGACGATGGCGCCGTCGCTGTCGTCACCGGGCAGCCCCTTGACGAAACTGCGGTCGATCTTCAGCTTGTCGATCGGAAAGCGCTTCAGGTAGGCCAGGCTCGAATAGCCGGTACCGAAGTCGTCGATCGACAGGCGCACGCCGATGCGCGCCAGCGACTGCAGCCGCTGCAGCGCCTCGTCGGCGTCGCGCACCAGGATCGATTCGGTCAGCTCCAGCTCCAGCAGCTGCGGCGGCAGCTTGCTGGCCGCCAGTACGGCGGCCACGTGTTCGATGAACTGCGGCTGCTGGAACTGCAGCGCCGAGACGTTGATGGCGATCGGCACCTGCAGCCCGCGGGCCAGCCAGGTTGCGCCCTGACGAACGGCCTGGCCCAGCACCCAGTCGCCCAGAGCGACGATGAATCCCGAGTCCTCGGCGACCGCGATGAACCGGCTTGGTGCGACCTCGCCCAGCGCCGGATCGCGCCAGCGGATCAGCGCCTCGGCCCCCACCAGGCGCCCGCTGTGCAGTTCCACCTGCGGCTGGTAATGCAGACGGAAGCGCCCGCTGGCCAGCGCCTGGCGCATCGCATGGTCGAGCTGGATGTCGGCACGGCGGTCGCCGCCGCGGTGGCCCTTCTGCACGCGGTAGTTGCCCCGGCCGCCTTCCTTGACAGCCAGCACCGCGGCTTCGGCGTGGCGCACCAGATCATCGGCGGTGTGGCCGTTGTCTGGGTATAGCGCGCCGCCGATGCTGCAGGTCAGCGTGAACTGCGAGCCATCCAGGTTGTAGGGTGCGGCCACCGCGTCGAGAACACGCCGCGCGGTGGCCTCGGCCGCCAGCGTGTCGGCGCCTTCGACCAGCAGCGCGAACTGGTCGCCGCCGGTGCGCGCCAGCAGGTCGTCGGCACGCATGCACGACTTGATGCGCTGCGCCACGTCGATCAGCACGCGGTCGCCGGTCTCGTGGCCCAGGCTGTCGTTGATCTGGCGGAAGCGGTCCAGGTCGATCAGCAGCAGCGCGAAGCTGCCGCCTTGCTGACGCGCGCGCTGGCTGACCTGCGCCACGTGCTCGGCCAGCTGACGCCGGTTGGGCAGGCCGGTCAGCGCGTCGGTCAACGACAGTTCCTCGATGCGGTGCTGTGCCGCCAGCTGCTCGCTCAGGTCGCGGAACGAATACACCCGGCCCATGGCCTGGCCACGGCACCACAGTGGCCGCGTCACCCGCTCCAGCACCTGGCCGGAATGCAGCGTCAGCCGCTCGGTGGTACTGAGCAGAGTCGCGTCCTGGATCGCCCGCAGCCGGCGCTGGTAGCCGTCGGCGTCGGCAACGCTGCGGCGCATCCAGTCGTGCACCGCCGCGTCCTGGCGCAACTTGAGCAGGTCCTCGGGAATGCCCCAGGTCGTCGCGAAGCGGCGGTTGAAGGCGCGGATGCGGCCCAGCAGGTCGGTCACCAGGATGCCGTCGGCGGTGGATTCCAGCGTGGCCTGCAATTCGGCCACGACCTGCTCGCGCTCGTCCTCGGCGCGCCGCCATGCGCTGCGGTCGAAGGCCACTACCACGTAGTGGCGCGGCAGCGCGTCACTGCCGTCGTGCAGCGCGCGGATGCTGCGCGTGACATGCACCGTACTGCCGTCAGGCTTGCACAGCGTGGTGTCCGACAGCAGCGGCGCGCAGGCGCCAGTGGCAGCCTCGTCCCAGAAGGCCATGTCCTCCGGCGTGGCGATCAACGCCTCGGCCTGCAAACCCAGCAGGCTGCCGCCGGGCAGGCCGAGCAGCTTTCGTGCGGCGGCGTTGTCGGCGACGACACGGCGGCTTGGGGCATCGACGATCCAGGTGGCGTCGGGCAGGCCGTCGACGAGTGCGCCCCAGGCCTGCAGCAGCGCCTGGTCCTCGCCGGCCGACGACGCCGCCCCGCCGGTCATGCGTTCACCACGTCCTCTTCCGGCGCCACGCTGACGCGCGCCGCTTCGAAGAAGTAGGCCACGCGCGGGCGCGGCGCCAGGTAGTCCAGCGCTTCGGCCGGCAGCTGCGCGGGCTTCAGGCTGCGGCGGATGCCCAGGTCGGGCGTGGTCATCAGGTTCAGGTGCAGCGCTTCCTCGCGGGGAAGCTGCGGGTCGTGCACCAGCACGTTGGGCTTGAGCGGGCGCGTCGAGTTGACGCTCATCACCAGCGCATAGCGGTCGTCGGTGAGCTGCACCACCGAGCCGGCTGGGTACACGCCCATCATGCGGATGAAGGAGTTCAGCATGCTGGCGTCAAACTGCGAGCGCGCCTGCGCAAACAGCAGCGACAGCGCCTCGTGCGGCGTCAACGCATTGGCCAGCGACGGCGGATTGCAAAGGTTGTCGTAGCGGTTGACCAGCGCGACGATGCGCGCCGCCGCCGACAGCCGCTCGACCTTCAGCTTCAGCGGGAAGCCGCTGCCGTCGGCATGCTCATGGTGCTGGGCCAGCACCAGCAGCGCCCCGGGTTTGAGGTTCATGCGCTTGCCGTGCAGCACGCCATGCGCCACATGGCCGCGGTAGGCGGCTAGGTCGTCCTTGCCGAAGCGCTCGTCGGCATGGCGCAGCCGCTCGGGCAGTTCGATCTTGCCGACGTCGTGCATCAGCGCGCCGATGCCCAGGTCGAGCATCTCCTCGTCGCCAAGGCCGAAGACGCGACCCATCAGCAGCGAGATCACCGCCACGTTCATTGCATGCGCACTGGCGTTGTCGCCGGCATTGCAGGTGAGCAGGCGGATGCACATGTCGCCATCGACCAGCATCTTCTGCAGCAACGCGTGCGTCAAGTCCTCGGTGTCCTGGCGCGCCTGCTCGGGGCGTGCGACCACACTGTCGAAGGCCGCGCGCCAGGCATGGCCGGCTTCGTCGAACTGGTTCTGGCACAGCTCGGCCGAGGCGCGCTGCGCGTTGAGCTGCTCGCGGCGTTCGCGTTCGGCGGTCTGTGCGGCGGTCTCCGGCGGCAGCTCGATGGCCGCGACAGTCGGGGCCACGGCGTTGTCGGTTGCGACCCTGGTCGGCGGCGGCGCCAGCGCGCTCTTCTCCGGGCTCCAGCGCAACTGCTTCAGCCCCAGGCCGCGGATCTTGTCGATCTGCTGTTCATGGGTGATGCGGAAGCTGCCGACGGGAAAGGGGTGCTGCATCCAGCTCAGGTCGAGATGGATGAACATGCCTACGCGCAACTCGTCTACGTCGATCTTGCCCGCCATCGCCAAGGTCCCTGTGGATTCGGCGTCCGGAGCTGGCCCGGCCCGCTCTTGGCTTTTCGGCAGGGCCCGGCAGCGACTTGAACCGGCGGGCCCGGGCGCGGCCAATGGCGCCACGCACAGCGCCAAACGTGCGCTAGTTCTCGACCGGCGAGGGCTTCGGGTTCAGCTGCGCAGAGCGGCAGCCAGCAGCGGCACCAGCGAAACCACGTTGCTGGCATGCGGCACACTGTCGCTGCTCCAGACGTGGCGCACGCCGGCAGCGGCCAGCTGGGCGATGGCATCATCGACGAACAGCGCGTGGGTCACGGCCACGTCCACGGCTGCGGCACCGCGCTGCAGCAGCGCGCCGGCGGTGACGGCGAGCGTGCGGCCGGTGCTGGCCACGTCGTCGATCAACACCACCTCGCGGCCGTGGAAGTCCAGGTCGGGAAGGGCCACGCGCACCTCGCGGTCGCCGCTGCGCTGCTTGATGCAGGTGCCGTGCTCCAGCCCTTGCGCCTGTGCGGCGCTGCGCACCCAGGGTGCGGCTTCTTCGTCCGGGCCAAGCAAGATCGGCCAGCTTGCATGGCGGGATGCCCAGGCGCCGAGCAGCGCCGCGGCCGACAGTGCCACGCCACGCCGGCCGGGTAGCACCTCATCCATCGTGGCCACGCGGTGCAGGTGCGGATCGACGGTGATGACGTTGTCGAACCAGCCGGCCAGCGCCTGGCCGATGTGGCGCTGGCTGACCGCTTCGCCCGGCCGAAAGGCCATGTCCTGGCGCATGTAGGCCAGATAGGGGCACACCAGAGTCAGCTGCTCTGCACCCAGTTCGCGCGCCGCGGGCGCGATGATCAACAGTTCGGCCAGCTTTTCGTTCGGCCGATGCAGGCCCCGTAGCAACGCCACGCGCGGCGGCAGCGTGGCCGGCAGGCGCAGGCGGCTTTCGCCGTCGGGAAAGCGGTGCCGCTCGATCCAGCGCAGCGACACGCCCAGCGCCGCGGCCAGGGGCTCGGCCAGATGACACTCGTCGTCGAAGGCCAGCAGCAGGTCAGTCACGGGGATTCTTTCAACAGTCCGGGGGTGCCCTCAACCGGCGGCTGCAGCCCGACCAGTTCAAGCGGTGCCGCCGTGGCGTGCAACTGTGCATGGATCTGCGCGCGCAGGTGCTCGGCCAGCGCTCGCCGGTCAGCATGACGCGCCCCCTGCGGCAGCAGCAGATCGACATGCACGCACAGGCCCTCGGCCGTCAGGATGCGCCAGACACTTTGCAGTAGCGTGGTCTCGCCCAGGAACTGCGCTGCCGGGCTGAAGCGGTGCGCCGGGTCGCTGTAACGGATGGCCACGCATTGCACCGGCGTGCCGCTGGCGATGGCCGACTGCAGCAGGTTGGCATGGAAGGGCAACAGGGTCGCACCGTCGCCGGTGGTGCCTTCCGGAAACACCGCCACCGTGTCGCCGGAAGTCAGCGCCTCGGCCACCTGGTGCAGCACGCGCAGCGCGTCGCGCTTGCGCTCGCGTTCGATGAACAGCGTGCCGGCGTTGCGGATGAGCCAGCCGAGCAACGGCCAGGTCAGCACGTCGGCCTTGGAGACGAAGCGTGCCTGCGGCGCCACCCCATGCAATGCGGCAATGTCGAGCCAGGACACATGGTTGGCCACCAGCAGCGTCGCGCCGGGCCGCGGCGTGCCGCTGACCCGCAGGTCCAAGCCGGCCATGCGCACCAGCTTGGCCGACCACCAGCGGATGTGGCGCTGCCGCTCGGCCGCATCGCCCGACGGAAAGCGCAGGGCCATCACTGCCATGCCGTGCAGCAGGTGCACGAGCATGCGCAGCAGCCTCCACGCGGCGCGAAGGCTGGGCATCAACCTCGGTCGGCGCAGGGCCGTTCCCAAGCCGACCGAGCGCCCGCTTGCGGGGGTTGGCCCGCGCCGAGCGAGCGCCTGCACGCTCGCGAGTGGCTGGCGAACGCCATCCGGCCTGCAAGCCGGATGGCCGCGAACGACGTTCGCTGCGAGGCGGTCATGCGGCTTCGTAGGCCACGGTGCCGGCCACCAGTGTGGCGCGCACCCGCCCCGGCAGGGCCATGCCGGTGCTGGCAAAGTTGAAGGGTGTGTGCTTGCCCTGGCTCTTCAACTGGCCGGGCTCCAGGCGCCAGATGGCTCTGGGGTCGAAGACACAGACATCGGCGACGCCGCCTTCGACCAGCCGGCCCGCGCTGGCCGCCAGCGAGCCCAGGGCCTCGCCGAGCACGCGCACCGGACCGCAGCTCACCCTCGCCAGAGCCTCGCCCAGGCCGACGTCGCAGTCTTCGCCCCATTTCAGCGCCAGGCTGAGCAGCAGTTCCAGCCCGCTGGCGCCGGGTTCGGCCTCGCCGAAGGGCAGCGCCTTGGCGTCGTCATCCACCGGGTTGTGGTCGGAAACCAGCGCGTCGATGGTGCCGTCGGCCAGCGCGGCGCGCAGCGCATCGCGGTCCTTGCCCTGGCGCAGCGGCGGGGTCAGCCGCATGTCGGCATTGAAGTAGCCAACGTCCACGTCGCTGAGGTGCAGCGAGTTGATGCTGACGTCGGCCGTCAGCGGCAGGCCCTCGGCCTTGGCAGCGCGCAGCAGCGCCACGCCGGCCGCGCTGCTCAGCCGGCACAGGTGCACGCGCGCGCCGGTGATGCGCATCAGTTCGAACAGGGTGTGCAGCGCGATGGTCTCGGCCGCCACCGGCACGCCCGACAGGCCCAGCCGCGTGGCCAATGCACCACTGGCCGCGACGCCCTTGCCCAGCCAGGCGTCCTGTGGACGCAGCCACACGGCGTAGCCGAAGGTGGCAGCGTACTGCAGCGCGCGCTGCAGCACCAGCGTGTCGCGGATCGCCGTGTCGGCCTGCGAGAAGCCGACGCAGCCGGCCTCGGTGAGCTCGGCCATCTCGGTGAGCACCTCGCCAGCCAGCCCACGCGTCAGTGCACCCAGCGGGAACAGCCGGCAGCGGCTGAGCTTGCGCGCGCGGAACTTGAGCATCTCCACCAGCCCGGGTTCGTCGAGCGCGGGTTCGGTATCGGGCGGGCAGACCAGGCTGGTGATGCCGCCAGCGGCTGCAGCCTGCAACTCGCTTTCCAGCATGCCCTGGTGCTTGCGGCCCGGCTCGCGCAGCCGCGCCGCCAGGTCCACCAGGCCGGGCGCGACCACCAGGCCGTCGGCGTCGATGACGCGGTCGGCGGCGAAGTCGATCACTTGCCCGATGGCGACGATGCGGCCCGAGGCGATGGCCAGGTCGGCGATCTCGTCGCGGCCCGAGGCGGGATCGACCACCCGGCCACTGCGGATGAGGATCTTCATGCTTCGTTTCCGGCAATGATGCTCATCACCGCCATGCGCACCGCGATGCCGAAGGTCACCTGCGGCAGGATCACGCTGTGCGCTCCGTCGGCTACCGCCGAGTCGATTTCCACACCACGGTTGATGGGGCCCGGATGCATGACGATGGCATCGCTCTTCGCGAGCGCCAGCTTCTCCGGCGTCAAACCGTAGCTCTTGGCGAACTCCGCGGCGCTGGGCAGCATCGCGCCGCTCATGCGCTCGTTCTGCAAGCGCAGCATGATCACCACGTCGGCATCGCGCAGGCCTTCGGCCATGTCGTGGCACACGCGCACGCCCATCTCGCGCAAGTCACCGGGCACCAGCGTCTTCGGCCCGACCGCTCGGATCTCGGCCGCGCCCAGGGTGCTCAGTGCATGGATGTCCGAGCGTGCCACGCGTGAGTGCACGATGTCGCCGACGATGGCCACCACCAGGCTGGAGAAGTCCTTCTTGTAGTGGCGGATGGTGTACATGTCGAGCAGCCCCTGCGTCGGGTGCGCATGGCGCCCGTCGCCGGCATTGACCACGTGCACATGCGGCGCACAGTGCTGGGCGATCAGGTGGGGCGCGCCGCTTTCGCTATGGCGCACGACGAACATGTCGGCATGCATCGCAGAGAGATTCGCGATGGTGTCGAGCAGGCTCTCGCCCTTGGCCGCGCTGCTGCGCGCGATGTCCAGGTTGATGACGTCCGCAGACAGCCGTTTGGCGGCGATCTCGAAGGTGGTGCGCGTCCGCGTGCTGTTCTCGAAGAACAGGTTGAACACGCTCTTGCCGCGCAGCAGCGGCACCTTCTTGACCTCGCGGTCGTTGACGCTGAGGAAGGTGCCTGCGGTGTCGAGGATCTGCGTCAGCACGGTCTGCGGCAGGCCCTCGATCGACAGCAGGTGGATCAGCTCGCCGTGGGCATTGAGCTGCGGATTGCGGCGCGACAGCACTAGGGCACCTCCCGCCGGGCCGCCCCAAGGGACCGGCGCGTCCCCCTGGGGGACAGCGACGCAGCGAAGCCCGGAGCCAGCGGCATCATTCCTGCTCCTTCACGCTGAAGCTGAAGCGGCCGGATTCGTCGCGCGCCAGCGTCAGCTTGGCTCTGGCCGGCAGCACCACACGCGCAGCGGCGAAGGCGGCCTGGATCGGTAGCTCGCGTCCGCCGCGGTCCACCAGCACCGCCAGCTGCACGCTGGCCGGGCGGCCGAAGTCGTAGAGCTCGTTGATTACCGCGCGGATGGTGCGGCCGGTGTAGAGCACGTCGTCGATCAGCAGGATGTGGCTGCCTTCGATGGCGAAGGGCAGCTTGGTGGCGTCGGTGCCGGCGGCCATGCCGCGCGAGCCGAAGTCGTCGCGGTGCAGCGTGCTGGAAATGACGCCCGCCGTGCCGCTGCGGCCCAGGTCAGCGTGCAGCCGGTCGGCCAGCCAGGCGCCGCCAGACCAGATGCCGACCAGCACGCTGTCCGGCTTGAGCAGGCCGGGCACGCCGCCCAGCAGTTCGGCATACAACGCTTCGGCGTCGAGCTGCAGCGTCGCGTTCATCTTAGCTGGCGCAGGAACTGGTCAAGGATCACCGCGGCCGAGGCCGCGTCGACATCGGCCACCCCTTCCGCCAGTGCGTCGGTGGTGCTGTAGCGCTCGTCGACCTCGTTCACGGGCAGGCGAAAGCGTCCGTGCAGCTGGCGGCCGAAGCGACGCGCGCGCCGGGTGTTCTCATGCTCGGCGCCGTCCGGGTGGAAGGGCACGCCGACCACCAGTTCAGCGGGCTGCCACTCGTGCACCAACGCGTCGATGGCAGCCAAGCGCGCCTCGCCCACCGCGGCGACCGTCTTGAGAGGCTGCGCCTGGCGCAGCAGCGAGTTGCCGATGGCCACGCCGACGCGGCGGGTACCGAAGTCGAAAGCCAGGAAACAACGGACCGCAGTGCTGGCGGGCGCTGCCGCCGCTGCCATCATGCGTGCCCCGCCTCTTGCGACAGCATGCGCGGGTCGATACCCAGCAGCGACAGCGCACGCTCGTAGCGCTGATCGATGGGGGTGTCGAAGATGATCGCCGGGTCGGCATCCACCGTCAGCCAGCCGTTGCGGCCGAGTTCGTCTTCCAGCTGGCCCGCCGACCAGCCGCTGTAGCCCAGCGTGACCAGGATCCGCTTCGGCCCGGCGCCGCTGGCCAGGTCTTCGAGCACGTCCTTGCTGGTGGTCATGTCCAGCCCACCTGGCACCGACAGGGTGGAGTTGTACTTGCCGGCATCGGCCTCGCGCTTGTCGTGAAGCACGAAACCCCGCTCGGTCTGCACCGGGCCACCGTAGAACACCGGCTGGGCGGCCAACTCCTCGCGCTCGAGGTTCAGTTCGACCTTGTCGAACAGGTTCTTCAGGTTGATGTCGATCGGCTTGTTGATCACCAGCCCCAGCGCCCCGCGCTCGCTGTGCTCGCACAGGTAGACCACCGTGCCGGCGAAGCTGTCGTCCAGCATGCCGGGCATGGCGATCAGGAACTGGTTGCTGAGGTTGAAGCTGCCGGAGTCCATCAGATCATTTTATTCCCGCACTGGCACACTGCGAACCCTGAGCCCGCCGGGCCGCCCCAAGTGCGCGGACTGAAGGGCGCCGTCCGAAGGTATCCCATTTGACCAAGCCCCTGGACCGTGCTCTGCTGTGGTTTCGGCGCGACCTTCGCGCCGACGATCATGCCGCCCTGTATCACGCGCTGCGCTCCGCCCGGCAGGTTTGGTGCATGTTCGTCTTCGACCGCGACATACTCGACACGCTGCCGCGCCAGGACCGGCGTGTGGAATTCATCCGCGACAGCCTGGTCGGCTTGGATGCGCAGTTGCGCGCGCTGGGCAGCTCGCACGGCATCGAGGACTCGGGGTTGATCGTGCGCCACGGCCACCCGATCAAGGAAATTCCGGCCTTGGCGGACGCCTTGGGTGCGCAAGCGGTCTATGCCAACCACGACGACGACCCGGCGGCGCTGGCGCGAGACGCTCGGGTGCGCGGCCGGTTGGCCGACATCGGCGTGGCCATGCACACCGCCAAGGACCACGTGGTCTTCGAGCGCGATGAACTGCTTACCCAGGGCGGCAATCCCTACAGCGTCTTCACACCCTACAAGAACGCCTGGCTGAAGAAGATCGACCCCTTCTACCTGAAGGCCTACCCGGTGGCCCACCACGCCGGCGCGTTGGCGGGGCTTCCGGCGCCAATGCGCCAGCCACTGCCGACGCTGGCCGACATCGGTTTCACACCCACCAACCTGCACCAGCTGAAGCTGCCCAGCGGCAGCGCCGGCGCCCTGGAGTTGCTGGACGACTTCCTGGCCGAACGCATCGGCCGTTATCACGAGAGCCGCGACTTCCCGGCGATCAAGGGGCCCAGTTACCTGAGTACGCACCTGCGCTTCGGCACGGTGTCGATCCGCCACCTGGCGCGCGAGGCCTGGCAGCGCACCCACGCAGGGCCGGACAGCCGCGGCGCCCAGGTCTGGCTGAGCGAGCTGATCTGGCGCGATTTCTACCACCAGATCCTGTACCACCATCCGCATGTGGTCGGCCATGCCTTCCGTCCGGAGTACGAGCGCATCCGGTGGGAGCACGGCAAGCATGCCGACGAACTGTTTGCCGCCTGGGTGCAGGGGCGCACCGGCTACCCGCTGGTCGATGCCGCCATGCACCAGATCAACAGCAGCGGCTACATGCACAACCGGCTGCGCATGGTGGTGGCCAGTTTCCTGGTGAAGGACCTGGGCCTGGACTGGCGTCGCGGCGAAGCCTACTTCGCCGAGCATCTGAACGACTACGACCTGGCCGCCAACAACGGCGGCTGGCAATGGGCCGCATCCACCGGCTGTGACGCGCAGCCGTACTTCCGCATCTTCAACCCGGCGAGCCAGAGCGAGAAGTTCGATGCCGCGGGCAGGTTCATCCGCCGCTACCTGCCGCAGCTGGCCGGTCTGCCCGACAAGTTGGTCCACGCGCCGTGGCTGGCACGGCCGATCGACCTGGCCGCGGCCAAGGTTGAACTGGGCAAGGACTACCCGTTGCCGGTGGTGGACCATGCTGCAGCGCGCGAACGCACGCTGCAGCGCTATTCGGTGGTCAAGACCGCGCGTTGAACAACGGGCGCGGCACTGCAATCAAGCGGACGCCGCGGAACCGGCTCCGCCCGGCCGCCGGTGGTGGTGCATGACACCTTGCAGGGCGTCATGCGCTCGACCGACACTCGCCAGTGCGCAGGCGCTCGCTCGGGGTCGTCTCGCGCCCTTGAGCGGGCTGAGCGGCGACGAGGCGCGGCCCCTGCGGACTTGCGGCCCGCCTGCGAAGGGCTGATGGCATGCTTGCCACCAGCCGCGGCGCGCACGCCGCGGGGGTGGGCCAAATCAGTGAGTCGCAGCTTCCTGCACGTAACGGCCCACCAGCGACAGCAGTTCCTCTTCCGAGTAGGGCTTGCCGAGGTAGTGGTTCACACCCAGCTGCGCTGCGTAGTCGCGGTGCTTCTGCGCGATGCGCGAGGTGATCATGATCACCGGCAGTCCGGACAAGCGCGCGTCGGAACGCATGTTGCGCACCAGGTCGAAGCCGTCCATGCGCGGCATCTCGATGTCGGACAGCACCACGGTGGGCAGTTCCTCGCCGAGCTTGTCGAGCGCATCGAGGCCGTCCTTGGCCAGCGTCACGCGATAGCCTTCGCGTGCCAGCAGGCGCTGTGTGACGCGGCGCACGGTCAGCGAGTCGTCCACCACCAACACCAGCGGGGGCTGAGCGGGCGCCGACACCGCCACCTCGACGACTTCACCGCCGCCCGAGCGCCGCACCTGCTCGCGCGCAGTGTCGCCGTACAGCGTGGCCAGCGCGACCGGGTTGTAGATCAGCGCCACCGCGCCCGAGGGCAGCAGCGTGATGCCGGCCAGGCCCGGCAGCCGCGACAGCTGCGGGCCGAGGTTCTTGACCACCACTTCCTGGTTACCCAGTACTTCGTCCACATGCAGGGCGACGCGCTGCGACGCACTGCGGATCACCACCACCGGCTGCGAACGCCCTTCCGAACCACCGCGCCCGCCCGCCTGCAACAGGGCGCCCAGCCAGAAGAAGGGCAAGACCTTGTCGCCCAGCGCGAAGGCGCCACTGGCATAGGACTGTTCGATTTCCTCGCTGGGCACGCGCCGCACCAACTCGACCAGGGTCGATGGCACGGCGATGCTCAGCTCGCCGCAGCGCAGCATCACCACCTGCGTCACCGCCGTGGTCAGCGGCAGCACCAGGCGGAAGCTGGCGCCCTGGCCCGCGGCGGTGGCGGTTTCGATGCGCCCGCCCATGGAGTTGACCTCGGCGCGCACCACGTCCATGCCGACGCCGCGACCGGACAGCTCGGACACGCTGTCGGCGGTGCTGAAGCCGGGCGCAAAGATCAGGTTGGCAAGTTCGGCATCGCTCGGCTGCGCATCGGCCGCCAGCAGCCCCAAGGCCGCAGCGCGCTCGCGGATGCGCGCCAGGTTCAACCCGGCGCCGTCGTCGCGGAACTCGACGGCAACCTCGTTGCCTTCCTGCGCCAGGTGGATGCTGATCGTGCCAGTCGCATCCTTGCCCGCGGCAGTGCGCGCGTCGGGCCGCTCGATGCCATGGGCCACGCTGTTGCGCAGCAGGTGTTCGAAGGGCCCGGTCATGCGGTCGAGCACGCCGCGGTCGACTTCGATCGAGCCACCGACGATGTCCAGCCGCACCTGCTTGCCGGTTTCCTTGGCCGCCTGGCGCACCACGCGGTACAGCCGGTCGGCCAGGCTCTCGAACTCGACCATGCGCGTGCGCAGCAGGTCGTCCTGCAGGTCGCGCGTCAATCGTGCTTGTGCGGCGAGTTCGTCCTCGGTGGCCTGCAGCGAGCGCTGCAGCCCGCGCTGCACGGTGGCCACGTCGTTGACCGACTCGGCCATCATGCGCGTCAGTTCCTGGAAACGCGTGAAGCGGTCCATCTCCAGAGGGTCGAACTCCTGCGACGCGGCCTTGGCGGCTTCCATGCGCGACGCGATCTGCGACTCCGCCTGCAACTCCAGGTCGCGCAGTTGGCGGCGCAGCCGCTCCAGGTTCTCGCTCAGGTCGCCGAGCGAGCCCTTGATCTGGCCGACGTCGGATTCGATGCGCGCCCGGGTGATGCTGACCTCGCCCGCCTGGTTGACCAGCCGGTCGAGCAGCGGCGCACGTACGCGCACCGCGGCCGTGCTGGAGACTGGCTTCTCGGCCACCGCAGCCGGCACGGCGGGCCCGCCCTTGAACCGGCTCCAGTCGATCGGCGCGGCCTCCGTCGGCGGCACGGCCCTCGGTTTGGACCTGGGCGGCTCGGCCGCGGCCGGTGCTTGCGGCTCGACGGCCTGCCGATCGGGCTCTGCCGCGGTGGCCGAAGCAGCCTCGGCCGGCGGCAGCTCGTGGTCGACAGCCAGGTCGATCGACCGTGGCAGCTGCAGCGCGGCATCGGTGCTTTCATCCACCGGACGGCCCAGCAACTCGAAGCTGCTGGTGATGGCGTCCACCCGCGTCAGCAGCGCTTCCACATCGGCACTGCTGGCGTGGCCCTTGGACAGCAGGTGCTCGATGGCGGTTTCCAGACGGTGCGCCATTTCGCCCAGGCGCATCGCGCCGGCCAGTCGCGCACCGCCCTTGAAGGTGTGCAGCGTGCGCATGCAGGCCGCTGCGGCGGCCGCCTCAGCGGGCCGGCGCGCCCATTCGCGCATGCGCGACTGCAACTGTGGCAGCAGTTCCTCGCCTTCGTCGCGGAAGATCGGGAACAGCTCCTCGTCCAACAAGTCGACGGCGTCGATGTCGTCGTCGTCATCGGGAGCGTCCTCACGCGACCGAGCCCGGCTCGGCTCGAACTGCGGAAGCTCGGCGAACGAGGTCAGGGCCGGCTGACCGAGCTCGTCGCTGAACACCGCATGGGCCGGCGGCTCGTCGATCGCCGCGGCGATTTCGGCCGGCACCTCGGGCTCGAAGTCGGCTGCGGCCGGTGTGTCGGCAAGGTCGACCAGGGACTCAACCGGCTCGTGCCGGGGCGCCTCGTCGACAGCAAGCGGCATCGGCGCGCTGAGCGCCAGTTCATGCTCTTCCAGGCGCTGCTTCAACGGCGCGGGCACCTGGCGCAGGAAGCCGGCTGCGAACTGGTGCAGCAGCCGGCGAATCTCTTCGGCTGCGTCGTTGAACAGCTGCGGCTCGCCGGGTGTGGCGCGGCCGAGCGCAATCGACCGCATCAGTGCATGTTCAAGCGAACGCGCCAACGTCGAAAGCTCGACGTAACCCACGGTGGCCGAACTGCCAGCCAGCGAATGGGCGAGCGCGGCCGTGCTCTCTTCGAGCGGCCGGTCGGACTCCATCGCCCATTCGGCCAGCTCGACGCACAGGCGCCGCGACAGTTCGTCGGCTTCGTTCAGGTAGATGTTGAACAGCGGAATGCCGATGCGCAGATCGCCGATGACCTTGACCTGCTCCTGGTCCGTTGCCGGCGCAACGGCCTCGTCCAGTGGTTGCGGCTCGGTGTGCGATTCCAGCGGCAGCGGCTCGGTGATCGGCGCATCGAGCCCGGCCAGAGCGTCGTGAGCCTCATCCAGCATAGCCACGTCAACACTGGTGTCGGCGAAATCGGCCACGTCGACGGGACTCGGTGGCCGCTCGCCGGCCAGCAAGTCGGAGGGTTGTTCCCCGGGCCGAAGGTCCAGGTCGTCCGCCACTGCCCCGATCACCGGCATAACCATGGCGTCAGGATCGGCGTCAACGATCGCCGGCACGATGGTTTCGCGGGCCGCCGCCGGCTCCCGCCAGTCCAGCGACGGGTCCAGCCGTATGGATTCCATGCCAGGATCCGGCTGCAAGTCCAGGTTCAGCGCAAAGGCCTCGCCCGAGGCGTCCACCGGAAGGTCGAGCGACAGCAAGTCCGGAAGCGCGTTCGGCACCGAGGTGGGCGACTTTTCGCCTTCGCCCAGGTCGAGCCGGATATCGAACGGGTCGGTCCGCGACGCGAAGGCTGGCGCCTTCGGTGCGATGCCGTCGGTCGGCATGTGCAAGTCGAGCTGCAGGTCGGTAGCGCTGGGCAGTTCTGGGACGCGCTCCAGCAGTGCAGCCGTGGCTTGGGCGCTGCGCAGCGCAGCCGCCTGTACGGGCGTGGCCAGCTCGAGCGGCGTGCGATGGCGCAACGCGTCAGCACGAGCCGAAAGGGTGGCGCCATCACGCCCTTGCGCCCGGCCTTCGGCAATGGCCTCGACCCATTCGCCCAGTTCGCGCAGCGCATCGGCGGTGAAGGCAGAGAGGTCGCTTTCCAGGCGCGAGGTTTCGGCCAGGCGGGTGTTGTAGAGCTGTTCGCAGGCCCAGGCCGCCTCGCCGAAGACCTTCAGCCCGACCATGCGCGAGCTGCCCTTCAGCGTATGGAAGGCGCGGCGAATCAGCGTCAGGTCGCCCAGGTCATCGGGCACCTCGCCCAGGCGCCGCAGCGCTTCGTCTGCGCCCTGGACCACCTCGCGGGCTTCGTCGATGAAGACCTCGCGCATCTCGTCGTCTTCTTCCAGCCCGGTACTGCCCTGCACTTCCGGCTGGGGCGCCGGCGTGGCGCGAGCCGGCTGCTGCACGGCCTGCGGCTCGGCGGCGGCCGGCGCAGCCAGGTCGGCCACGGCCTGGGCCAGTTCGCTGCGCACGGCCTGGCGCTGCTCGTCGTCGGTGGCGCGCTGCAGCGCCTGTTGCGCAGAGGCCATGGTCTCCGCCAGCGCACGCTGGTCGGCCAGCAGGGCCTGCTGAGACAGGCGGCCCAGCTCCCGCTGCACCGTCTCGTCAGCGACATCGGACTGGGCCGCGGCCAGCGCCAGCGACTGCGCCTGGTCCACCAGCGGCGGCGGGGCACTGGGCTTCAGTTCATCGAAACCCCCGAATGCCGACAGCCGGTGCGTGCGCCGGCCCATCACCGCGCTCAGGTTGCCGGTCCCGGGGTCGTAACGGAACAGCGAGCGCGCCATCTGCGGCTGCACGCTGAGCATGTCGATCATGAAGCTCAGCGCACCCAGGTTGTCGGCCAGCCGCATGAAAGTGCCGGCTTCGGCGGCATGCTTCGGATCGACTGCCGTCGAGGCCAATGCATCGACATCCTCGCTCATGCGTAGCACGGCGTGGGAGGCCTGATCCATGTCCAGCACCGAAAGCACGCCACGCATGGCCTGCAATTGACCCGGCACCGGGATCAGTACGTCGCGCTGTGCCGGGTTGCGGAAGTAAAGGTCGATCTGCTTTTCAACCTCGGACAACGACACGCGCAGTTCCTGCACGACGCTGCCCATGGTCTGCCGATCCGACACGCGCCGGTACAACTCCTCCATCCACGGCTCGAGCGGCTGGGCCTCGCGGCCTTCGCTGACGTCACGGATGCGCTGTGCCAGCCGCTGCACGCGCTTGCCGATCAGCGGGTGGTCGAAGTCGCCGTCCTCGAGCGAGGCGTCCAGGTACAACAGGCTGGTGGCCACTTCCATCGCCAGCGCGGGTCGGGGCGTCTGCGCCGCCGCCACAGTATGGCTGGCGGCCGACTGCAGTGCCTCGGCCAGCACCTCGCCGGACGGATACAACCGCTTCAGGGAATCGCTGACAAGTGCAAACTGCTCGGCCAGGCCACTCTGACGATGCGCCTCGCCGCCGGCCACCGCCGACCACACTTCCTTGGCGCCGGCCACGCGCTTGCGTGCCTGAGCAATCCACGCCGGGTCGAAACGACCGAGGCGCACGGCCTGGTAGTCGAAGGCCGCGCCGGCATCGATGTCGTAGGCCTCGCGCACGGCTTCGAGCCGCGGCGCCGGGCGCGCATCACTGGGCGCACGCGCATGCGCGCAGAAGAACAGGACGTCCTGGGCCAGGCGGTCGGAGACCTCGGTCTGCCCCGCGATGCTCAGGCGCAATTGCGCCAGCAGGCGCGAGCTGACGCGCTTGGCATAGACGTCGGGCTGCAGCAGCCCCGTCGCCTGCGCTTCGTAGAAGGCGGCCGACAGCTTCCAGAGGCCGGCCAGGTGTCCCTGCGACGCGGCACCCAGGCCTGCGCACAGGTCACTCAATCGCTTCATCGCCGTGCGGTCGGCGCTGCGCATGATCGCCAGGACCTGGGTTTCCATGGCCGTGCGTGCTACGGCGTCGGCCTGTATCGGCTCGGCATGGGCATCCGGGCCCAGCTCCTGCCACGCCCAGTCGTCGCGCCACAGATCGGCCGGATGCACACGGTCGGCTCCTGCCCATTCCTGCAGTGCGCGGAATTGCGGGAACAGCGCCAGCGTCGGCAAACCCTTGCCCGCGAGCTTGCGGCTCAGGTAGTCCAGCACGCCAAAGGAAGCCGATTCAATGGCCTCGACCGCGGCGCGGGTCAACAGCTTGGGCCGGGCGATGAAGCGCTGAACGGCATTTTCGCTGGCGCGCAGCACACGTGCCGGGCCGGGCAGACCGATCATCTCCAGCGCGCCCACGCCCTGGTGCAATTGCGCCCGAGCCGCACGCAGCACCGACGGGTCGACTGCATCGACGTCCGAGCCTGAGACCGCCTCGGCCTCCTTGAGGTAGCGGCGCAGCGACTTGTGCGCCAACTCCAGCGAGCGGCGCAACTCCTCGTGCACCCAGGCCAGGGTGCTCAGGTCGTCGACCGCTTCGGTCTCGTCGGACATGTCGTGATGCATGTTCATCGGCGCTGGGGCTTCAAGCGACCTTGAAGCGCGACACCGATTGCTTCAGCTCCTCGGCCGTGCGCGACAGCTCGCGCACCATCTGCGCGGTCGAGCGCGTGCCTTCACCGGTCTGCTCGGTCACCGCGAAGATGTGCTGGATGTTCGAGGCGACGACGTTGGCCGATTCGGCTTCCCGCAGCGCCTGGTCCGAGATCTGCGCGATCAGGTCCGACAACTGGCGCGTGACGCGGTCGATGTCGTTCAGCGCCGAACCGGCCGCGTCGGACAGCTTCGCGCCCTCGACCACGCCGTGGGTCGAGCGCTCCATGGCGGCCACGGCCTCCTGGGTGTCGGTCTGGATGGTGCGCACCAGCACGGCAATCTGCTTGGTCGCGTCGCCGGAGCGCTCGGCCAGCCGCTGCACTTCCTCGGCCACCACCGAGAAGCCGCGACCCGCCTCGCCGGCCGATGCCGCCTGGATGGCGGCGTTCAGCGCCAGCACGTTGGTCTGTTCGGTAATGTCGGAAATCAGCTCGGTGATCTCGCCGATCTCCTGCGAGGACTCGCCCAGCCGCTTGATGCGCTTGGAGGTGTCCTGGATCTGGTCGCGGATCGAGTTCATGCCGCCAATGGTGTTCTGCACTGCCTGCAGGCCGGTCTCGGCGGCCTGCAGCGACTGCTTCGCCACCTGGGCAGTGCGCTGCGCCTGCGCGGACACCTCGTTGATGCGTCCGGCCATCTGCAGCACCGATTCGCCGGTGTCGCGGATCTCGCGCAACTGCTCGGTCGACGTGGCCAGCAGCTCGGTCGAGGTCTGCTCCACCTGCTGCGTCGTGTCGGTCACCCGCGCCACCGTGCTCTGCACCGCCGACACCAGCGTGCGCAGCTCTTCCACCGTGTAGTTCACCGAGTCGGCAATGGCGCCGGTGATGTCTTCCGTCACCGTCGCCTGCTGGGTCAGGTCGCCTTCGGCCACCGTCTGCAGTTCGTTCATCAGCCGCAGAATGGCCGCCTGGTTGGCGTCGTTCACTCGCTTGGCTTCCTGCTCCTGGCGCTCGGCCTCCAGACGCTGGCCTTCGGCAAATTGCGTGCGGGTCGACTGGTCGCCCACGTAGAGTCGCACGAGCCCCCCGCCGCCGGCCAACAGCAGCAGCGCCGAGATCACCATCACCGCCACGTGCAGGCCCGTCAGGCCTCCGGTCGCCGCCAGCCGCTCCTGCAGCGTCTGCAAGCCCTTGCGCAGCGGCTCGCTGTCGGCCAGGATCAAACCTTGCGCGTCGCGCGCCGCCACCAGGCCCTTCAGGTTGACCAGGATGGCATTCGACTGTGCCTGTGCGGCATCGTGCTGCTTCAACAGCGCCGCCATGCGCTCGCGGGCCTGCGCACTGCCGGGGTTCACGCCCTCAGCCAGGTCGCGGAAGGACTTCAGGTCTCTGCCCAGCAGGTACACCGCCTCGGGGTTCACGCCCTCGAGCGTGATGAATTCGCTGGCACTCTTGCCGATGCGCTGCGTCAGCATCACCAGATGGCCCATGGCCGACAGATCCGCAGCCGATGCACCCTGCTGCAGCTTCAGCGAAGCCACGGTTTCGGCAATGTCCAGCAGCTCGCCGGACTGCTTGTTGATGGCACGCAGTGACTGGCCGACCTCGGTCAGCGCCTTCTGCTGGGCCAGCACCACAGCGGCGCTCTTGTCGGCTCGCTCGACCATCGGCAGCAGCGGATCCACCGCCTCCTGCACCGCGGCCGGCAGGCTGGGCGAATTGCCATCGGTACTGGCGAGCGCACGCACGTTGCGGCTCAGCACCTCGGCGCTTTCCTTCACTTCCGGAAAGGCTGCGGGCAATCCGATCATGGCCTGCGACACCGACTTCGCCAGCCGTTGCGATTCCATCAGCGCCCGGCCGATCGAACCTACCTGTTCACTGCTGCGCGAGGCCGAACTGAGCGCCAGTACCGTGGCCATGGTCAGACCCAGCAGGCCGGCGCCGACCAAGCCGAGCAGCACGCGCTGCTGCTGCTGCGCTCGCAAGTGGCCGATCAGCGGCAAGGCCATACCCTGCGGCGGTTCGCCTCCAGGCGGATCCTGCAATCTCGTTTCACTGAAGTCACCCGCCATCTCCGACGGCGTCACCTCGGAGATGATCGACGAATCGCGAGTTTCGTAGCTCGTCCGCGTGTCGGACGCCAGGGTCTGGCCCGGCCGCGGCGATTGGGTGTCGCGAACCGGCTCCTCGGGGTAGGCGGTGACGACATCGTCGAACTGCGAATCGTAGGCCGCTGCGTCGGCGCGCGCATCGCGCGGACGGCTCGTGATCTTGTCCATGAAGCTCATGTCACCCTCTTCGGTTGATCGTCGTGCTTGGCGTGCCGGCAGGCTTCAACCCGCGACACCCAGGAACTGCTCGTGGCAGGCCAGCTTCGACAGTTCGATTTCCTGCCATATCCGGCCATCGACGTCGCGCCAGCAGCCGCCGGCAAAGGCCGGCCGTTCAGCCATTGCCGGCCCGTCGGCCGGCTCGGCCGACAATTGATCGGCGCTGCGCAGACCGGCCAAGCGGTCCACCAGCAAGGCGCAGTTCACGCCCAGCGACGGGTTCATCGCCAACAGCTGGGCGCTGTCTCGCGAGCCTTCGCCGGCCGCCGCAGCCGCACCGCGCTGCAACCCGAGAAACTGCGCCAGGTCCACCACGGCATGCAGACCACCGCGCAGGTTGGCCACGCCAGCGAACCAGGGCTGGGTATGCGGCACCGGCAGCACGCTGCCTACGGAAAAGATCTCGCCCGCCTCGTGCAGGGGAAAGAGCAGGCCCTGCCCGGCACATTCCACAGCCAACCATGACGGCACGCGCGCCTCGGTGCGCGCTGCCTGCATGCGGCTCGCCAGGCGGCCTTGCAGTTCGCGCAATGCTTCGCGGTTAGACATGGCGCTCTCCGCAGCGCGTGCGCGGGCCAGCGCCGGGCCGCTCCCAAGCGTCCGGCCCGCGCCTCCCCTCAGGGGAGTGGGAGCGAAGCGAACGAGGGGTGATCATCTAGTCGAAGGCCTTGATCTTGTTGACCAGTTCATCGGTGTTGACCGGCTTGACGATGTAGTCACGCGCGCCCTGCCGCATGCCCCAGACCTTGTCGGTCTCTTGGTTCTTGCTGGTGCACATGATCACCGGCACCGAAGAGAAGCGCGGATCGCGCGTGATGGCACGGGTGAGCTGGAAACCGTTCTGTCCTGGCATGACCACGTCCATCAGGATCAGGTCGGGTTTGTCCTCGGACAGGCGACGCATGGCCTCGTCACCGTTCTCGGCGGTACGCACCTGGTAGCCGCGCTTGCCGAGCACGTCGGACAAGTGGTGCAGTTCGGTCTTGGAATCGTCGACCAACAGGATCTTCTGGATGGACATGGGCGCTTCCTTGGCAATGGCCCTGCGGGGCTTGGAGCTACGGCATCGACAGCGACGCGCGCGGTGAATCAGGCCGCCTGACTGCCGAACTGTTCCACAGCGCGCAGCAGCTGTTCCTTGGTAAAGGGCTTGGTTAAGTACTCTTCTGAACCGACCATGCGGCCGCGAGCCTTGTCGAACAGCCCGTCCTTGGACGACAGCATGATCACCGGCACATGAGCAAAACGCGGGTTGCGTTTGATGATGGCGCAGGTCTGGTAGCCATCCAAGCGCGGCATCAGGATGTCGCAGAAGATGAGCTGTGGCGTATGGTCGTTGACCTTGGCCAGCGCGTCGAAGCCGTCCTCGGCCAGCACCACTTCATGCCCGCCTTGGCGCAGGAAGATCTCGGCGCTGCGCCGGATCGTATTGCTGTCGTCGATCACCAGCACCTTGGCTCCCGCGGGGGCCGAAGCTTCGATTTCCAAATGAGCTCTCCTCGGTGACGTCGGCAGCGAGTCGGCCGGCGAAGATCAGATTTCGACCATTTCGAAGTCTTCTTTACGGGCGCCGCACTCCGGACAGGTCCAATTCATCGGCACCGCTGCCCAGGCCGTGCCCGGCGCGATGCCATGCTCCGGATCGCCGGCGGCCTCGTCGTAGATCCAGCCGCAGATCAGGCACATCCAGGTTCGGGTTTCGCTCACGACGCCTTGAGTACAGGTCACTACAATGGAAATCAATTGTAGCTACCGCCTTTTCCGAAAAGACAAGGGGTGTTGCGCACCTACGCAACATTCCTCAGATTCCGCTAGAGGTTCACGGAAATCCCAGCAAGCCCTTGATCGCGCTAAGGCCCGAACCATGACCTCCGCCACCGCCGTTGCTACCGACCCGTCCGATCCATTGCAGGAGCCGGCGGCGCCGGCCTGCGTGATGAGCTTCAATGCCAGCGACCCCAGCGGTGCTGGCGGTCTGGCCGGCGACATCGCCACCATCGCTGCAATGGGCGCTCATGCCTTGCCGGTGGTCACCACCATCGTCATGCGCGACACCGCCGAGGTCTTCGACCACCACCCGCTGGATGCCGACGTGGTGGTGGAGCAGGCGCGCTCGGTGCTCGAGGACGTCACGCTGTCGGGCTGGAAGGTGGGCTTCCTGGGCTCGGCAGAATCGGTCAGCGCGGTGGCCGAGGTACTGAGCGACTACCCCGACCTGCCGCTGGTGTCGTACATGCCACCGCTGAGCTGGCTGGACGAGGACCAGCAGATGCCGTACCTGGACGCGTTCCGCGAGCTGATCTTGCCGGCCACCGAAGTGTTGGTTGGCAACCACAAGACGCTGACCGACTTCCTGCTGCCCGAGTGGGATAGCGAGCGCCCGGCGTCGCCGCGCGAGCTGGCGGTAGCCGCCGGCGAGCATGGCACGCGCTTCGTGCTGGTCACCGGCGTGATGCTGACGTCCAAGGGCACCGAACAGTTCATCGACAACGTACTGGCTTCGCCGCAAGGCGCGCTCACCGGCGAGAAGTTCGAGCGTTTCGACGCCGCCTTCGTCGGTGCCGGCGACACGCTGGCCGCAGCGCTGGCCTCGCTGTTGGCCGCCGGCAGCGAGTTGCAGGCCGCCGTGGGCGAGGCACTGGCATTTCTCGACCAGAGCCTGGATTCGGGCTTCCGGCCGGGCATGGGCAATGTCGTTCCCGATCGCTTCTTCTGGGCCATGCCGCCGGCCGAAGAGGGCGAAGAGGCCGCCGCAGCCGAGGCCGAGGCCCTGGCCGAAGACAGCGCCACCAAGGGAGCCAGCCGCCGTGTCCACTGACAACGCTGCGCTGTTCGCGCGTGCCCAGCGCGTCATTCCCGGCGGCGTCAACTCGCCGGTGCGTGCCTTCCGAGCGGTCGGCGGCACGCCGCGCTTCATTCAGCGCGCCCAGGGTGCCTATATGTGGGACGCCGAGGGCCGGCGCTACATCGACTACATCGGTTCCTGGGGCCCGATGATCCTGGGCCACGGCCACCCCGCCGTGCTGGACGCGGTGCACAAGGCGGCGCTCGACGGTCTGAGCTTCGGCGCGCCCACCGAGCGCGAAATCGAGCTGGCTGAAGAAATCATCCGCCTGGTGCCCAACGTCGAGCAGGTGCGGCTGGTCAGCAGCGGCACCGAGGCCGGCATGAGCGCGCTGCGCCTGGCGCGCGGCGCCACCGGCCGCAGCAAGATCATCAAGTTCGAGGGCTGCTACCACGGCCATGCCGACGCACTGCTGGTCAAGGCCGGCTCGGGGCTGGCGACTTTCGGCTTTCCGACCAGCGCCGGCGTGCCGGCCGAGGTGGTGCAGCACACGCTGGTACTGGAATACAACAACCTGGCGCAGCTGGACGAGGCCTTCGCGATCCACGGCCACGAGCTGGCCTGCGTGATGATCGAGCCGATCGCCGGCAACATGAACTTCGTGCGTGCCAGCCTGCCCTTCATGACTCGGCTGCGCGAGCTGTGCACGAAGCACGGTGCGCTGCTGGTCTTCGACGAGGTGATGACGGGCTTTCGCGTCGCGCTCGGCGGCGCACAGAGCGTCTATGCCAAGTTGATCCCGGGTTTCAAGCCGGACATGAGCGTGTTCGGCAAGGTCATTGGCGGCGGCATGCCGCTGGCCGCCTTCGGCGCCAGCAAGGATGTGATGAGCCAGCTGGCGCCGCTGGGCCCGGTGTACCAGGCCGGCACCCTCAGCGGCAACCCCGTGGCCACGGCCTGCGGGTTGGCGACGCTGAAGGAAATCACGAAGCCCGGCTTCTTCGAGGCGCTGTCGGCCAAGACGAGGCAACTGGTCGAAGGACTGGCGGGCGCGGCCCAGGCCGCCGGCGTGCCGCTGGTCGGCGACTGCGAAGGCGGCATGTTCGGCTTCTTCTTTGCCGACGCCTTGCCGCAGAACTACGGCGCGGTGATGGCCACCGACAAGGAGCGCTTCAACCGCTTCTTCCACGCGATGCTCGAGCGTGGCGTGTACCTGGCGCCGGCGCTGTACGAGGCCGGTTTCGTCAGCGCCGCGCACAGCGCCGAGGACATTGCGGCGACCGTGGCTGCGGCCGGCGAGGCGCTGCGCAGCTGAATCAGGCGGGCGACGAGCGCAGGCCGTAGATCTGGCCGCGGAGGAACAGGTATTCGGCGCGCAGCACCGCGTCGCCCTTCTCGCCGGCGAAAGTGAAGCCGAGCACGCCGACCGTGTCGCCGACCTTGATCTCGGGCACCTTCCAGGCGTCCAGGCGCGTCAGCGGCGCCAGCTCGATGTTCCACTGGCGGTCCTTGCGCGTCGGCAACTGAGCGGCCTTCAGCAGCGCGGGGCCATCGACGCCGGCCGACTGCGCCGGCAGCTTGCGACTGGCCAGGTCGGCGGGCAGATTCGGGTCGGCAGGCAGTTCAAGCGTCAGCTCGGCATGCGGGTTGCGCCAGGCCACCTTGCTGGCGCGGCCTTCCAGCCAGATCGGGCGGCCCTGGTCGAAGCTGCTCCAGCCATGATGGGCTCGCGCGCCCAGCGGCGCGGCCAGCGCCGCGGCGATGATCGTTCTGCGTTGCACGGGGGCTCTCCTCAAGCGTAGGCAATCCAGCGGCCGCAGATGATGACAGCCAGCCAAATCCCCGTCGACACCACGGTCTGGATCCGCGCCTCGCGGTCCAGCCGCTGCAGGCTGCCGCGCGCATGGAACCAGGCGGCGTTCAGCCCGGCCAGCATCACCAGCCCCATCTTGATGACGAAGACGCGGTTGGCCAGCAGTTCGGCCGGCTGGCCGGCAAACATCAGTAGCCCGCTGGCGCCGACGAGCGCAAAGCCCAGCAGCGACAGGCCCAGCGCCAGCCGGGCCAGCGGCGGCACCGGCAGCTCGGGGCCGAGGCCCCAGACGCGCAGCTCCAGCAGCACCAGGTTGCCCAGCAACAGCGCGATGCCAACGATGTGCACCACTTCCAACGCCGGATAGGCGATCGGGTGCGAGACGATCCAGCCGAACATGGGCCGCATTGTCAGTGCGCTGCAGGACCGGCCTCCTAGAATCCGGCCGATGCACATCCACATCCTCGGCATCTGCGGCACCTTCATGGGCGGGCTGGCCGCACTGGCCCGGGAGGCCGGCCACAAGGTCACCGGCTGCGACGCCAATGTCTACCCGCCGATGAGCGACCAGCTCCAGGCGCTGGGCATCGAGCTGATCGAAGGCTTCGGCGCCGACCAGATGGCCTTCAAGCCCGATGCCTTCGTCGTCGGCAACGTGGTGACACGCGGCAATGCGCTGATGGAAGCCATCCTCGACGCCGGCGCGGCCTACACCAGCGGCCCGCAGTGGCTGGCCGAACAGGTGCTGCCCGGCCGGCATGTGCTGGCCGTGGCCGGCACGCATGGCAAGACCACGACCACGTCGATGCTCGCCTGGGTGCTGGAGCAAGCGGGCCTGCAGCCGGGCTTCCTGGTGGGCGGCGTGCCGCTGAACTTCGGCGTCTCGGCGCGGCTGGGCCAAGGCAAGACGTTCGTCATCGAAGCCGACGAGTACGACACCGCCTTCTTCGACAAGCGCAGCAAGTTCGTGCACTACAGGCCGCGCACTGCCATCCTCAACAACCTGGAGCACGACCACGCCGACATTTTCCCCGACGTGGGGGCGATCGAGACGCAGTTCCACCACCTGGTGCGCACCGTGCCGGCCAGCGGCCGGCTGGTGGTGAACGCGCGCGACGAGGCCTTGCAGCGCGTGCTGGCGCGAGGCTGCTGGAGCGAGGTGCAGCGCTTCGGCACGCGCAAGGAAGAACCGGGCGGCCTGCGCGCGCGCGGCGAGCCGCATGCCTTTGACGTGCTGCGCGGCAGCCTGAAGATCGCCCGCGTCGACTGGCCGCTGCTGGGCGAGCACAACCAGCTCAACGCGCTGGCGGCCATCGCCGCGGCCGAGCATGTGGGTGTGGCGCCGGACGCGGCCGGCGCGGCGCTGGCCGGGTTCGAGAACGTGCGCCGCCGGCTCGAGTTGCGCGGCGAGGAAGCCGGCGTCAAGGTCTACGACGATTTCGCGCACCACCCCACCGCGATGCGCAGCACCGTCAACGGCCTGCGCCGCAAGGTCGGGCTGGAGCGCATCCTGGCCGTCTTCGAGCCACGCTCCAACACCATGAAGCTGGGCGCGATGAAGGCGCAGCTGCCCTGGGCGCTGGAAGAAGCCGATCTGAGCTTCTGCCTGCAGGGCAACTACGGCTGGAGCGCGCAGGAAGCCCTGGCGCCGATGGGCAAGCAGGCGCTGGTGGCCGACACGGTGGACAAGCTGGTGGCGATGGTGGTGCAGGCCGCGAGGCCCGGCGACCATGTGCTGTGCATGAGCAATGGCGGTTTTGGCGGCATTCACGGCAAGCTGCTCGACGCGCTGAAGGCCAGGGGTTGATGGCGGCCACCCATCTGCTGTACCTGCACGGCTTTCGCTCGTCGCCCAGATCCTTCAAGGCGCAGCGGCTGCAGGCCTGGCTGGCAGCGAATCGCCCCGGCGTGCACTGGTGGTGCCCGCAGCTGCCGCCGTCGCCGCGTGAAGCGATGGCGCTGCTGCGCGAAAGCACCACCGGCTGGCCCAGCGCGACCTCGGCCGTGCTCGGCAGCTCGCTGGGCGGCTTCTATGCCACGGTGGTGGCCGAATCCACTGGCTGGCCGGCGGTGCTGATGAACCCGGCCGTCGACCCCGCGCGCGACTTGGCGGCCCATGTCGGCGAGCTGAGCGCCTTCCACACACCCGAAGAACGTTTCTTCTTCCGCAGCGAATACGTCGACGAGCTGCGCGCGATGAGCCCGGCCGCGATCACCCGGCCCGAGCGCTACCTGGCCATCATCGCCAAGGGCGACGAGGTACTCGACTGGCGCGAGATGACGGCACGCTACCCCGGCGTGAATCTGCGCTTGCTCGAAGGCGGCGACCATGCGCTCGCCGACTTCGACGAGCACCTGCCCCGCATCCTGAAATTCCTGCAGCTGGGCGACTGAAGCGGGAGC
>Ga0105090_10000163_pt1 | contig 29136 bp, 27 predicted proteins | sample PPLLak3March2015_FD_79110 | JGI IMG/M metagenome (GOLD analysis project Ga0105090, IMG submission 79110) | Freshwater sediment microbial communities from Prairie Pothole Lake near Jamestown, North Dakota, USA - PPLs Lake P7 Core (1) Depth... | ecosystem: Environmental > Aquatic > Freshwater >...
ATCGGCGCGCAGTTCGCGTGCCGCGACCGCCTCGTGATCGACATCGATGGCGACGCGAGCATCCGCATGAACCTGGGCGAGCTCGAGACCGTCACGACCTACGACCTGCCGATCAAGGTCGTCGTGCTGAACAACTTTGGCGACGGCATGGTCAAGCAGTGGCAGAAGCTCTTCTTCAAGGGCCGGCTGTCGGCGAGCGACAAGTCGCTGCACAAGAAGGACTTCGTCAAGGCCGCGCAGGCCGACGGCTACCCGTGGGCCGTGCGCCTCGACCGCAAGGCCGACGTGCCGCGCGTCGTGAAGGAGTTCATCGAGTTCCGCGGCCCGGCGTTCCTCGAGGTGATCATCGACGCGGACGCGGGCGTGTACCCGATGGTGGGCCCGGGCCAGTCCTACGACGAGATGATCACGGGCGACCACATCCCGACGCGTGGCACGACGCCTGCCGCCGAGCCGGGCGCGTCGGAAATGTTCTGAACCCGAGCTTCGCGGAAGCCGCGCGCTTCTGGATCCGCCTCGGCTTCATCTCGTTCGGCGGCCCGGCGGGCCAGATCGCGATCATGCACCGCGAGGTCGTCGAGCGGCGCGGGTGGCTCGCCGAGCGGCAGTTCACCGACGCGCTCAATTTCTGCATGCTGCTGCCCGGCCCCGAGGCGCTGCAGCTCGCGATCTACCTCGGCTGGCGCCTGCACGGCATCCGCGGCGGCCTCGTCGCCGGGCTCGCGTTCATCGGCCCGGCCGTCCTGCTGCTCTTCCTGCTCTCGTGGCTCTACGCAAGCTACGGCAGCCTGCCCGCCGCCGCCGGGCTGCTGCTCGGGCTCAAGGCCGCGGTCGTCGCGCTGGTGCTGCAGGCGCTCGTGAAGATCGGGCGGCGCGCGCTCAAGGGGCCGCTGCACGTCGGCCTCGCGGTCGCGGCGTTCGTCGCGCTCCAGTTCCTCGGCGTGCCATTTCCGCTCATCGTGCTCGCGGCCGGGATCGTGGGCGTCGCGATGGCTTGGCACGCGCCGCATCCCGGGCCGTCCGGCCACCCGGCCGTCCGCGCCGGTCCGTCGGCCGCGCGCGTGCTCGCCGTCGGGCTCGTGCTGTGGCTCGTGCCGTTCGTCGCCGTGCTCGGGACGCTCGGCGCCGACTCGCCCTGGAGCCGCCTGTACCTCTTCTTCACGCAGGCCGCGCTCGTGACCTTCGGCGGCGCCTACGCCGTGCTCGGCTACGTGACGCAGCACCTCGTCGTCGATCTCGGCTGGCTCACGGCCCAGCAGTCGGTCGCGGGCCTCGCGCTCGCGGAGACGACGCCGGGACCGCTCGTGATCGTGCTGCAGTTCATGGGCTTCATGTCGGGCTGGAACAATCCGACGCCGCTCGACCCGCTCGCGGCCGCGCTGCTCGGCGGCCTCCTCGCGTCGTGGGCGACGTTCCTGCCGTCGTTCGTGTTCATCTTCCTGGGCGCGCCGCGGCTCGAGCGCGTCACGCGCGAGCCGCGCGTCGCCGCCGCGCTCGCAGCGATCACGGCCGCGGTGGTGGGCATCATCGCGACGCTCGGCGTACTGCTCGCGCGGGTCGTGCTGCTGCCGGAGGGACTTGCGGGCGGCGTCCGCTGGCCGGCGCTCGTGCTCGCTTCGGCCGTCTGGCTCGCGCTCACGCGCACGCGCCTCGACCTGCCGTGGATACTCGCCGCTGCAGCCGCGGCCGGGCTCGGACTGCAGGCTGCGGGACTCGCCTAGGGTCGACGGGGCGCCTTCACGGCGCGGGCGGCAGCAGGGCCTCGATCCTCGCCGCGAATTCCGCGTAGGGCTTCGCGCCCGAGATCATCTCACCGACGAATTCGCCGTCGACCAGCCGGCCGATCACGAAGGACGGCGTCGAGGTGATGCCGTGCCGCCGGGCGAGCTCGAGGTCCGCGCGCACGGCGGCAGCCTGGCGCGGGTCGCCGCGGCAGGCCTCGAACCGCTCGCCGTCGAGGCCGAGCTCTGCGGCGATGCGGGCGTACGGCGCCTGCCCGAGCTCGGACTGCGCGGCAAACACCGCCTCCCGGAATTCCCAGAACCGGCCCTGCTCGCCGGCGCAGCGGTTCGCGACCGCCGCCGGCGCCGCGAACGCGTGGAACGGCAGCGGCATGTCGCGCGAGGTGTAGCGCACCTTGCCCGTTTCGATGTAGCGGCGCCTGAGTTCGGGGAACGTCTGGACTGCATGCCGGGCGCAGTACGGGCACTGGAGGTCGGTGAACTCGATGATCGTGACCGGCGCGTCCGCGCGGCCGAGCACGTTGAACTGTACGGCGGTCGTTCCCGCCGCGGCCTGCGGCGCCACGGCTGTCTGAACCGTCGCCTCGGCGGCGGAGCCGTCAGGTTCGCTCGACGCGCGAGCGACGGCGCTGCCGAGCAGGACGGCCATTACGAGCGCAGCGGTCAGCGAATGGCGGGTATCGAGACGCATCGTTGAGACCGGCGTGGGGAAGGCGCGCCGAGGTTAACATGCGCTGCAGCCTGCGACCGCACATGGAGCAACCCGGATGAAGTACCTGCACACGATGGTCCGCGTGACCGAACTCGACGCGTCCCTGCGCTTCTACTGCGACGCGCTGGGGCTGCGCGAGCTCCGCCGCTACGACAGCGCGCAGGGCCGCTACACGCTCGTGTTCCTCGCCGCGCCCGGCGACGACGCGGCGCAGGTCGAGCTCACCTGGAACTGGGATCCGGAGCAGTACGGCATCGGCCGCGCCTTCGGGCACCTCGCCTACGAGGTCGACGACGTCTACGCGGCGTGCCGGCGACTCATGGAGCACGGCGTCACGATCAACCGTCCGCCGCGGGACGGCCGCATGGCGTTCGTGCGTTCGCCGGACCACATCTCGATCGAGCTGCTTCAGAAGGGCCAGGCGCTCGCGCCCGCCGAGCCGTGGTCCAGCATGCCGAACACCGGCGCCTGGTAAGTCCCGCCGTCACCACGTCGCGCCGACGATCCTGGGCTCGGGCTCGAGCCGCACGCCGTAGCGCTCGCACACCGAGTCCGCAACGCGCCTGGCGAGGCCGAGGAGTTCGGCGCCCGTCGCGGCCCCGTGGTTCACGAGTACGAGCGCGTGCTGTGCGGAGATGCCCGCATCGCCTTCCCGGTGCCCGCGCCACCCGCAGCGCTCGATCAGCCACGCGGCCGAAAGCTTCGCGAGCTCCCTGCCGGCGGGGTAAACCGGCATCGACGGCTCGGCCTCGCGGAGACCCCGCGCGACGGCGTCGGCGACGAGCGGGTTTTTGAAGAAGCTGCCGGCGTTGCCGATCCGCGCGGGGTCCGGCAGCTTGCGCCGGCGCAACCGGCGGACGGCCGCCGCGACGTCGCTGGCCGTGGGCGCCGTGATGCCGCCCGCGGCAAGCTCCTCGCGCACGCCTGCGTAGTCGAGGCGGAGTGCCGCGGAGCGCGAGAACGCGAACTCGACGGCCGTGACGATCCAGCGCTCGGGCTGCTGCTTGAAGCGGCTGTCGCGGTAGCCGAACGCGCACGCCCCGACCGGCAGGCGCCGCAGGCGGCGCTCGTCCCGGTCCCAGGCTTCCACCGCCACGACGCGCTCCGCCACCTCGACGCCGTAGGCGCCGATGTTCTGGATCGGCGCCGCCCCGACGAGCCCGGGGATCAGGGCGAGGTTCTCGAGTCCCGCCAGTCCCTGCGCGAGCGACCAGTCGACCAGCGCGTCCCAGCCGTACCCGGCCTCGACGCGGAGGATGACCCGTTCGCCGTCGTCCGCGAGCCGCCGGACCCCCGCGAACGCGGGCCTGAGCACGAGCCCGGGGAAATCGCCGGCGAACAGCACGTTGCTGCCCTCGCCGAGCACGAGCACGGGTTCGCCGCGCGCGTCGGCCGCATCGAGCACGGCAGGGAGCGCCGCGGGATCGCGCAGTTCCGCGTAGTGGCGGGCCCGCGCCGCCACGCGCAGGGTGTTGCACGGGCCGAGCGCCGCGTCTTCGATCAGGGTGTAGGCCTCGGCCATGATCTTCCGTCCGGATCCGCTATTCTCGCACCGATGCGGCAGCGGCACCCTAGGGCAGGCACGATGGAGCGGCAACCCGCGGGCCGCGTCGGGGCGTTCGCGGTCGCGCGCCTGCTGGCCGCAGTCCTGCCTGCGCTCGCGGGCTGCGACGACGTGCGCGAGCCGCGCGTGACCGTGAGCGAACTCAACTGGGCCTGCGGCGCACAGCGCTGCACGGCGACTTTCCGGCTCACGGCCGACGAACGCGACGAACCGGTCGTGGTGCGCGTGCGGGCCTACGCGGGCGAGGACGTGGCGAGCCGCGAGATCGTCGGCGAGACCGCCGAGCGGCTGACACTGCGATCCGGCGAGCCGCGGCGCCTCTCCGTCGCGATCGACACGCGCCTGCCCGCGACCCGGGTGCGGGTCGTGGTGGGCGGCGATTCCTGATCCCGCTTGCCACGCCGAACGGCGTTCCGTCACTATCGCCGGGCCGCGAGGAACCCTCCGCATGAACACCACGCAGACAGTCCCGGCCGGCCTGGGCCGGTCCGGGGAAGCACGCGAGTTCCTCGACCGCCACCCCGACGTCGAGGCCGTGCAGCTCGTGATCACCGATGCGAACGGCGTCGGCCGCGGCAAGAACATCGCGCGCGAGGAGCTCGAGTCGCTGTACTCGAACGGCCGCAACGTCGCTGGCTCGATCCTGGGGCTCGACGTGACCGGCGAGGACGTCGAGGAGACCGGGCTCGTGTGGTCGGTCGGCGATGCGGACCTCGCCTGTCGGCCCGTCGCGGGCACGCTCGCGCGCGCGACCTGGCTCAATCGCCCGACGGCCCAGGTCCTCGGCACGATGTTCGAGCTCGACGGGCGCCCGGCGAAGGCCGACCCGCGCCACGTGCTCGCGCGTGCCGTCGAGCGGCTGCGCGCGCAGGGCCGGGTGCCGGTGGTCGCGGTCGAGCTCGAGTTCTACCTGCTCGAGCGCGATCCGGACGGGCGCCTCCAGCCGGCGCGCGGCTTGCTCTCGGGCACGCGCGGCAATCGCATCGACGCTTACGGGCTCGGCCGCCTCGACGACATGTCGCCGCTGTTCGACGATCTCTACGCCGCGGCGCGCGCGCTCGGGCTGCCGGTGCGCACGCTGATGTCCGAATACGCGCCGGGCCAGTTCGAGATCACGCTCGAGCACCGCGCGGACGCGCTGCGCGCCGTCGACGAGGCGGTCCAGTTCAAGCGCGCGGTTCGCGGCATCGCCGCGCGCCACGGCTGCGTGGCCTGCTTCATGGCGAAGCCGTTCGCGAACCTCGCGGGCGCGGGCATGCACCTGCACGCCAGCATGGCAGGCGAGGACGGGCGCAACCTGTACGCCGACGACGACCCGGCCGGCACGCCGCTGCTGCGCCACGCGATTGGCGGCATGCGCGAGACGATGGCGGACGGCATGGCGGTCTTTGCGCCGCACGCGAATTCCTACCGCCGCTTCCGCGCGATGAGCTACGCGCCCGTGGCGCCGACGTGGGGCGTCAACAACCGCTCCGTGAGCCTCCGCATCCCGGCCGGGCCGCCGGCGAGCCGGCACGTCGAGCACCGCGTCGCGGGCGCCGACGCGAACCCGTACCTCGTCGCGGCCGTCGTGCTCGCAGCGATGGCGCACGGCATGGAGCGCGGCATCGATCCGGGACCGCGCGTCGAGGGCAACGGCTACGAGCAGGCGCGCGTGGGCGACCTCCCGACGCAGTGGCACGCCGCGATCGAGTGCGCGTCGCGCTCGGAATTCCTGGCGGAAGCGCTCGGCAGGGAGTTCCTCGACGTGTACCTCGCGATCAAGCGGCGCGAGTGCGAGAAGTTCGGCGCACTCGTGACGGACCGCGATTACGAGTGGTACCTCGACACCGCGTGAGCACTGGACATAAGCCGCGCGCGCGACCCGCCGCGTGATTAAGTCAGGTCGGCGGCGCAGTTTGTGAGAGTTGAGTCAACGTGACCCGGGGGCGGCGTGGCGACAATGCGCTCCACGTCCCGCACCGCCGACCCGAGGTCCCCCGACCGTGACCAGAACCCCGAGCCGCACCGCCGCCCGCACCGCCCGTCTCTCGAGCAGGAACTCGCCGCCCGTGACCGTCCACCTCCGCAAGATGTACGTCGACTGCCGCTACGGGCAGCTGCACCTGCACACCGCGTTCCCGTCGAGCGGCGGCTTCGACGAGCGCACGCCGATCGTGTGCGTGCACCCGGCGCCGCTGTCGGGCCGCGTGTTCCGCGATTTCCTCTCGGACATGGGCCACGACCGCAGCGTCTATGCGCCGGACCTGCCGGGCTGTGGCGAATCGGGCGCGCCCGATTCGCCGCCTTCGGTGGCGGACTACGCTGCTGCGGTCGGCGACCTCCTCGACACGTTGCGGCTGCGCCAGGTCGATCTGCTCGGCTACCAGACCGGTTCGCTGGTCGCGGCCGAGCTCGCGCTCGCGCGCCCGGACCAGGTGCGGCGGGTCGCGCTGGCCGGAGTGCCCGTGTTCGACGCCAGGGAGCGCGAGGCGTTCAACAGCCGGCCGTGGCCCGCGCGGGCGCGCGAGGACGGCTCGCACCTGGTCGAGGAGTGGCAGCGTGTGCGTCGTTCGCGTGGCGAGCACGCGCCGCTCGCGCGCCTGGGCGAGGATCTCGCGAGCGCGCTCGCCGGCGGCGATGCGGCGGCGTGGGGTCCCGCGGCCGCGGCGAACTACCCGGCCGGCGAGCGGCTTCCGCTGCTGCGCCAGCCCGTGCTCGTGCTGCGCGCACGCGACGAGTTCTGGGACATGACGGCGCGTACCGACGCGCTGCTGCGCGAAGGCCACCGCGTGGACCTCGACACGCACAACGGTGGCCTGTTCGACACGGGCGCGGCCGACGTCGCCCGGCACGCGCGCGACTTCCTCGACCGCTGACCCGGGCGTCGGCCCGGGCACCGGCCGCCCGTCACGCGTAGCGGTGCCAGGCGTACGCGCAGGCGAGCCCGATCGCCGCGCAGGTGAAGAGCCACTCGAGCGCATGGGCCGCGATCAGCCTGCCCTCGTTCGGCGCGCGCAGGCCGAGCGAGGCGAGCACCGGCATCACGAGGGCGGCCCAGCAGAGGCCGCCGTAGAGCAGGCCGATCACGTGCCAGCGCCAGCCGACCACGGCGATCAGCCCCCAGCCCAGCCAGAAGAGAAAGCCGAGCACCGCGCCGGCCCCGGCGCGCAGCACCGCGCCCGCCACCAGGCGGGCCGTGGATTCCGGCAGGACGATGCCCGCAGTCGTGGGGCTGCGCGCGAGCCATGGGGTCGTCACGAGGCCGCTCCATAGCGAGCCCGCGAGGCCTCCGCTCACGCCGGCGAACACGCACATCCACAGTTCGAGTCGCGGCATCGAGGCGTTCAGGCCTGGCGACGCAGCGCGTCGACGCAGCGGTCGAGGTGCCCGATGTCGGTGCCCGGGTGCAGGCTCATGCGGATCGCGTCGATCGCGGGCGGCTGCGAAACGTGGCCCACGACGATCCGGTCCTGCGCAGCGAGCGCCGCGGCGATCGCCGCGTGGTCGCGACCGGGCAGCTGCACCGCGACGATGCCGCTCACGAGCGACGCATGCGACGGCGAGACGACCTGCAGGCCGGGCACCGTCGCGAGCCGCATCCGGAGATAGGCCGCGAGCTCGCGGATGCGCGCGCCGCTGCGCGCCGGGTTCACCGCGCGCTGGAATTCGAGCGCGATCGCGACGCCCTCGATGGCGGGACCGACCAACCGGGCGGCGGCGCCGTAACGGGCCTGCGCCCCCGTCGGAAACGCGGCCTCCTGCGCGAACGGCCAGACTTTCGGCTGCGCGTCGCGGCGCACGTACAGCGCCCCCACGCCGCGCGACGCGTTGAGCCAGCGGTGGAACGCCGTCGCGTAGGCGTCGCAGCCGAGCGCCGCGACGTCGACCGGCACGTGGCCGGGCCCCTGGGCGCCGTCGACGAGCGAGAACACACCGTTCGCGCGCGCGAGCGTGCAGATCTCACGGACCGGCATCGCGGTGCCGTCCGTGGACTGCACGTGTGAGACGAGGAGTGCCCGCGTGCGAGGCGTGAGGGCGCCGGCGTAGGCACCCAGAATCGCCTCCGGCGTCGCATCGGCGCCGCCCGTCTTCACGTCGACGAGCTTGATCCCGCGGCGCGCGGCCTCGACTCGCCAAGGGCCGACGGCCGCCGTTCGCTCCTGTTGCGAGCAGATCACCTCGTCGTCGCGGGCGAGGTCGAGCCCGCGGGCCACGATGCCGATGCCCTCGAGGGAGCCCGTCGTGAACGCGACCTCGTCCGCCTGCGCGCCCAGCGCGGCCGCCATCCGCTGCAGGTGCTGGCCGAGCGGACCCGGGGCGAGAACCGCGTCCTCGTAATTCCGGAAATCGAGACTCTGGCGCTCGCGGCTGCGGTACTCGCGAACCATGACGGCGCGCAGCGTCGGCGCGGAGCCCGCGGTGTCGAGCCACGCGAGCCCCGGCTCGAGCACGAGCTGGGCTCGCACCCACGTCCAGAGCTCCTGCGAGCCCGCGGGCACGTCGCCCGCAAAGAAATTCTGGGCGCCGCCGACCGACGGCAGCAGCGCGCCTGCGCCCAGGGCCCCGAGCAGTGCCCGGCGAGTAACGGTCTCGTTCATGCTTGCGGTCCGTGCGCCACGCCGGGGCGGCTGCGAGGGCCGCGAGTATGCGGGGCGGGCCGGGCGATTTGAAGCGAGGCGGCACGGCCGGGTGCCGGCATTCTGCTAACGTACGAGGCGCATCCCCGGACCGGACCCATGCAAGAGCGCTACATCGAACGCATCCTGAAGGCGCGCGTCTACGACGTCGCGATCGAATCGCCCCTCGAGCCCGCGCCGCGGCTGTCGCGCCGGCTCGGCAATCGCGTGCTCTTCAAGCGCGAGGACCTGCAGCCCGTCTTCTCGTTCAAGCTGCGCGGCGCCTACAACAAGATCGCCCACCTGCCGGACGAGGTGGCCCGTCGCGGCGTCATCTGCGCCTCGGCCGGCAACCACGCGCAGGGCGTCGCGCTCGCCGGGCGGCGTCGCGGCATCCCGGCCGTGATCGTGATGCCGCAGACCACGCCGCACATCAAGGTGCAGGCCGTGCTCGACCTCGGCGGCGAGGTGATCCTGCACGGCGACGACTTCGATCACGCCTGCGAGCACGCCGTCGAGCTGGCGCGCGACCGGGGCCTCACCTTCATCCACCCGTTCGACGATCCCGAGGTGATCGCGGGGCAGGGCACGATCGCGATCGAGATCCTGCGCCAGCACTCCGGGCCGATCGACGCGATCTTCGTGCCGATCGGCGGCGGCGGGCTCGCAGCGGGCATCGCGACCTACGTCAAGGCGCTGTATCCGGAGATCCGCATCGTCGGCGTCGAGCCCGAGGACGCCGCTAGCATGCACGACTCGCTGCGTGCCGGGCAGCGCGTGACGCTCGAGCGCGTCGGCATCTTCGCGGACGGCGTGGCCGTGCGCCGCGTCGGCGAGGAAACGTTCCGGCTCTGCCGCCAGTACGTCGACGAGGTGCTGCTCGTCACCACCGACGAGATCTGCGCCGCGATCCAGGACGTGTTCGAGGACAACCGCACGATCTCGGAGCCGGCGGGTGCGCTCGCAGTCGCGGGGGTCAAGAAGTACGTCGCGCGCGAGGGTTGCGTCGACCGCACGTTCGTCACGCTCAACTGCGGCGCCAACATCAACTTCGACCGGCTGCGGCACGTCGCCGAGCGTGCCGACATCGGCGCGGGCCGCGAGGCGCTGCTCGCGGTCGAGATCCCGGAGCGCCCCGGCAGCTTCCTGCGTTTCTGCCAGCTGCTCGGCCGCCGCAGCGTCACCGAGTTCAATTACCGCTACGACGACTCGAGCGCGGCCCGGATCTTCGTGGGCGTCGCGCTGCACGGCGGCGCGCCGGAGAAGCGGCAGCTCCTCGAGCAGGTGGCCGCCGCGGGCTACCCCGTGCTCGACATGAGCGACGACGAGATGGCGAAGCTGCACGTCCGCTACATGGTGGGCGGCCGCGCGAGCGGCCTCGAGCACGAGCGGCTGTTCCGCTTCGAATTCCCGGAGCGGCCGGGCGCGCTGCTCAAGTTCCTGCAGGCCGTGGGCGCGCGGTGGAACATCAGCCTGTTCCACTACCGCAACCACGGCTCCGACTACGGGCGGGTGCTGGCGGGGGTGCAGGTGCCGGCCGAGGGGGCCGGGGACTTCGAACAGCACCTGCGGGACCTGCAGTACGCCTACACCGAGGAAACCGCGAATCCCGCGTACCGGATGTTCCTCGGCGGCTGAGGCCGCGGGGCGTCAGCGCGAGCCGAGCGTCGCGTAGCGGCGGCGCGAGAAGTAGCCGAGGAATTCGCCGAACAGCCGCTCGCTGAGCGCCGTCGCCGCGGGCAGGTGCGCGGACGTCGCGGCGCGGATCCGCGCCACCCGCCGGGCGTCCCAGTAGCGCTCGATCTCGCTGCGGCCCCCGGGCGAGCTGATCCAGCGCTCGATCAGCGCCGCGTCCGCCTCGAGGTGGAACTGCACGCCCCACGCGTGGTCGCCCAGGCGGTAGCCCTGGTTGCGGCAGTTGCGCGTCCACGCGAGCGGCACGGCGCCCGGCGGCGGCGCGAACGTGTAGGCGTGCCACTGGAAGATGAAGTGCGGCCGGCGCTCGAAGTGCCGGAACAGCCGATCCTCGTGCGCGGCGGGGCGCGTGTGGATCTGGTACCAGCCGATCTCGGGGACCGGGTTCGGGCGGACGTCGCCGCCCATCGCCGCCGCGAGCAGCTGCCCGCCGAGGCAGATGCCGAGCACGGGCCGGTCGCGCACGACCATCTCGCTGATCGCGGCCATCTCGTAGCGCAGGTGCGGCAGTTCGTGCACCTGGTCGACGTTCATCGGCCCGCCGAGCACGATCAGCGCGTCGTAGCCCGCGACGCCGGGCTCGGCGTGCGGCTCGCGACCGAAGTTCACGTAGCGGATGCGGATGCCCGCGTCGCGCAGCAGCGGGTCGAGGTGCCCCAGGGGCTCGGTGGCGACGTGCTGGAAGACCAGGATGCGGCGCATGGGCGGGCAGGCGTCCCGGCGACGCCGCCGGCGGGGCGCGAGATTGCACTGTGCCGGGGCGTCCGCGCAATAATCACGCGTTCTCCAAGGGCGACGCCGCCGGGATTCCATGACGCAGCCTTACGTTCCGCGCCGACCCCCGCTCGCGCAGGAACTCTCGATCCGCGGGTTGCGTCACCACCTGACGGCCTGGCCCGGCTCGGACCGCGAGCCCCTCGTGCTGCTGCACGGCTGGATGGATACCGGCGACACGTTCCAGTTCCTCGTGGACGAGCTGCCCGCGCGGCGCCGCTGCGTCGCGCCGGACCTGCGCGGCTTCGGCCGCAGCGAGTGGCCCGCCGACGGCTACTGGTTCCCCGACTACCTCGCGGACCTCGACGTGCTGCTCGAACATCACTCGCCCGAAGACCCGGCGACGCTCGTGGGCCACAGCATGGGCGGCAACATCGCGATGCTGTACGCCGGCATCCGGCCCGAGCGCGTCCGGCGCGTCGTCTGCATCGAGGGGTTCGGCATGCGTCGCGCGTCGCCGGCCGACGCGCCGGAGCGCTATCGCGAGTGGCTGCGGCAGTTGCGGGAGCCGCCGGAGTTCGCGGCGTTCCCGTCGTTCGAGGCGTTCGCGCACCTGCTCGCACGGCGCAATCCGCGGCTCGGGCCCGATCGTGCGGCGTACGTCGCGCAGTCGTGGGCGGCGCGGCAGCCCGACGGCAGCGTGCGCGTCCGCTCGGACCCGGCGCACAAGCGCGTGTATCCGGTGCTCTACCGTCGCGAGGAGGCCGAGGCGTGCTGGAGCGGGATCACGGCGCCGGTGCTCTACGTCGTCGCCGCCGCGTCGGAGTTCCTGCCGCGCATCGGCGAGGAGGCGAGTTCCGCCCGCATGGCGCAACTGGTCCCCCGCCTCGAGTCGTGCACGATCGAGGACGCGGGCCACATGGTGCATCACGAGCGGCCCGAGCGGCTCGCCGCGGAGATCGAGGCGTTCCTCGAGCGCACGTGAGGCGCGGAATGCGCCGGCGGGGCCCTATACTGCGTCGCCCCTGCGTACCGGTGACCCGATGACGCGTACCACGAGTCCGTCGCACGCCGTGCCCGCCGCGCTGCTCGCGGTGGTGGTGGTCGCGCTCGTCGCGTCGGGCGTCCGCCCGTACGACCGGCTCACCTGGTTCCTCGAGGTGCTGCCGGTGCTGGTCGCGGCGCCGCTCCTCGTCGCCACGCGCCGCCGGTTCCCGCTCACGCCGCTGCTCTACTGGCTGATCGCGATCCACAGCCTCGTGCTGATCCTCGGCGGCCACTACACGTATGCGCGCGTTCCGCTCGGCTTCTGGATGCAGGAGTGGTTCGACTTCTCGCGCAACCACTACGACCGCATCGGCCACCTGATGCAGGGCTTCGGGCCGGCGATGGTGGTCCGCGAGTTGCTCGTGCGGACGTCACCGCTCGCGCCAGGCCGGTGGCTCTTCACGATCGTCGTGTTCACCGTGCTCGGTGTCAGCGCGACCTACGAGTTCACCGAGTGGTGGGCCGCGCTCGCGGGCGGCGACGCCGCCGGCGCGTTCCTCGGCACGCAGGGCGACGTGTGGGACACGCAGTGGGACATGTTCCTCGCCGGCTGCGGTGCGATCGCGGCGCAGCTGCTGCTCTCTCGGCTGCACGACCGGCAGCTCACGGCCGTCGACCCGATCGCTGCGCAGAAGATCCGCGCGCGGGAGTCGCGGTCGTGAGGCTGCGGCCCCGGGGCGGTTCCGTCTCCTACCGCTGGGCGAGGCGCATCGCGGTCGCCCTCGTCGGCGGCACGGTGCTCGCGCTCGGCGTCGCGCTGATCGTGCTGCCCGGGCCCGCGTTCGTCGTCATCCCGGTCGGCCTCGCGATTCTCGGCCTCGAGTTCGCGTGGGCGCGGCTGTGGCTGCGGAAGGTGCGGCAGCGCACGTCGGAATTCGTCGACCGCGTGCGAGGCAGGTCCGCATGAACGATCGTGTCGACGGTCCCGCGGCGATCGCGCCGGGTGCACAGTGGCTCGGTTACGCGGGCGTGCTGCCGTTCGTCGCGTGCGTCGCCGGCATCGCGCTGCTCGAGGGTGCGTCCCGGGACTTCGCGGCGCGCGCGCTCCTCGCGTACGGAGCCGTGATCCTGACGTTCCTGGGCGCCGTGCACTGGGGTTTCGCGCTGCGCGCCCCCGGCGCACGCGCCGTCGCCTGGCTCGTGGCCGGCGTGCTTCCCTCGCTGGTCGCGTGGGCCGCGCTGCTGCTGCCTGCGGGACGCGGCCTCACGTTGCTGGCAGTGGGGTTCGGCGGATTCTGGCTCTACGAGCACCGCGTCGTCGGCACGTCGCTGCTGCCGCCGGGGTACCTTGGCCTGCGCCGCCACCTCACCCTCGCGGTGTGCGCGCTGCTCGCGCTCGGGATCATCGCGCTCGGATAGCGAAACGCGAAACATCGCTCCGCGTGGCCCGCGCGATACTGTCGCGGGAGGTGTGCGGCATGGATCGCTGGACCCGACGCGCGTTCGTGGCCGCCGCGCTGGCGGCAGGCGCCTGCCAGCGTCTCGAGCGGCCGCCCCTCGGATCGATCTACCGGCCGGCGCTTCCGGCCGCCGACCAGCCGCCGCTCGTCCTCGTGCCCGGGGCGTTCGGATCGCGGCTCAAGGACCAGCGGACGGGCCGCGAGATCTGGCCCGGCACGCCGGCCGAGCTCCTCACGAGCAACTACCGCGGCCTCGAACTCGACATCGACGCGGACAGCCTCGAGCCACTGTGCGCCGACGTCGAGGCGTACGCCGTCTTCCGGGCCGGCCTCGGCCGCGACTTCTACGGCCAGGTGCTCGACACGCTGCAGCGCGCGGGCGGCTACCGGCGCTGCCAGCCGGGCGTGCCGCCGCCCGACGGCGTGCGCGGCTTCTACGCCTACTGCTACGATTTCCGGCTCGACAACGTCCGTGCCGCACGCGGACTGAAGGCACTGATCGAGCAGATCCGCGCCGACCACGGCGACCCGAAGCTGCGCGTCGACGTGGTGGCGCACTCGAACGGCGGGCTGCTCGCGCGCTACTACGCGCGCTATGGCGACGCCGACCTGCCCGAGAGTGGCCCGTTCCACCCGACCGGGGCGGGCTGCAGCTCGATCCGGCGGCTGGTGCTCGTCGGCACGCCGAACCTGGGTACGATGCAGCCGGTGCTCTCGTACCTCCGCGGCGAGGAGGTCGGCCTGCGGCACATCCCGCCCGAAGTGATCGCGACCTGCACCGGCGCGGCGCAGATGATGCCGCACCCGGCGGTCCCGTGGATCCTGGACGTCGGCGGTAACCGCATCGACGCCGACCTGTACGACTTCCGGACCTGGCAGGACTTCGGCTGGTCGCTGTACGACGACCGCGTCGTCGAGCGGACGATCGACCGCCACGGCGGCGGCGGCGCGGGGCGGCGCTACCTCGCGATGCTGCGGCTCTACACGGACAAGCACCTCGTTCGCGGTCGCCGGTTCGCCGAATCGCTCGACGTGCCCGCGCCCGACGCCGAGCCGCCGCTCTACGTGTTCGGCGGCGACTGCGAGCTCACGCTCGCGCGCCTCGCGCTCGAGAGCGAGGGCGGGCGGCTCAGGGGCCGAGAGCGGGTCGCGGACATCGCCCAGCCATCGCCGCACGTCGATTACGAGCGGCTGATGTTCGAACCGGGCGACACGGTGGTGACCCGTTCCTCGCTGCTCGGGCGGCGCACGCGCAACGTCGCGGCCCCGCGCACGGAGATCGAGTCTCTGCCGATCGCGCACAGCGTCTTTCTCTGCGAGCAGCACCAGCACCTGACCGGCAACGCGAGCTTCCAGGACAACCTGCTGAATGCGCTCCTGAGCGTCGACGGGGTGTGAGGCGCCGCCGCCGCGATGCAGGCCGCAGGCCTCGTCGGGACGCTATGCTGCACGGACCGATGACGACCCCGACCCGACCCGCGGCGCCATGAGCCTGCCGACCGACGCGCGCCGTGCGGTGCTCGGCAACCGCGACCTGGTGCTGTTCCTCGCGGCGCGCTTCCTCGCGACGCTCGCGGTGCAGATGCAGACGGTGGCCGTCGGCTGGCAGGTCTACGAAGTCACGCGCGACCCCCTCGACCTCGGCCTCGTCGGCCTGTCGCAGTTCCTGCCGTTCGTGCTGCTCGTGCTGCCGGCAGGGCAGGTCGCCGACACGTACGACCGCCGCCGCGTGCTTGCCGTCTGCTTCGCGCTCGAGTGCCTGTGCGCGCTGCTGCTCCTCTGGTTCGCCGCGCGCGGCCTCGATTCCGCGCGGCCGGTGTTCGCCGTGATGATGCTCTTCGGCGTCGCGCGGGCATTCGCGATGCCGTCCGGGCAGGCGCTGCTGCCGAACCTCGTCCCTCGCGAGCACCTGGGCACCGCCGTCGCGCTCAATTCCTCGACCTGGCAGGTCGCGACGATCGCGGGGCCGGCGCTGGGCGGGATCGTATACCTCGCCGGCGCCTCGACGGTGTACGCCAGCGTCGCCGCGCTGCTCGCCGTGTCGGTGGTCCTGCTCGCGGCGCTGCGCCGCGGCGGCACGCCCGAAGAGCGGGTCGGGCCCGCGACGGGCTGGGATTCGCTGCTCTCGGGCCTCAGGTTCGTGCGCTCGCGGCGTCTCGTGCTCGGGGCGATCTCGCTCGACCTGTTCGCGGTGCTCTTCGGCGGCGCGACGGCGCTGCTGCCCGTGTACGCCGCCGACGTGCTGCACGTCGGGCCCGCGGGGCTCGGCTGGCTCCGCACCGCGCCCGGCGTCGGCGCCGCGCTCTGCGGCGTCGCGCTCGGATTCCTGCCGATCACGCGCTCGGTCGGGCGCTGGATGTTCGGCGGCGTCGTACTCTACGGCCTCGCCACGATCGTCTTCGGGCTGTCGTCCTCGTTCGGGATCGCGCTCGCTGCGCTCTTCGTGATGGGGGCGGGCGACATGGTGAGCGTCTACATCCGGCACCTGCTGGTGCAGCTCGAGACGCCGGACGAGATCCGCGGCCGCGTGAGTGCCGTCAACGCGGTGTTCATCGGTGCGTCGAACGAGCTCGGGGAGTTCGAGTCCGGGGTCACTGCGGCGTGGTTCGGCGCGGTGCCCGCGGTGGTGCTCGGCGGCTGCGCGACGCTCGCCGTCGCGGGGATCTGGGCGCGCCGTTTCCCGGAGCTGTGGAAGCTCGACCGGTTCCCGGGCGCCTCGCCCTGACGGCTGTATAAAAGTACAGTATGCTCCGGCCATGCGCCGGGCGGACCGTCATCACGTCGAACGCGGGCGCGGCGCGGTGTCGAATCCCGCCGGCCGCTACGAGTCCCTGCGCCTCGAGGCCGCGGACGACGGCTGGGGCAGTCTCGAAATGCCCCCGCCTCGCGCGGACACGCGATTGCTGGCCGACGCGCCCCGACGCGCGATCACCCGAAACGACTCGCCGGACGTCCCGTTCGACGCCTCCGTGAACCCGTACCAGGGCTGCGAGCACGGCTGCATCTACTGCTACGCGCGCACGACGCACGCCTACTGGAACCTCGGGCCCGGCCTCGACTTCGAGACGCGCATCTTCCACAAGCCGGGCCTCGCGCAGCTCCTCGGGCGCGAGCTCGCCGCGCCCGGCTACGTGTGCAGGCCGATCAATCTCGGCGGCAACACCGATCCCTACCAGCCGGCCGAGCGCGGGCTGCGATCGACGCGCGCGGTGCTCGAGACGCTGCACGCCCACCGGCATCCCGTGACGATCGTGACCAAGGGCGCGCTGATACTGCGCGACCTCGACCTGCTCGCGGACCTCGCCTCGCGACGCCTCGCCTCGGTCGTCGTGAGCCTCACGACGCTCGACGACGACCTGAAGCGCACGATGGAGCCGCGGGCCGCGTCGCCGTTGGCGCGCCTCAAGGTGATCGCGGCGCTCGCGGAGGCCGGCGTGCCCGTGAGCGCGATGATGGCGCCCGTCATCCCCGCGCTGAACGACCACGAGATCGAGGACGTGTGTGCCGCCGCCGCGCAGGCGGGCGCACGCGGCGCGAACTGGATGCTGGTGCGGCTGCCGCTCGAGCTCGGTGCGCTCTTCGAGCAGTGGCTGCGCGAGCACTACCCCGGCCGCGCCGGCCGCGTGCTGGCGCTGCTGCGCGAGATGCGCGGCGGCCGCCTCAACGACCCCCGCTACGGTCATCGCATGCGTGGCGAAGGCGCGTATGCAGAGCTGCTGGCCGCGAGGTTCCGCGCGGCCTGCAAGCGCAACGGACTCGACGGGACCCGTGGCGCGGAGCTCGATTGCACGCAGTTCGTGCGCGATCCGGACGCGCCTCGCCAGGCGGATCTGTTCACCTGAGATTCAATATGTCCGCACGGTCTGGACACGTGAAATCGTGGCGTATACTCGGGCCAGAATGCGTACCTGCGACGCCATGAGCGCTGCGAGTCTTCCGGCACCGGCCCAGGGTGGCGCGCGCCGCCGCGCGGCTGCCGGGTGCGTGGGCCTCGCGTGCGTGCTCGCGGGCTGCATGACCTCGAAGGTCGACGAGACGCGCCAGGTGGCTGCGGCCGTGCGCGCCGACGAGGCGATCGTGGTTCTCAAGAAGCCGCAGATCGAGGGCGTAGGCACCGAGGAGAAGTTCATCGACTGCCTGCAGGAGAACCTCGGCGGGCAGCTCGTGCATCCCGAGGAAGGCCAGTCCACTCGCCTGAAGGCGGCCGCGCCGTTCAGGATCTACGGCGAGCAGGAGTTCGCGGACGCACTGTTCCCCTGGTTCGAGCCGAGCACGGCCCCGGCGAATGCCGCCGGCCTGCGCGCGCTGCTCGAGCGTCCGGGCGTCGCGGGGCGCCTCGAGCAGATCGGCGTGCGCTATGTGGTCTGGCTCGACGGAAGGACGCGCAAGACGGACGGCGGCGGCAGCATCGCCTGCGCGGCCGGACCGGGCGGCGCGGGCTGCTTCGGCGTCGGCTGGTGGGAGAAGCAGTCGGGTTATGTCGCCTCCGTGTGGGATCTCTCGAGCGGCGCCGAGCTCGGCTCCGTGACGACGGACGTCACCGGCACGTCGGTACTGATAGGCGCGATCGCGCCGATCCCGATCATCACCCCGGTGCAGCGCACGGCGTGCAACCGTCTAGCGGAGCAGTTGCGCTCGTTCCTGGTCGGCTCGGACCTCGCCGGTGGCGGGGCCGTGAGCACGGTGCCAGGCGGCTAGCGTTGAACCACTCGCCCCGCGGCGCGATCCAATGCTGACGATGCCATTACTCCAACGATCCTGGAGCATCGCGCTCGCCGCCAGCCTGGCGTTGGGCGCCGGTTGCGCGACGACGGGTTCGCCGTCGCTGCCGCAGCCGCCGTCGATGCCGAGCCCCAGTTCGACGCCGCCGTCCGGGCCGCAGTCGCCGTCAGGCGGCGGCTCGCCGGGCGAGGCTGGGTCGCAGGGCAGCCCCTCGAGCCCGGGCAGCCCATCCTCGAGCCCCGGCGGCGCGCCGGGGTCGCCCGGTTCGACGCAGTCGTCGCCGTCCGGCAGCGGTCAGGGCGACGGGCAGAGCGGTGGCTCCCCCGGAGCGTCCGGACAGCCGGCGGGCGAGGGCGCCGCGGGCGGTGAGGGACCCGGCGGCGAGCCGGCGCCCCAGCGATGGCCCACGCCGCCGGGATCCGCACCGGGATCCGCGCCCTCGACAACCGGCGGCCAGCCAGGTTCGAGTGGCGGCCAGCCGGGCAGCACCGGTACCGCGGGGCAGGCGGGTCAGGCGGGCCAGGCCGGCCAGTCGAGTCAGTCCGGACCAGCAGGCGAGACGGGCCAGGCAGGTCAGGCAGGCCAGGCAGGTCAGGCAGGCCAGGCGGGTCGCGCCGCGGGCACGGCCGGACAGCCCGGCTCCCCCTCAGGCAGCGGCGCGGGCGGCACGCCGGGCGCGTCGCCGTCCGGTGGCTCGGGGGGCTCCGGCGGGGCCGGCGCTCCGGGTGGCGGGCCGATGACGACCGAGGACCGACGTGCGCAGATCGACCGTCGCTTCGACGAGACGTTCGCGGTCTTCGACGGCCGCATGCGCAAGGAGCAGGAGACGATTTCGCAGGAACGTGCCTCGAGGGCGGGTTCGTCCGGGCAGGGCGGCTCCGCGGGCGAAGCGGCCGGCGACGTTGAATCCGGGGACGGCCCTGGGACGGAAGGAGCCGGTGACGTGCCTGAAGGCGAAGGCGATGCCGGCAGCGCCGAAGAGTCCGGCAGTGCAGCCGGTCGGGGCGAGTCGGCCGGCCAGGCGAGCGGCGAGCAGGGCGGCGGCGGCGGGGTAGGCGGCGGCGGGCCGAAGGGCGGCTCTGGCCCGAGCACGGTGCCGGCGGACATCCCGGACGGGCGGGACGACGACATCGTCGCGCGCCAGCTCCGCGAGGCCGCGATGAAGGAGACCGACCCCGAGCTGCGCGAGCGCCTCTGGGAAGAGTATCGGCAGTACAAGCAGAGCACGCAGTGAACGCCATGAACCCGACGAGACCCGGCCTTCGCCCGCTCGCGTTCCTCGCGCTGCTCGCCGCCTTCGTGCTGCCGGGCTGCGTCGTGCAGGACCAGCGCCCGATGGCGCGCGTCGCGGCGGAGAGGGCCACGACCGAGGTTGCCGAGGACGAGCGTCTCGACGTCGGCGTGCGCCTCTTCGACCCGAACGTCCCCGAAAGCGAGGAAGAGCAGCAGGAGCGCCGCATCTTCCCCGAGGTGCGCAAGGCCGAGTCGCGCTACGTGCCGCTCCTGATCCGTGACACGCTCGAGGGCACGGGCCAGTGGGGGCAGGTGCGCGTGTTGCCGCGCGAGGGCACGGGCATGGAGGTGTACGTCGACGGCCGCATCGTCGAGTCGACGGGGCGCGAGCTCGAACTCGACGTGACCGTGAGCGACGCGACCGGCCGCACCTGGTACCGCAAGACCTATAAGGGCCAGGCCGACACGCGCGCCTACAAGGACGGCATTTCGAAACCGCGCGACCCGTTCGAGAATGTCTACGCCACGATCGCGAACGACCTGCTCGCCGCCCGCCGCGACATGTCGAAGGACGAGCGCGTGCGCATACGCCAGGTCGCGGACCTGCGCTTCGCCACGGAACTCGCGCCCTACGCGTTCGGCTCCTACCTCGCCAGGGATCGCAAGGGCATGTACTCGCCCGTGCGCCTGCCCGCCGCCGACGATCCGGTCGTGCAGCGCGTGCAGCGGGTGCGCGAGCGCGATTACGCGCTGATCGACACGCTGAACGAGCACTACGCGAACTTCGGCGCGAACCTCGACCTGCCGTACACCAACTGGCGCAAGTACAGCTACGAGGAGCTCGAGGCCGAGGCGCTTGCGAAGCGCGAGGCGCTGACGCGCCAGGTGCTCGGTGCCGTGGCGGTCGTGGGCGGCATCATGGCGGGCCAGCAGACCAACAGCAGTGCCGGTTCCGCCGCGGCCTCGGCGGCCGTGATCGGTGGCATGTACGCGTTCAAGAGCGGCCTCGACCGCAGGGCCGAGACCAAGGTGCACACCGAGTCGCTTAAGCAGCTCGGCGAGTCGTTCCAGGCCGAGGTGCAGCCGATGGTCGTCGACGTCGAGGGCCGCACGCTCGAGCTGAAGGGCTCCGCCGAGGAGCAGTACGCCGAGTGGCGCCGCCTGCTGCGCGAGCTGTACGAGAACGAGACGGGTCTCCCCGCGACGGCAGGCGCAGCCGCCTCCGTGCCGTCGCCGCGGCAGCCCTGAACCGGGGCCCGCGCAGTACCGATGCTCGAGAGCGGGCAAATCCTCGCCGGGCGTTACGGCCTGTCGCGCAGGCTGGCCGACGGCCGCGTCACCGAAGCGTGGCTCGCGCACGACCGCGGGACCGGCGACGAGTGCGTGCTCAAGGTCCTTGTCGCGGGCACGACCGACGAGCGCGCGGCCTTTCTCGCCGCGGCGCGGCTGCAGCAGGCGATCCGTCATCCGCGCGTGCAGCCGTGCCTCGCCGTCCACGACGGCACACCCGCGTTCGCGGTGTTCCCCGCGCTGCCGGGTGACGCGTCGCGACTGCGCGGCCGGCCGTGGACCGAACTCGTGCACGTGCTGCGCGGCGTCGCCGATGCGCTCGCTGCGCTCCACGCGCAGGATCTCGTGCATCGCGATCTCAAGCCCGCGAACGTGCTGATCGGCGACGACGGAGAGCCGCTGCTCGCCGATTTCGGGCTTGCGGCGCGCGTGGGCGATGCGGCTGCACTGGCCGGCGGCTCGCCGTACTCGATGAGCCCGCAGCAACGCGAGGACCAGCCGCCCGCGAGCGCGGACGACGTGTACGCATACGGCGCGCTCGCGTACGAACTCCTGTCGGGCTATCCGCCGCATTATCCGGTCGCCGCGACCGAGCTTGTGCCCGGCGGGGAACCGGCGCCGTTCGCCGCGCGCCTCGGAGCGCCGGCTGCGCTCGAGCGGCTCGTACGTCGCTGCCTCGCGCAGCAGCCGCAGGATCGACCGTCGGCCGCCGAGGTCGCGGACACACTTCGCACGTTGGCGCCGGATACGGGTGCGGTTCCGTCCTCCGCGGAGCGCAGGCGCGTCGAATTGCGTCCGCCGCCCGCAAGCGAGGCACCGATCGCCCCGGCATGGAGGCCCGCCGGCGAGGTCATGCCCGAGCCTTCGGCACTGCGGTCGGAGGGTTTTCGGCGTGGCCTGATGGTGGCGAGCCTCGGCTTCCTCGTGGCGCTCGCCGGGTTCGTGTTCTTCGGGCTGCCGCGAGTGGTCGCGCAGCGCGGCGTCGCATCGACGACACCGCTTGCCCCGGCGTCCACACCGGCTGCGGCGCCGGCGCCGCGGCCGCCGGCACCGGATCTGCAGAAGATCGCGGAGGCGCAACGCGCGTTCGACGAACTGCGTCCCGTCGTCGCGCGGCGATTCGAATCGCTCGAGGTCCGGGGCGCCGGGCGCTGGGACGGCGAGGAATACGCGCGAGGCCGGCGACAGCTCGCGGACGCCGACGCGGCGTACGGCCGGCGCGAGATGGCCGCAGCGCTCGAACTGCTGCGTGCCTCGGATGCGAGCTCGCAGGCGGCCGAGAAGCTCGCGGCGCCGGCGCTCGCCGCCGAACTCGTGGCTGGCGCGGCGGCGATCGAGGCAGGCGATGCCCTCGTGGCACGGAAGCGCTACTCGGAGGCACTGCGGATCGATCCGGACAGCGCTCGTGCGAAACGGGGCCTCGAGCGGGCGGGCACGCTCGACGAAGTTCGTCGCCTGGTCGCGGAAGGTGCGGCCGCCGAACGCGACGGCCGCCCGGACGCGGCAGTCGCCGCCTATCGCAAGGCCCTCGCGCTCGATCGCGATACTCGGGCCGCGAGCGAGGGCGTGGCGCGGGTGCAGGGCCAGGCCGCGGAGTCCGCGTATGCGTCGGCCGTATCGGCCGGCCTCGAGGCGCTCGCGCGCAAGGATTACGCGGGGGCACGCACGGCCTTCGAGCGGGCCGGACGCCTGAGGCCGGGTGCCCCTGAAGTGACCGAAGGCCTCGCGCAGGTCGAGCGCGCGCTCGGCGACCGCACGATCGGCGCGCATCTCGCCGCGGCGCAGGCCGCGGAACGCGAGGAACACTGGTCCGTCGCGCTGGCGGAGTATCGCAGCGCGCTCGTCCTGGACCGGAACCTCCTGCCTGCGCAGCAGGGCGTCGAGCACGTGGAGCCGCGCGCGATGCTCGATGCCGAGCTCGCCTCCTACGCCGAACGGCCCGAACGCCTGCTGAGCTCGGAAGTTCGCGCCGCCGCGCGTTCAGTGCTCGAGCGTGCGCGCGCAGTGCCCTCGCCCGGCCCCGTGCTGAAGGCGCAGATGGCCGCGGTCGAGCGGGCCGTCGTCGGCGCGGAGACGCCGATGCGCGTCGCGCTCGCCTCCGACAATCTCACCGAGGTGACGATCCACCGCGTCGGGCGGCTCGGCACCTTCGAGCGCAAGGACATGGAACTGCTGCCCGGCCGCTACACGGTCGTCGGCGTGCGCGCAGGCTACCGCGACGTGCGCCGGCAGCTCGACCTGCTGCCCGGCCGCGAGGCGCCGCCGCCGCTCACGATCCGCTGCGAGGAACCGATTTGACCGGCGCCTTCGTCCTGCGCGAACCGCTCGGCGAGCGCCTGCTGCACGAGCCGGATTTTCCGTTGTCGATCGGCGGCCCCGGATCGGACCTCGTCCTGCCCGGTCCCGACGGTACGCTCGCCTGGGTCGCGCTGCACGACGGCCAACTGTTCCTGCAGCCCGCCGGCAGCGCCGCACCCGTGCTGCTGAACGGCGTGAGGCTCGCGGCATCCACGTGGCTTCGCAACGGGGACGTGATCGACGTGGCGGACGGGCGACTCAAATTCCGCACCGATGCGGGCGGTCGCGTGCTCGAAGTCATTGCGGGCGGCAGCGACAACGCCACGGCGCCGCCCGTGGCGGACGCCTCGACGGCGATTGCGAACCCGGCCGGCGACGAGGACGCACCGATCGAGGCGATCACATTCGGGCGGCCGCCGGAGACGGTGCTGCAGAAGGAGACGCACGGATCGCGCCGTCGGCTCGTCGTCGGCCTCGCGCTCGTGGCGCTTGCGGCGCTTGCCGCGGTGCTCTTCACGTCCGTGCCCGTTCAGATCGACGTCACGCCCGAGCCCGAGCACCTCGCGTTCGAGGGTGGCCTGCCCGGGCTGCGCCTCGACAGCAATTTCCTGCTGCGGCCGGGCACGTACACGGTCGTCGCCGAGAAGCAGGGCTACCGGCCCTTGAGCGTGCCCGTCGAGGTGACCCGCGAGCGCAACCAGCGCCGCGAGTTCGAGCTCGTGCCGCTGCCGGGACGCCTCGAGATCGTGCTGCCCGTGCCGGGCCGCGTGACGATCGACGGCCGTGACGCGGGTTCCGCACCCGGCGTGTTCGAGCTCGCGGCCGGTCGTCACGCCGTCGCGATCGACACTGAGCGCTACCTCGACTACTCGGAGACCGTGGACGTTGCAGGCCTCGGTCGCCTGCAGAAGCTCGAGCCCAGGCTGGTGCCAGCGTGGGCGGTCGTCCGCATCGCCTCCGAGCCCGGCGAGGCCGAGGTGCGCGTGGCCGGCGAGGTGCGCGGCCGCACGCCGCTCGAACTCGAGCTGATGGCCGGTTCGCATCGCGTCGAGCTGCGCCGCGAAGGCTACAAGCCGTGGGTCAGCGACGTGCAGGTGCGCGCGAACGAGCCGCTCCAGCTCGGACCGGTGCAGCTCGGCCTGCCGGACGGCCGGCTCGCGGTACGCAGCTCGCCCTCGGGGGCGAGCGTCTCCGTGGGCGGCGCGTTCCGTGGCCGCACGCCGCTCGAGGTCGACGTCCGCCCGGGCATCGCGCAGTCCGTCGCGGTCAGCCGCGAAGGCTACGAACCGGCGACGCGCGAGGTGACCGTCGGCCCGGGCGGCCGGGAGGTGCTCGAGTTCGCGCTCGAGCCGGTCCTGGGCGACGTCATCGTGCAGGCGCAGCCCGCGGACGCGCAGGTCTACGTCGACGGTGCGGCGCGCGGCGCCGCGAGCCAGACGCTGCAGCTGCCCGCGACGGCACACGTGCTCGAGATCCGCAAGCCCGGCTACGCGACGCACCGCGCGACGGTGACGCCGCGGCCCGGCCTGCCGCAGCGCATCGAGGTGACGCTCCTCCCGTCGCTTGCAGGCCAGACATCGCCGGCCGTCGCGGGGGCCACGTCGGCAGCGGCCGCGACGTCTGCGGGCACTGGCTCGGGGGCTGTCGCCGCGACGTCGGGCGCGGCGCTCGCCGCCGGGCTCACGACCAAGGCCGGGCAGTCGCTCAGGCTCGCGCCGGCCGGCGAGTTCACGATGGGCAGTCCGCGGCGCGAGGCGGGCCGACGCGCGAACGAGGCCCAGCGTCGCGTGCGTCTCGAGCGACGCTTCTACGTGTCGCTGAAGGAAGTGACGAATGCGGAGTTCAAGATGTTCCGCCCCGCGCACCGCTCGGGATTCGTGCTGCAGGAGACGCTCGAGCGCGACCGGCAGCCCGTGGTCAATGTGACGTGGCAGGACGCCGCCGCGTACTGCAACTGGCTGAGCGAGCAGGAAGGCCTGCCGCCCGCGTACGTCTCGCAGGGCGCGCGGCTCGTGCCCGTCACCCCGGCCACGACCGGCTATCGCCTGCCGACCGAGGCCGAGTGGGAGTGGATCGCGCGGCGCTCGGGCGGCGGCGGACTGCTCAAGTATCCCTGGGGCGACGCGCTGCCGGTGCCGCCGGGCGCCGGCAACTTCGCGGACCGGCGCGCGCAGCCGCTCGTGCCGCAGGTGCTCGCGGACCTCGACGACGGCCACGCCGTCACGGCGCCGGTGGCCAGTTTCGCCGCGAACGCGAATGGATTCTTCGATCTCGGCGGCAACGTCGCCGAGTGGGCGCACGACCTCTACACTGTCCAGCCGCCGGCCGGCGACGTCGCGGTCGATCCCGTCGCGGCGGGCGCGGGCGCGCTGCGCGTGATCCGCGGCTCGAGCTGGCAGCACTCCGCAGTGACCGAACTGCGGCTCGCATTCCGGGACTACGGGGATGGCAAACGCAATGACCTCGGCTTCCGCATCGCGCGTTACGCGCAGTAGGCGCAGCCTGCAGCGCATGGTCCTGCTCGCGGGCTGCGCGTTCGCGGGCGCAACCCTGCTGCAGGCGCAGGAGGGACCGTCGCCGGTACCGGCCGCGGAGCCGACTCAGCCCGCGGCCACGCCCGCGACGGAATCGGAGCCCGCCGCCGCAGCGGAGAGTGCGCCGTCGCCGGAGGCCTCGGAGCGCCCCGCGGGATCGACGCCGAGCCGCTTCGAGCCCACCGAGAAGGTGCGCGCGGACTTCGACGTCTCGTTCCCCATCGACATCTGATCCCGTAGAACCCGAGCCGGAGATCCACGGCATGCCCCGATCGAAGTCCCGCGCGCCGAGCGAGCTGCTCTTCAGCGTGTTCGCGCTCATCATCATCACGATCGTCGTGCACTCGGTGTACGTGACGGTGGTCCGGCCGCGCGCGGCGGTCGTGCTCGCCGAGCAGCGGGCCGCGATGCAGAAGGACCCGAACTTCGTCGCCGAGCGCTCGATCCACGTGATCATGAAGGACTGGGAACAGGAGGCGGTGGTGATCCTCGGCCTCTGGGCGCTCACGATCATCGGCTACAAGTCCTGGCAGGTGCGGCGCCAGCGCCTGCTGCTCGAACGCGACCTGCTCGCGATCCCGGAAGGGATGCGTGTGCTGCCCGAGGACGTGCGCGAGTACGCCCGTCCGCTCGAGGCGCTGCCGCCCGTGGACGCGCAGTGCCTGCTGCCACGCGCGCTCGTCACGGCGCTCTACCGCTTCGCCGCGATGCGCAACGTGCAGGACGTCTCGGAGGCCGCTCGCGGCGTGTGCGAGGCCGAGGCCGACCGGCTCGACGCCGAGCTCTCGAACCTGCGCTACATCGCCTGGGCGATCCCGGCGATCGGCTTCATCGGCACCGTGCGCGGCATCGGCGACGCGCTGGGACAGGCGCACCGCGCGGTCACGGGCGACGTCTCGGGCGTCACCGAGGGCCTCGGCACGGCGTTCAACTCGACGCTGGTCGCGCTGCTCATCAGCATCGTGCTGATGTTCCTGCTGCACCAGCTGCAGCTCGCGCAGGAGCGGCTCGTCCTCGACACGGAGGGCTACCTCGACCGTCGCCTGATCCGTCACCTGCAGGTGCGCTGACGGCCGCGATGCTCGCCCTCGAGATCAACGACGTCGGGCTGATCGTGGCCCGGGACGGCTCGGTGATCGCCGAGGAGCCCGGCTGCGCGATGCTCGACGGTGCCGAGCCGCAGACGGGCGCCGAGGCGCTGCGCCGCGTCCGCTCGATGCCGCTGCACGCGGAATTCAGGCACTGGCAGGACCTCGGCAGCGAGCCGTTGCCGCGTCGGACCGCAGCCGCCGCGAACGCCGCTGCGATCGCGCACGCGCAGCTCGCCGCAATCGCGCGCGGGCTGCCGGCCGGCGGCCGCGCGGTGCTGATCGCCACGCCTGCCTGGTATACGCGCGAGCAGCTCGCGCTGCTGCTCGGCATCGCGGGGGCCGCCGGTTTCGAAGTGGCGGGGCTGGTGGACGCGGGTCTCGCCGCGGTCTCGCTCGAGGCCGTGCCGGAGTCGATGCTGCAGCTCGAGCTCACGCTGCACCGCACCGTCCTCACCGTGCTCGACCACGCCGGCGAGCTGCGGCGCACGCGCTACGAACTGCTGCCGCAGCACGGCTGGCTCGCGCTGCAGCAGGCGTGGCTCGAGACGATCGCCGCGACGTTCGTGCGCCGCACGCGCTACGACCCGCTGCACGAGGCCGCGGCCGAGCAGCGGCTGTGGGACGGTCTGCCGCAGTGGCTCGAGACGCTGCGCAGCGAGACCGCCGTGCGCATCGAGATGGAGGCGCCGGGCCGCACGGTCGCGGTCGAGATCGAGCGCGCCGAACTCGAATCGGCGGCGCAGGGAATCTACGAGTCGGTCATCCACGCGGCGCAGCGGATGCGGCCGGGACGAGGGCGCCTGCACCTGGCCGTGTCGCACCGCTGGGCCGTGCTGCCCGGCTTCGTCGAACGGCTCGCGACGCTGCGCGACAGCGACGTGCGCGTGCTGCCTCGCGGCGCCGCGGCCTTCGGCGCGCTCGCCTGGGCCGAGCACGTGCGCCGGCCGTCCCGCGCGATCACGCTCGTGCAGCGGCTGCCCGTGGCGCGGGCCGCCGAGGACTCGCCGGCGCCGCAGTCCACGTCGGCCGTGCCGGAGCGCGATCGGCCGACGCACGTCGTGCTCGATGGCCGCGCGTGGACGCTCGGGCCCGAGGCGCTGGTGCTCGGCAGCGCCGTGCCGGGAGGACGGCGCGCGATCACGGTGCCGCCCGGCCCCGGCATTTCCCGCACGCACTGCTCGCTCGTGCGCGATGCCGCCGGGGCATGGCTCGAGGACCACAGCACCTACGGCACGCTGCTGAACGGCGAGCGCGTGACGGGCCGCGTGCCGCTGCGGGCGGGCGATCGCCTGCGCGTCGGCAGCCCGGGCGTCGAGTGCGCACTCGTGCGCGTGGTGGACGGCGATGGCGCGGCGTAAGACCGAGGTCTTCAGCCTCGCGTTCCTCGACGTCATCGCCTGCGGCTTCGGCGCGGTCGTGCTCTTCTACACGATCCTGAGCGCGCAGGCCGGCATGCAGCGCGAGAAGCGCAACGACGACCTGCAGGCCGAGGTAAACCGCCTCGAGGAGCAGGTGCTCGAGGGCTACAAGAACCTCGTCGTGCTGCGGAATTCGGTCGAAAGCACCGACGAGGCCGTGCCCGCCGAGGGCCTCGCGGCGCGCATCATCGAGGAGACCGAGCGCCTGAAGCAGCAGCTCGCCGAGGCCGAGAAGGACACGCTCTCGCGGCGCGAGACGATCGAGAAGCTGAAGCAGGACCTCAAGTCGCTCGAGGAAGGGACGCGGCGACTGAGCGCCGGCACGCCGAGCCCCGGGCAGCCCGGTGCCCGCGTGAAGGGCTTCGTCGGCAGCGGCGACCGCCAGTACCTCACCGGCCTGAAGCTCGGCGGCCAGCGCATCCTGATCCTCGTCGACGTCTCCGCGAGCATGATGGACGACTCGGTCGTCAACGTGATCCGGCTCCGCAACATGCCCGAGTCGCGGCGGCTCGCGGCGACCAAGTGGCGCCGCACCGTGGCGACGGTCGACTGGATCACCGCACAGCTGCCGGCGAAGTCGCAATTCCAGGCGTTCGCGTTCAACACGCAAGCGCGGGCGCTCGTCGCGGGCAGCGAGGGTCGCTGGCTCGACGCGGGCGACGGCGCCGCGCTCAACGACGTGCTGCGCGAGCTGCGGCGCACGGTGCCGAAGGACGGTACCAGCCTCGAGAACGCGTTCGCCGCGGCGGCGCGGCTCTCGCCGAGGCCCGACAACATCCTGCTCGTCACCGACGGTCTGCCGACGCAGGGCGCCTCGCCGCCCGCGGTCCGCAAGACGATCGACGGCGAGGCGCGGCTGCGCCTCTTCGAGCGCGCGCTCGCGAGGCTGCCGGCCGGCGTGCCCGTCAACGTCATCCTGCTGCCGATGGAGGGCGATCCGCTCGCGCCGAGTGCCTTCTGGACGCTCGCGCGCCGCACGAACGGCTCGTTCCTGAGCCCGGCGAGGGACTGGCCATGAAGCGCTCGCGGCTCGGCCGGCGCGACGTCGAGGTGTTCAGCCTGTCGTTCCTCGACGCGA
>Ga0105090_10000164_pt1 | contig 29133 bp, 30 predicted proteins | sample PPLLak3March2015_FD_79110 | JGI IMG/M metagenome (GOLD analysis project Ga0105090, IMG submission 79110) | Freshwater sediment microbial communities from Prairie Pothole Lake near Jamestown, North Dakota, USA - PPLs Lake P7 Core (1) Depth... | ecosystem: Environmental > Aquatic > Freshwater >...
ACGGCGACGCCGGACAAGTCCACCTGCGAGGACGTGGCCGAGTTGCTGGGCGTGCCGCTGCAGCACACGGTCAAGTCGCTGGTGCTGGCTACCGACCGGCTGTCGCCCGAGGGTGACCTGCTCGGTACCACGGTCTGGCTGCTGCTGGTGCGCGGCGACCACAGCCTCAACGAGATCAAGGCCGGCAAGGTCGAGGGCCTGAAGGGCGGCTACCGTTTCGCCAGCGTGGCCGAGATCGAGCAGCACTTCGGCTGCAAGCCCGGCTACCTGGGCCCGATCGGCACCCGGTTGCCGGTCAAGGTGGTGGCCGACCGCACCGTCGCGGCGATGCACGACTTCATCTGCGGGGCCAACGACGAAGGTTTCCACTATACCGGCGTCAACTGGGGCCGCGACCTGCCCGAGCCCGACCTGGTGGCAGACATCCGCAACGTCGTCGCAGGCGACCCTTCGCCTGACGGCCAGGGCGTGCTGGCGATCCAGCGCGGCATCGAGGTCGGCCATGTGTTCTACCTGGGCACCAAGTACAGCAAGGCGATGAATGCCACCTTCCTGGATGAAGCCGGCAAGCCGCAGGTCATGGAGATGGGCTGCTATGGCATCGGTGTCACCCGCATCCTGGGTGCGGCCATCGAGCAGAACCACGATGCACGCGGCATCGTCTGGCCCGATGCGATCGCGCCTTTCACCGTGGCGCTGTGCCCGATCGGCTACGACCGCAGCGACGCGGTGCGCAGCGCCGCCGGTGCGCTGCACGAGCAACTCGCCGGCCTGGGCATCGACGTGGTGCTCGACGACCGCGGCGAGCGCCCCGGGGCGATGTTCGCCGACTGGGAGCTGATCGGCATACCGCAGCGCGTGGTGATTTCCGAACGTGGCCTGAAGGAAGGCCAGCTCGAGGTGCAGGGCCGCCGCGACGCGCAGGCCAGCAGCGTGCCGTTGGCCGAAGTGGCTTCGTTCTTGAAGGACAGGCTCGCCGCATGAGGGCCGCCGTCGGCTTGTTCCTGGGGCTGGCTATGGCGGCGGCCGTGCAAGCCGGCGCGCAGCTCGAAGAACCGCTGGCCGACAAGGTGCGTTCCGCGCTGGCCGCGTCGGTGGCCGACAGCGCACCGCCACGCCCGAGCTTCGCCTCGATCGACGACCGGCTGGCCTACCTGCGCTGGCTCGGCGCGACCAGCGAAAGGCTGAAGAAGCGCAAGAGCGAACACGCGGTGCGCGTCGAGTTCCTCGAAGCCGTCTGGTACGAAAGCAAGCGTGCCGGGCTGGAGCCGGAACTGGTGCTGGGGCTGATACAGGTGGAAAGCGGCTTTCGCAAGTACGCCATCAGCTCGGCCGGCGCGCGCGGCTACATGCAGGTGATGCCGTTCTGGGCCCGCACCATCGGCAACGGCGATGCCAGCCGGCTGTTCCACATGCAGACCAATCTTCGTTTTGGCTGCGTCATCCTGCGTCACTACCTCGACCTGGAAAAGGGCGACCTGTTCCTCGCGCTGGGCCGCTACAACGGCAGCCGTGGCCGTGGCGAGTACCCGAGCGCGGTGTTCGCCAATCGACGTCTGTGGCTGGGCGACGGCACGCTGCCGGCTGCCGCCACTGCAGCAGCGCCAGGGGTCCGTCCGGGCGGTTGAGCCAGGCCGCTCAGCGGTTGCGAAGACCGTCCCAGCGCTGCGGCGTCGCGCCGGGCATTCCCAGGATCTGCAGCACGCGCTCCACCGTGTCGGCGACCATCTCGTCGATGCTCTGCGGGCGGTGGTAGAAGGCCGGCAGCGGCGGGAAGACGATGCCCCCCATCTCGGTCACCGCACACATGTTGCGCAGATGCGCCAGGTTGAACGGGGTCTCGCGCACCAGCAGCAGCAGGCGGCGGCGTTCCTTCAGCATCACGTCGGCCGCGCGCGTCAGAAGGTTGTCGCCGAAGCCGTGCGCCACGGAGGCCAGCGTCTTCATCGAACACGGCGCGATGACCATGGCCGAGGCATCGAAGCTGCCGCTGGCCAAGCAGGCGCCGACATCACCCGGCGCGTAGCTGTGGTCGGCCAGCGCCTCGATCTCGCGGCGCTCCAGGCCCAGCTCGTGGTGCAGGTTCAGCACCCCGGCGGGCGTGACCACCAGGTGCGTTTCTACGCCCAGAGAGCGCGCACGCTGCAGCAGCCGCTGCGCGTAGATCGCGCCGGTGGCGCCGGTGATGCCGACGACCAGGCGCGTCGGCATGTCAGTTCTTGCCCAGCACCTGCTGCAGTTCGCCCGACTGGTACATCTCGGTCATGATGTCGGAGCCGCCGACGAACTCGCCGTTGATGTACAGCTGCGGAATGGTGGGCCAGTTGGCGTATTGCTTGATGCCCTGGCGGATTTCCTCGTCCTCGAGCACGTTCACCGTCTTCAGGTCGCTGACGCCACAGGCATTCAGCAACTGCACGGCACGGCCGGAGAAGCCGCACATCGGGAACTGCGCATTGCCCTTCATGAAGAGCACCACGCGATGGCTCTTCACCACCTGGTCGATGCGTTGTTGCGTGTCACTCATGCGAACCGTTCCTTGCCTGACTGGGGCTGTTGCAGATCAAACCCGGTTTATACGGCAAAGTGCCGTCACGGACAGCCGCGGGGGCTTGACCGGCTTCAGAACGAGTAGTTGACGCCCAGTTGTAACAGCGGCGACATGCGCAACTCGTGCACCAGGTCGTCGACGCTCTGCGATCCCGTCAACACTCGGCCCATGCCGAGTGCATTGCCCGGGCTCTGCAGCACCAGGCCGATGTCGGCCCAGAAGCCCCATCCAGTCTTCAGCGAATAGTCGCTGTAGCCGATGCCCAGGTAGGGCATGGTGCTGATTCCCTGCGTGCCGGGGCTCGACAGGCGCTGCGGTGCAGCCAGGCTGGTGACCGCGCGTGACTGCCAGGCCAGGTCCGACAACGACACGCCCGGCTGGCGGATCAGCAACGCCCCGCTGGCGCGAAAGCCGCTGGGCAGCCGCCCAACCGCGGCCAAGTCCTTGGAGAAATAGTAGTCGCCGCCGAGGCTGGCCCCCAGCGGCGCGTAATCCTGCGCACTGGCGATGGCCGGGTAGTCGACCAGCGCAGCGGTGTCGACCAATGCGACGCTGAAGCGCAGCTTGGTCTGCAGATCCGACCAGAAACCACCCGTTGTGCTCACCTTCAGGCCGCCGTCCGCGGCGGCAATGCCGGACGCACACAGCAGGGCCAGCGAGGCCGAAAGTCGCAGGATTCGCATGACCGACTCCTTTCACGGTGGCGCGGGATGCCTTCGCATCCGGACGACTTCATCCTAGTGCTTTGCGCCGCCCCGTGTGGATCAGGCGCGTATCAGGCCCGTCGGAATGTGCTGATACGTGACATTTGGGCTTGCGGGTGGCGAGTTACCAACATCATCGCGACGCGGGCCGGCGTCCGCCGCAGCAGCGCGGCCGGCCGGCAAGATCGGCGCGGGTCTGTAGCGCCTCGAAGCCGGCGTCGGCCAGCATTCGACGTACCGCGTTGGCCTGCTCATGGCCGTGTTCCAGCAGCAGCCAGCCACCGTCGTGAAGCTGCTGCGTCGCGCCGTCAACAATCTCGGCCAGCGCCGACAGGCCGTCGCCGCCGGGCGTCAATGCCAACGCCGGTTCGTGCCGCAATGCCGCCAGGTGCGGGTCGTCTTCGGCCACGTAGGGCGGGTTGCTCACCACCAGGTGGAAGCGCTGCCCGAGCAGCGGCTGCCACCAGTTGCCAAGATGCCATTCGACCTGCAGGCCGTGGTGCACGGCATTGGCCCGTGCCACCGCCAGCGCCGGCGCACTGCAGTCCACCGCCCGGACGCGGGCTGCCGGGTGGTGTTGCTTCAATGCCAGCGCGATGGCGCCGCTGCCGGTGCCCAGGTCGGCGACCTCGGGGGCCTGGGCCAGCGGAGTGGCCAGCAGCTCCAGCGCCCAGTCGACCAGCGTCTCGGTGTCGGGGCGCGGCACCAGCACGGCGGGGCTGACCTGCAGCATCAGGCCGTGGAATTCGCGCTCGCCCAGCAGGTAGGCCAGCGGTTCGCCGTCGGCGCGGCGCCGGCAGGCGGCTGCAAAGGCCTGCTGCTGAGCCGGGGACAGGGTCGCATCCTCATGGGCGATGAGCCATGCGCGTGGCCGGTGCAGCGCCCGGGCCAGCAGCAGTTGAGCGTCCAGCCGGTCGAGCCCCAGTGCGCGGGCCTGGGCCAGCGCCGCGGCCGCGCTTTCGCTCAAGCCCCGGACTCCAGTGCGGCCAACTGCTCGGCCGCGCGGGCGGCGCGCAGCGCCTCAACCACGTCGTCCAGCTCGCCGTCCATCACCCGGTCCAGCTTGTACAGGGTCAGATTGATGCGATGGTCGGTGAGGCGCCCCTGCGGGAAGTTGTAGGTGCGGATGCGGTCTGAGCGGTCGCCACTGCCGATCAACCCCTTGCGCGTGGCCGCTTCCTTGGCAGCGCGCTCGTTGCGCTCCTTGTCGCGCAGCCGCGCCTGCAGCACCGCCATGGCCTTGGCCTTGTTGCGGTGCTGGCTGCGGTCGTCCTGGCATTCAGCCACCAGCCCGGTGGGCAGGTGGGTGATGCGGATGGCGCTGTCGGTTTTGTTGACGTGCTGGCCGCCGGCGCCGCTGGCGCGGAAGGTGTCGATGCGCAGCTCGGCCGGGTTCAGCGTTACCTCGGCGGCCTCGTCCGGCTCGGGCATCACCGCCACGGTGCAGGCGCTGGTATGGATGCGGCCCTGGCTCTCGGTGGCCGGCACGCGCTGCACTCGGTGGCCGCCAGATTCGAAGCGCAGCGCCTCGTAGACCTGGTCGCCGACGACGCGCAGCACCAGTTCCTTGTAGCCGCCGAGTTCGGATGGGCTTTCGCTCATCACCTCGGTGCGCCAGCCGCGGCGCTCGCAGTAGCGCAGGTACATCCGCGCCAGGTCGCCTGCGAACAGTGCCGATTCGTCGCCGCCGGTGCCGGCGCGGATTTCCAGGAAGGCGTTGCGCGCGTCGTCCGGGTCGCGTGGCAGCAGCCCGGCCTGCAGCTGCGCATGCAGCCTCTGCATATCGGCCTGGGCGGCGGCGATCTCCTCGTTCGCCAGTTCGGCCATCTCCGGGTCGGCCAGCATCTCGCGGCCGGCTTCCAGGTCGCGCTCGCGCCGTTGGTACTGCCGGAACTGCTGCACCACCTGAGCCACTTCGGCCTGCTCGCGCGACAGGCTGCGGTAGCGGTTGATGTCGGCCAGCACCTGCGGGTCGGACAGGTTGGCGTCCAGCTCGGCCAGCCGCAGGCCGAGGCGTTCGAACTGCTCGCGCAAGGTGGGGGTCATGAGGGGGCAGGGCAGGGGCAGGGGGACGGCGGCGCGGCGCATGGCCGCACACGCCACGGCGCCGTTGCGGCGCTAACGCTCGTCGCCTTCGGGGCTGCGCGTGGTCTGCCGCAGGAACAGCCGCGACACAGTCTGCGCGAGCTGCTCGCGCTGCGCGCCTTCGGTCGAATGCAACTCGGCCAGCGCGCCATGCAACAGCTTCTGCGTCAGGCCGCGGGCCAGTGCGTCGAGCACATGGTCGATGTCCTCGCCGCGGGCCAGCAACTTGCGCGCGCGCGCCATCTCGGCGCCACGCCAGTCGTCGGCCTGGCGGTTCAGCGCCTGGATCAGCGGCACGGCAGCGCGTTGGTCCAGCCAGTGGGCAAAACTCTGCACTCCGGCGTCGACGATCGCCTCGGCCTGTTCGACGGCGGCCTGGCGCTTCTCGCCGGCGGTCTGCACCACCGCAGCCAGGTCGTCCACGGTGTACAGGTAGACGTCGGACAGGCGAGCGACCTCGGGTTCGATGTCGCGCGGCACGGCCAGGTCGACCATGAACATCGGCCGGTGGCGGCGCGCCTTCAACGCCCGTTCCACCGCACCCAACCCGATGATCGGCAGGCTGCTGGCGGTGCAGGACACCACCGCGTCGTATTCGTGCAGCACCAAAGGCAGGTCGGCCAGTCGCAACGCGTGGGCGCCGAAGCGGCTGGCCAGCCTTTCGCCGCGCTCGAGCGTGCGGTTGGCCACCGCCATGGCCTTGGGCCGACGTGCGGCAAAGTGCGTGGCCACCAGTTCCACCATCTCGCCGGCACCGACGAAGAGCACGCTGATCTGGCCCAGGTCTTCGAACAGCTGCCCGGCCAGCCGCACCGAGGCGGCGGCCATGCTGATGGAATGGCTGCCGATCTCGGTGGCGCTGCGCACCTCCTTGGCCACCGAAAAGGAGCGCTGGAACAGCTGGTGCAGCGTTCGGCCCAGCGTGCCAGCCGATTCGGCCTGGCGCACCGCTTCCTTCATCTGGCCCAGGATCTGCGGCTCGCCCAGCACCATCGAATCCAGGCCCGAGGCCACGCGGAAGGCATGCCGCGCGGCGGCGCGATCTTCCAGCACGTAGGTGTGGTCGAGCATGCGCTCGCCGCTGACGCTGCCGTGCGCTGCCAACCAGTCGATGGCCGGGCGCACCAAGTCGCCGGGGTGGCCGGTCTCGGCAGCGAAATACAGCTCGGTGCGGTTGCAGGTGGACAGCAGCGCCGCCTCGGGTCGGTCGTGCGGGCGAATGCGCTCACGAAAGCCGTGCAGCGCCGCCGACAATTGCTCCGGCGCGAATGCCAACCGGCCGCGCAAATCCAATGGCGCAGTCGAGTGGTTCAGGCCCAGGGCGATGACACTCATTTTGAAATTATAAAATCGACGGGCCTTTTCGCCTCAGGGGTTGGCCTTGCGCTGCCTTGACCTGTGTCAAACCGCCCAATCACCCCTGCCGCCGGGGGCACCTTGACGATGAGACCGATCGACGCTCTGTGGCATCTGCTGGGCCTGGTCATGCCCGCGTTGGCGACCGGAGCCCTGGCCGCTGGCGCTGCCAAGTGGCTGTGGCGTGCCGATCTGGAAGGCAGCCGCTGGGCGCGCCTGGCGCTGTGGTCCGCTGCCGCCGGGTCGCTGGCGTTGCTGGCAGGGCTGGTGGTCTTCGGCCGCGACGGCCGCATGCTGAGCTATGCCGCGATGGTTTTGTTCGCGGCGCTGGCGCTTTGGTGGGTCGGCTTCATGCGGCCGCGGCGCTGACCCAGGCGGTCGCTCGCGCCGCCGGCTGCGCGTCGGCAGTCTGCAGGGCCGCCGTCCAGCGGCCGCGCAACGAATGCGGGTAGGCCTGGGTGATGTCCACGTCGATCAGGCGGCCGACCAGCTCTTTGGGCCCGGCGAAGTTGACGATGCGATTGCACTCGGTGCGGCCCATCAACTCGGGCGCTTCGGCGCTGGACTTCCGCGATGCGCCTTCGACCAGGATGCGTTGCACCGTTCCCACGCGCGAGGCGGCGATGCGCCCGGCGTTGTCTTCGATGCGCAATTGCAGCTGCTGCAGCCGCTGCAGCTTCGTCGCCTGCGGCGTGTCGTCGTGCAGCGCCGCGGCCGGCGTGCCGGGACGGGCGCTGAAGATGAAGCTGAAGCTGGCATCGAAGCCGATGTCGTCGATCAGCTTCATCGTCAGCTCGTGGTCGGCGTCGGTCTCGCCGGGGAAGCCGACGATGAAGTCGGTGGACAGCGAGATGTCCGGCCGCTGGGCACGCAGCTTGCGCACGATGCTCTTGTACTGAATCGCCGTGTAGCCACGCTTCATCGCGCTCAAGATGCGGTCGCTGCCGTGCTGCACCGGCAGATGCAGGTGGTTTACCAGCTGCGGCACGCGGCCATACACGTCGACCAGGCGCTGCGTGAACTCGTTCGGGTGGCTGGTGGTGTAGCGGATGCGCTCGATGCCGGGGATCTGTGCCACCACCTCGATGAGCAGCGCGAAGTCGGCGATTTCGGCCGTATCGCCCATCGCACCGCGGTAGGCATTGACGTTCTGGCCCAGCAGCGTGACCTCGCGCACGCCCTGCTCGGCGAGCCCGGCCACTTCGGCCAGCACGTCGTCGAAGGGGCGGCTGACCTCCTCGCCGCGGGTGTACGGCACCACGCAGTAGGAGCAGTATTTGGAGCAGCCTTCCATGATCGAGACGAAGGCCGTCGGGCCCTCGACCCGCGCCGGCGGCAGGTGGTCGAACTTCTCGATCTCGGGAAAGCTGATGTCCACCTGCGGCCTGCGCGTGTCGCGCCGTGCGGCGATCATCTGCGGCAGCCGGTGCAGCGTCTGCGGGCCGAACACCAGGTCGACATAGGGCGCGCGCTCGATCAGCGCCGCGCCTTCCTGGCTGGCGACGCAGCCGCCCACGCCGATGAGCACGCCCTTGGCCTTGAGGTGCTTGACGCGGCCCAGATCGCTGAACACCTTTTCCTGCGCCTTCTCGCGGATCGAGCAGGTGTTGAACAGGATCAGGTCGGCCTGCTCCACGTCCTGCGTGGGCTCGTAGCCTTCGGCGGCATGCAGCACGTCGGCCATCTTGGCCGAGTCGTAGTCGTTCATCTGGCAGCCAAAGCTGCGGATGAAGACCTTCTTCGCCACCGCGCCATCGCTCATGGCTTGGCCCAGGTCTGGGTGTCGACGTTGAACTGCCAGGTCTGGGCTTCCTTCTCGGTGGTCGGCCAGGGCTTGCGCGCGGCTTCGGCCGGGCTGAGGATCCACACGTCCAGCAGCATGCCCTCCAGCTCAGTGGTGTAGTTGACCACTGCCTTGCCGCCGACCAGCGCGCCCGACATCAGCAGCAGGTTGTTCTGGTCTCGGATACGAGCACCCGGCGCAAGCCGCGCCGGCTTGCCGTTGAGCTTGACCTCCGGCGGCGTGCCGAAGACGATCTCACCGCGCAGTGCCTTGGCGGTGAAGTTGCGTTGCACCTGCGCGGCGGCGGGAAGGGCCAGTGCACAGGCGAGAAACAGGCTAGAAGCACAGCGAAGCATGGTGTTGATCCAGTGGCCGTGGGGCGGCGCCGGCAGGCGCCATGAATTGGGAGCGCGAAGTGTAGCCGCGGGGGCCTGCCGCTTCGTGTACGCTTGGCCGCAGCACCGTGACGCATTCCTAGAGGCACCATGCAGATCAACGGTTCCCACCCGGAGAGAGACAAGGCCTGGTCGATGCCGTTGGAGCAGATCGACGTCAGCAAGGGCTACCTGTTCGAGCACGACTACATCGGCTGGTATTTCGAGCGGCTGCGCCGCGACGACCCGGTGCACCTGGCACACAGCAAGCGCTATGGCCCCTACTGGTCGGTGACCCGTTACCAGGACATCCTGGCGGTGGACACCGACGCGGCCAGCTTCTCGTCTGACGCCTACCTGGGCGGTATCTCGCTGGCCGAACGGCCGCCGGACGAGGTCTTCCCGAGCTTCATCGCCATGGATCCGCCGCGCCACGACGAGCAGCGCAAGACGGTCAGCCCGATCGTCGCGCCGGCCAACCTGGCGCGGCTCGAAGACACCATCCGCGAACGTGCCGCGCGCATCCTCGACGGCCTGCCCATCGGCGAGGAGTTCGACTGGGTGCAACGCGTGTCGATCGAGCTGACCACGCAGATGCTGGCCACGCTGTTCGACTTCCCCTTCGACGACCGGCGGCTGCTCACCTGGTGGTCGGACATGGCCACCGGCGACCCCGATGGCAACGGCCCGGTCAGTTCCTGGGAGCAGCGCCGCGCCGAGCTGGGCAAGTGCCAGGACTACTTCACCCGGCTGTGGAACGAGCGCGTCAACGCCGAGCCGCGCAACGACCTGATCTCGATGCTGGCGCACGGGCCGGCCACGCGCCACATGAGCGCCGAGGAATACCTGGGCAACGTCATCCTGCTGATCGTCGGCGGCAACGACACCACACGCAACTCGATCAGCGGCGGGCTGCTGGCTCTGAACCGCTTTCCGGCCGAGTACGACAAGCTGCGCGCCAACCGCGATCTGGTGGACAGTCTGGTGCCTGAAGTCATCCGCTGGCAGACGCCGCTGGCCCACATGCGCCGCACTGCCACGCGCGACACGCCGCTGGGCGGCAAGACCATCCGCAAGGGCGACAAGGTGGTCATGTGGTACCTGTCCGGCAACCGCGACAGCGAGGTCATCGAGGACGCCGACCACTTCATCATCGACCGCGCGCGTCCGCGTCAGCACATGGCCTTCGGCTTCGGCATCCACCGCTGCGTCGGCAATCGCCTGGCCGAACTGCAGCTGAAGGTGCTGTGGCAGGAGATCCTGCAGCGCTTCCCGCGCATCGACGTGGTCGGCGAGCCGACGCGCACCAAGTCCAACTTCGTGCATGGCTTCACTGCCATGCCGGTGGTGATCCCGGCACGGCACTGATCGCTCGCTTACTTGTCGGCGGGCTTTTCGTGGTGGCCGCCGAACTGGAAGCGCATCGCCGACAGCAGCTTGTTCTGAAAGTCGGCCTCGCCGCGTGAGCTGAAACGGGCGTTGAGCGCGCTGGTCAGCACCGGCGCGGGCACCGCCTCGTCGATGGCGGCCTTGATGGTCCAGCGGCCTTCGCCGGAGTCGGACACACGGCCAGCAAACTTGCCCAGCGCAGGATCGTCCACCAGCGCCGCGGCCGTCAGGTCGAGCAGCCAGGACGAGATGACGCTGCCGCGGCGCCAGAGCTCGGCGATGTCGGGCAGGTTCAGGTCGTACTGATAGTGCGCGGGGTCACGCAGCGGCGTGGTCTCGGCATCGGCCGCATGCTGGCGCTTGCCGACGTTGGCGCTCTTCAGGATGCCCATGCCTTCCGCGTATGCGGCCATCAGGCCGTATTCGATGCCGTTGTGCACCATCTTGACGAAGTGGCCGGCGCCGCTCTCGCCGCAGTGCAGGTAGCCGAGCTCGGCGGTGCCCCTGCCCGGCGCTCGGCCGGGTGTGCGCTCGATCGTGCCGGCGCCCGGCGCCAGCGTGCGGAAGATCGGATCCAGCCGCTGCACCGTCGCCGCCGGGCCGCCGATCATCATGCAGTAGCCACGCTCCAGGCCCCAAACGCCGCCGCTGGTGCCGACGTCGACGTAGTCGATACCCTTCGGCGCCAGTTCCCTGGCGCGGCGGATGTCGTCGACATAGTACGAGTTGCCGCCGTCGATCAGCGTGTCGCCAGGCTCCAGCAGCGGCAGCAGTCCGGCAATGGTCGAGTCCGCCACCGCGGCCGGCACCATCAGCCACACGGCGCGCGGCTTGGCCAGCTTGGCCACCAGGTCGGCCAGCGACGCGGCGCCGATGGCGCCTTGCTGGGCCAGCGCAGCTACCGCGGCCGGCGACATGTCGAAGACCGTGCAGGCATGGCCGCCCTTCATCAGGCGGCGCACCATGTTCGCGCCCATGCGGCCGAGGCCGATCATTCCGAGTTGCATGAAGAGGTCCTTGTCGTCGTCGCGTGTCACGCGTACTTCAATTGCCGGTAGCGGCGGATCAGCGCATTGGTCGAACTGTCGTGCGCCAGCGATGCCGCGTCGCCGGCAAGCTCCGGCACGATGCGCTGCGCCAGCAGCTTGCCCAGTTCCACGCCCCACTGGTCGAAGGGATTGATCTGCCAGATCGCAGCCTGCGTGAAGACGATGTGCTCGTAGAGTGCCACCAGCTTGCCCAGCGCCGCTGGCGTGAGCTTCTCCAGCAGCAGCGTGTTCGAAGGCCGGTTGCCGTCGAAGGTCTTGTGCGGCACCAGCGCCTGCGCGGTGCCCTCGCTGCGAAGCTCCTCGGCCGTCTTGCCGAAAGCCAGCGCCTCGCCCTGTGCGAACACGTTGGCCAGCAGCAGGTCGTGATGCCGGCCGATCGGGTTCAGCGTCTTGGCGAAGGCGATGAAGTCGCAGGGGATCAGGCGCGTGCCCTGGTGGATCAGCTGATAGAAGGAATGCTGGCCGTTGGTGCCGGGCTCGCCCCAGTACACCGCGCCGGTGTCGCAGCCCACCGGCGCGCCGTCCAGTCGCACCCGCTTGCCGTTGCTTTCCATCGTCAGCTGCTGCAGGTAGGCGGGGAAGCGCTTCAGGTACTGCTCGTACGGCAGCACCGCCACGGTCTGCGCGCCCAGGAAGTCGTTGTTCCACAGGCCGATCAGGCCCATCAGCACGGGCAGGTTGAGTGCGAACGGTGCCGTGCGGAAGTGTTCGTCCATCGCGTGGAAGCCGCCGAGCAGCTCGGCATAGTTCTCCGGCCCGATGGCCAGCATCGTGGACAGGCCGATGGCCGAGGTCATCGAATAGCGGCCGCCGACCCAGTCCCAGAAGCCGAACATGTGGTCGGTGGCAATGCCGAACTTGGACACTTCGGCGCCGTTCGTCGACAGCGCGACGAAGTGCTTCATCACCGCCGCGGTGTCGCCACCCAGTGCCGACAGCAGCCATTCGCGCGCGGTGCGCGCATTGGCCATCGTCTCCTGCGTGGTGAAGGTCTTCGAAGCGACGATGAACAACGTCTCGGCCGCATCCAGGTCCTGCACCGCCTCGGCGAAGTCGGTGCCGTCGACGTTGGACACGAAGCGCAAGCGAAGGTCGCGCTCGCTGTAGTGGCGCAACGCCTCATAGGCCATCACCGGGCCGAGGTCGGAGCCGCCGATGCCGATGTTGACGATGTTGCGCATGCGCCGGCCGGTGTGGCCGGTCCAGGCGCCACTGCGCACCCGCCGCGTGAAGTCGGCCATGCGCTCCAGTACCTCGTGCACCTGCGGCACGACGTCCTGGCCGTCGACCTTGATCGATGTACCGCGCGGTGCGCGCAGTGCCACGTGCAGCGCCGCGCGGCCTTCGGTGGCATTGATCCTGTCGCCGCGAAACATGGCCTCGATGCGCTGGCGCAGCCCCGCTTCATCGGCCAGCGCCAGCAGCAGGCGCAGCGTCTCGTCGGTGAGGCGGTTCTTCGAGTAGTCGAGGTAGATGCCGCAAGCGTCTAGCGACAGCCGCTCGCCGCGCTTCGGGTCGGCGGCAAAGAGCTGTCGCAGGTGCTGCGGCTGCAACTCGCGCTGATGCGCCTGCAGTGCGCGCCAGGCGGCGCCGGAGGTGAGGGGGGGCATTGCTGTCGGGCTCATGGGGAGGTTCTCTTGTTCCGTTTCGCGGCAGTTGCGGCAGACGTCGGGGTGGTGCCCTCCCACAACCTGAAGCCGCCGACGAAGGCATTGGCATTGCCGACGGCGCGGCAACCTGCGGGCAGTTCACCCAGCAGTTTCGCATTGCCCCCGCCGAGCACCAATTCGTCCGGCACCAGGGCCGCCGCCAGCCGTTGCGCCACGTCGACGACGCGCTCACGCCATTTCTTGCGGCCCAGGCGCTGCAGTGCGCGCGCACCGACATGGTGTTCGAAGGTGCGGCCACGATAGGGCAGGTGCGCCAGCTCCATCGGCAGCACCAGGCCGCGCACCACCATGGCCGAACCGAGCCCGGTACCCAACCCCAGGAACAACATCTTCTCGCGCTCGTAGCTGCCCAGCGCCTGCATGGCTGCGTCGTTGATCATCCTCACCGGCATCCCGAACGCGGCCGCGAAGTCGAAGCCGACCCAGCCGCGGGCCAGGTTGTGCGGCTCGGTGACCGACCGGTCCTGCCGCACCACGCCGGGGTAGCCGATGGCCAGCACGTCGTAGTCCCAGCCCTGGGCCAGCGCCTTCACACCGTCGACCATCACCGCCGGCGTCAGCGTCGGGCCCGAGGGCATGCGACGGCGTTCGGTCTGGCCTGTCGCCAGGATCTTGACGTTCGTGCCGCCCACATCGATGACCAGGACCTTCATGCCGACAGCGCCTCCGTCTTCGAGGCGATCACGACCAGCAGTTCGTGCCACGAGGCCACGAAGGCGGCCGCACCCTCGCTCTGCAGCCGCGCGGCCAGCGCATCCAGGTCGATGCCGCTGCGGCGAACACCGGCCAGCACCGTCTCGCAGTCGCCGCCGTCGGCCGGCGTCGGCACGCCCAAGCGGCCGTGGTCGGCAAAGGCCTTCAGCGTGCCCTCGGGCAGGGTGTTGACGGTGAAGGGCGCAGCCAGCGCTTCCACGTAGAGCGTGTCCGAGGCCTTCGGGTCCTTGGTGCCGGTGCTGGCCAGCAGCAGGCGCTGGGGCACCGCACCTTCGTTCATGACGCGGCGGCAGCGCGGCGAGGCGAGAAAGTCGCCATAGGCCTTGTAGGCCTGCCGGCCGACGGCAATGCCCAGCTTCAGGTCCAGCTCGCTCGGCAGCTTGCCCGCGACCGCCACGTCCCAGCGGCTGATGAACAGCGAGGCCACCGAGCCCACGTCGGGCGGCAGTCCGGCCGCCAGTCGGCGTTCGATGCCACGCAGCCAAGCCTCGGCCGCGGCCCGGTAGTGCGCGGTGGAGAACAGCAGTGTCACGTTCACCGGCACGCCAGCGAATGTGGCCTCTTCGATGGCGGGCAGGCCTTCGACCGTGCCCGGGATCTTGATGAACAGATTGGGTCGCGCCGCCCGCGCGTGCAGCTCGCGCGCCACCTTCAACGTGGTGGCGGTGTCGTAGGCCAGCAGCGGCGACACCTCCAGCGAGACCCAGCCGTCGACGCCGCGGGTGCGCCGGTGCACCGGGAGGAACAGGTCAGCGGCGCGGCCGATGTCGGCCAGCGCCAGGTCGAAGAACAGCGCCTCGCCGCAGCGGCCCTGCTTCACCAAGGCGCGGATGTCGGCGTCGTAGTCGGCGCTGCCCTTGAGCGCATGGTCGAAGATGGTCGGGTTGGAGGTCAGACCGGTCACCGACCATTCGTCGATGTAGCGCTGCAGCGTGCCGCTGTCGAGCAGCGCGCGGGTGATGTTGTCGAGCCACAGGCTCTGGCCCAGGGCATGCAGCGCCGCAGTGGTGGGGTTGTGGCTCATCGGCTGTCTCCGAGACCTGCGTTGCGCGGGTGCGGGCCATCGCGGCAGGAACGATCCGGTGGGTGATCTGGCGTGAAGTTGGAAGTGTGACGGATTCTGTGGCAGCGGCCGGCTTGGCGCAGCGCGGCGGCGGCGCAGGGTGGCCTACCATCGCCGCAAGATGGCTTCCACACCACTGGCTGAGCTTGAGCGTTGCCGCCTCGAATTCGGCGCCGGGGCGGCGGACCGCAAGCTGCGCCTGCTGAAGACCCTGGCGCGCACTCGCCTGGGCAGTGCGCACGCCGTGCGGCGCCTGCACGAGTTGCTTTGCGTCCTGCGCGCGTACCCCGACAACGCGAAGCTGCTGGCCACGGTGTGCGCGCTGCTCGAGCGCTTCGCGGTGCGTGCGGACCTGCGCGCGCACCGTGAGGCGCTGGCCGACACCGGCATCGCCGGCACGGACATCCGCTACCGCTTCTTTGCCGGGCAGGCGCAATGGCTCGCCGCGCATTGGCCCGGCCAGCTGCGGCTGGACCGCAGCGATGCCGAGGCCGAAGCACGCATCGCCAGCGCACTGCCGACACTGCTGACGCGGGCCGAGGCCAGCGCCCTGGCCGAGCTGAAGCTGCCGGGTTACGAAGCCCTCGACTGCCTGCGTGGCGCCGACACCAGCGACGCGGCCTTCCTGCTGCGGCGCATCGCCGCGATGCCGGGCGACGGCTTCACGCGCGAGGCCTTTTCCGACACGGTGGACGCAAGCTACCTGCTGCTCCCGGGTCCGGGCACACCGTCGCGCAGCACCGCGCATTTCGCCGCGGCGACGGTGGTGTGGCGACGCCAGGTACCACCGCGCAGCCGACCGGATCTGCGCGCCGAGCTGGCCAGGCGGCCGCGCGCCTTGCGCCGGCTGCCGCTGTCCGATGCCCAGGTGCTGGTGGACCTGGCACGCGCGGCGATGGTCACGCGCGCTCGCTCGCTCGAGGCTTTTTCCTTCGCCGACGTGCGTGACGCCTGGTGGGTCGACGATGGCGATGGCCTGGCCTATGCATTCTTCGGCATGCAGCCCGAGCGGCGCCACCCACTGGCGGCGATCTATGGCGGCCTGATGCTGCGCAACGGCGTGCCGATCGGCTACCTGCAGTCCGACCACGTGGGCCGCAGCGCGGCGCTGTCCTTCAACACCTTCGACAGCTTTCGTGGCATCGAGGCCGGATTCACCTTCGCGCGCTGGCTGGCGGCGCTGCGCCGGCTGTTCGGCAGCACCTCGTTCAGTATCGAGCCCTACCAGCTGGGCTGGCACAACGACGAGGCCGTGGCCTCCGGCGCGTGGTGGTTCTACGCCAAGCTCGGCTTCGCCTCGCGCGACGCCGCGGTGGCGCGGCTGGCTCGCGCCGAGGCCGAACGGCAGCGCCGCGATCCCAGGCATCGCAGCGGGGCCGACACCTTGCGCCGGCTGGCCGCACGGCACCTGTTCTTCGATGTCGACCCGACGCAGGCGCTGCCCTACATCGACCTGGCCGGCCTGGGCCTGCGCAGCGGCGCAACGCTGTCGGCGCGCACGGCGGCGGACCGCGAGAGCGGGGTGGAACAGGCCAGCGCCGAATTGGTGCGCCACGCCGCGTTGGTGTCATGGCGCGGCTTCACGCCGGCCCAACGCGAAGCCTGGCGGCGCCTGGCGCCGCTGCTCGTGCTGCTCGACCTGGACCGCTGGAGCGTGGACGAGCGCCTTGCGCTGGTGGACCTGGCGCGCGCCAAGGGCGGCCGCAGCGAGCGCGACTTCGTCGAGCGTTACGCCCTGCATCCGCGGCTCGACGCCGAGATGCGCCGCGGCCCGGCGCGCGCCATCGGTTGAATGGCCGGGGCCGGCAGGCCGCCGATGCAGCGTCGCACCACACCAGCCGATGCCGGCGGCACAATTCACAGATGTGGCCTCGCCAAGCCGGACCGTCGCGCCGCGATTGCCTGATCGCTGCCGTGCCGTTGCCGTCTGTCGGCGCCAGCGCAGCAGCGCAGGGCAGCCCTTTGCAGCAGGCGATGCGTCGCGCCGAGGCGCTGCGCGACGAGGCGCTGCGCGCTGGCGACCAGCCCTATGGCGCGGTGGTGTTGCGTGGCGACGTCGTCGTCGGCGCGTCGCCGAGCCGGGTAGTGACGAACACCGACCCGACCGCACATGCCGAGATGGAGGCGATCCGCGACGCCGCACGGCAGCTGCGCACGCGCGACCTGTCGGGCGGTGTTCTCGTCTCCACGTCGCGGGCCTGCCGCATGTGCGAGGCGGCGGCTGGCTGGGCCGGCATCACCCGCATGGTGTACGGCGAAGCCCTCACCGACGCCGGGGCGCCCCGATGAGACGCCGTCATCTGCTGGCTGCGGCCACGGCTTGGCCGACACGGGTGCGCGCCGACGGTGCCGCGCTGGTGGCGGCCGCCGAAGCCGCAGACCTTGCCGCGATGCGCCGGCTGCTTGATGCCGGCACGCCGGTGGATGCGCGCGATGCGCGCCGCCGCACTGCGCTGCTGGCGGCCACCCATGCCGACCGGGTCGAGGCGGCGCGCCTTCTGATCCAGCGCGGCGCCGACGTCAATGCCAAGGACGACCTCCAGGACTCGCCCTTTCTCTATGCCGGCGCACAGGGCAGGCTGCAGATCCTGCGACTGACGCTGGCCGCCGGCGCCGATCTGAAGAGCACCAACCGCTACGGTGGCACGGCGCTGATTCCGGCTGCGCACCACGGTCATGTGGAGACGGTGCGCGAGCTGCTGAAGACAAGGATCGACGTCGACCATGTCAACCGCCTCGGCTGGACCGCGCTGCTCGAGGCCATCATCCTGGGCGACGGTGGAGCGGCGCACACCGAGATCGTGCGCCTGCTGGTCACCCATGGCGCGAAACTGCAGTTGGCCGATGCCCAAGGCGTGACGCCGTTGGCCCATGCCGAAGCGCGCGGCCAGCATGGCATCGTCGAGATCCTGCGCCGCGCCGGCGCCAAGGCCTGACGCCGGCTCGCGATGCGGCGACGCGGCGTCCTCATTCTCTTGAGCGGATCTGCCATGTCCCTGACGCCCACCGACACCCGAGCCGACGGATCGGATCCCGCACTGGCCTCGTACTACGAACGCCACATGGCACTGATTGGCGGCGTGGCATACGCCTGGCGCGGCCAGGGCCAGCCCATGCGTCAGCGCGAGGGCGTCCGGCAGGTGGGAGTGAGTCGAGGTGCCTGCTTTGCGCTGCTCGACGATGGCCGGCTGCTGCGCTGGAGCGACGACCCGCAGCGCACGGACACCTTGATGCAGGGCGTGGTGGTGTTCGCCGCCGGCGAATCGGGCTGGTTCGCGATCGATGCCTTGCGCCAGCTTTGGCACGGTGGCGCCGCGCCGCAGCGCGTGGCCGCCGACGTGATGGCGGCCTGCATCGGCGACGGCGCCGACTACTACGTGCGGCAGGATGGCACGCTGTGGGTCAAGGGCCTGGCGCACCGCGGCCAATACGGAGACGGCCGCCTCGCGGCGAACCCCGACTTCATTCGCACCGCCGACGATGCCGTGGCGGTGAAGGCCCACACCGGCCATGCGATCTACCTGCGCCGCGACGGTGTGGTGCTGGGCACCGGCGGCAACCGCTTCGGTCCGCTGGCAGCTCACGGCCTGGGCGACAAGGCCGACCGCTGGGGACCGATCTTCGACGGCGCACGCGCCATTGCCACCGGATCGCGCCATTCGGTGGCGATCCGCCACGACGGCAGCCTGTGGGCCTGGGGCGAAGGCTTCGGCATCGAGCCACGCAAGCTGCGCGAGGGTGTGCTCGCCACCGCGGCGGGCGACACGGCGACGCTGGCGCTGACGGCCGACGGCGCACTCTGGCAGTGGGATGGCGGTGGCGGGCCGCGCCGGCTGCAGACGCTATGACGTCGGCGGGCGCTGGCGCCGGCCGTTGTCAATATGGAATCGGTGGTCCGGTCCACGACGATGTCAAGGGTCGGGCGCGCGCCAGCGCGGCGCCGGTCGTGCACAGGCCGTCGCAGGCATTGCGACCAGGCCGGCGTCGCAGCAGGTTCAACAGACCCTTGCAGCGGGCATAGAAGTGGAAGAAGCGCAGCACCCTGTCGATGTCTTCGCGGCTCGGGCGGTATTCGCTGCAGATGAGCTTGTCGTCCGACAAGCCGCGGTCGGTCAAGGTCACGGCCGCCCAGGCCGTGACATGCAAGTGTGTGCCGTAGCGCAGGCGCGGGCCGAGCACCAGGGCGTCGAGCAGGTCGCCCTCCAGCCCCAGCAGGCCCGGAACCGCGCCATAGTTGTAGGGGCAGGGCAAGGGGGAGACGAAGTCGATGTGCCCGCTCGAGCCGCGCTTGAGGAAGCTGCCGCGGGGCACCTCGATCACGACCTCGACTTGCGCTGGCTGCACGGTCGGTTCACGGTTCCCGGACCGTTGCGCCCGGCCGTTCAGTGTCGACCGGGGGGGCCGAACTCGGCCATCGCCGCCACGTAGGCCAAGGCCCCGAGCACCATCGCGGCGACGCCGGCATTCAACAGCGTGCCGAGCTGCATGCTGCCCAGGTAATAGGCACCCGACGCACGCACGACGACGGCGCAGCCGGTGGCGCCCACCCCGACCAGGCCTGCCAGGCGCCCAATCCATATCAGCAGTTGGCTCATCGTCACCTCCTTCTCGTACAGGCTCCGTGCGCGACATGGCACGGTGCTGCAATCCATCTTAGCCCTGAGTAGGGGGTTGTCCTCCATGCCGTGGTGCCGCTAGAGTTTCGCTGCTCTGTCCATGTGCCCTGCATTCGATGCGCGAACGACCCTCTCTTTCTGCGTCCTGCGCCGCCAGCCTGCTGCTGCTGCTCGGCATCACCGCCAAGGCCCAGTCGCCTGGGCTGGCGCTCGAGTCGCTGCCGCGGCTGTCGACGCCGCCTGCCGAAGCCGGGCCGGTCGTGCCCGCCCAGGTGCAACGCTGGCGCGAGGAAGGCCTGGCCTATGAACACGGCGACGGGGTGCCACGCGATCCGGTTCGAGCCGCGCAGCTGTACTGTCGCGCCGCACGCTATGGCGACCCGCAGGCGCAGTACAGCCTGGCCTGGATGCTGACCCATGCTCGGGGCATCGAGCGCGACGACGCCCAGGCTGCCCACCTGTTTGCCGCCGCCGCCGAACAGGGCATGGTGCAGGCGCAGAACATGCTGGCCTCCCTGGGCACGCCGCGCGGGGCGCCGCCTGCGTGCCTGCGGCCACCCGAATCCGATCCCGCCCCGCCAACGGCCGTCGCGGCGGCGCCCAAGCCGCAGCCGCCCCGTCCGGTTGCCCCGCTGCAGGCTCAGCCCGCCCCGCCCAATGCGCCGGAGCCGATCGTCCGTTACGTCAACCTGACCGCGCCTGAGTACCGGCTCGCCCCGCAGCTGGTGCTGGCCGTGATGGCCACCGAATCCAACTTCGACCCTTGGGCCGTGTCGCCGAAGAATGCCCAGGGGCTGATGCAGTTGATGCCGGATACGGCCACGCGCTTCAAGGTGCGCCAGATTCAGGACCCGGTGCAGAACATACGCGGCGGCATGGCCTACCTGCGCTGGCTTCTGGCCTACTTCGAAGGCGACCTGGCGCTCGTGCTGGCGGCTTACAACGCAGGCGAGAGGGCGGTCGAGCGCTACCAGGGCGTACCGCCCTATGCCGAGACGCGCCACTACGTGCAGCGCATCCTCTCGACCCTGGGTGGACAGCGCCTGCATCCTTTCGACCCTTCCGTCACGCCACCGTCGAGCGTGTTGAAGCCGGTACGCGATCCTGCCCGCGTGCGTTGATCGGTTTGGTCGGCGAACGGACGTTCATCCGGGTCGCGCTGGGCCTGAGGCCGGCGCACAGGTTCAGGCTGAGGCCAGCCGTGTCTCGACCGCGCGTGCGTAGAAGGCCGCGCCGAGCGGCAGTGCCCGGTCGTTGAAGTCGTAGGCCGTGTTGTGGACCTCGCAGCCGCCGGCTGCGCCGCCGTTGCCGATATTCAGGTAACAGCCGGGCACCCGCTCGAGCATGAAGGAGAAATCCTCCGACGCCATGACCAGCGGCGGATTGCGGTCCACCTTGTCGGCGCCCACCAGCTCGCTGCAGATGCGCGCGGCGAAGTCGGCTTCGGCGGCATCGTTGACGGTGGGCGCAAACAGCGCGCGGAAGTCGACTTCGGCTGTCGCGCCGAAGGCGGCGGCCGTGTTCTCTGCCACGCGGCGCATCGACGCTTCCACCAGCTGCATCACCTCGCGCGAAAAGGCGCGCACGGTGCCGCCCAGCTCGGCGCTTTGCGGGATGACGTTGTAGGCATCGCCGCCGTGGATGCGCGTCACCGACAGCACGGCGGTGTCCACCGGCGCGACGTTGCGCGCGACGATGCTCTGCAGGCTGACGGCGATCTGCGCCGCGGCCAGCGCGGCATCGACACCGGTCTCGGGCCGTGCGCCGTGCGCGCCCTTGCCGGCCACGCGGATGTCGAAGAAGGCGCCGCCGGCCATCATCGGGCCCGCGCGCACCGCGAAGCGTCCCACCTCCAGGCTCGGCCGGTTGTGCATGCCGAAGATCGCCTGGCAGGCAAAGCGCTCGAACAGGCCGTCGTCGATCATCGCCTTGGCGCCGCCCAGGCCTTCCTCGGCGGGCTGGAAGATGAAGTTCACCACGCCGTCGAAGCGCCGCGTCGCCGCCAGGTAGCGCGCCGCGCCGAGCAGCATCGCGGTGTGGCCGTCGTGGCCGCAGGCATGCATCACGCCCTGGTTCACCGAGCAGTGGCCGAAGCGGTTGACCTCGAGGATCGGCAAGGCGTCCATGTCGGCGCGCAGGCCGATGGCGCCCGTGTTGCGGCCGGCGCGCAGCACACCGACCACGCCGGTGCGGCCGACGCCGCGGTGCACCTCGTCGAAGCCGAAGGCCTCGAGCTTGGCCGCCACCAGGCCGGCGGTGCGGTGTTCTTCGAAACCGAGTTCCGGGTGGGCATGGATGTCCTGCCGCCAGGCGGTCATCTCGGCATGCAGCGGGGCGAGCAGTTCGACGGTGGCCATGGGTGCGTTTGCCTTCTCTAGTAGGATTTCGGCAGGTCCAGCACCTTCTCGGCGATGAAGGACAGGATCATCTGTTCGCTGACCGGCGCGATGCGCGTGATCATCACCTCGCGCAGCAGCCGCTCGACGTGGTACTCCTTGGCATAGCCGAAGCCGCCATGCGTCAGCACCGCTTGCTGGCAGCTTTCGTAGCCGGCGCGCGCACCCAGGAACTTGGCCGCGTTGGCCTCTGCGCCGCAGGGCTGCTGCCGGTCGTACAGCCACGCACCCTTCATCACCATGGCCCAGGCGGCTTCCAGCGCCATCCAGCGTTCGGCCAGCGGGTGCTGGATGCCCTGGTTCTGGCCGATCGGCCGGCCGAAGACCACGCGCTCGGCGGCGTACTTCGAGGCGCGGCGCAGCGCGTCCTGGCCGATGGCGATGGCCTCGGCGCCGATCAGCAGCCTCTCCGGGTTCAGGCTGTGCAGGAGGTAGCTGAAACCCTTGCCTTCCTCGCCGATGCGGTCGACTTCGGGGACGAACAGCCCATCGATGAACAGGGCGTTGCTGTCCACCGCCTTGCGCCCCATCTTCGCAATGCGGTGCACATCGATGCGGCTGCGGTCCAGGTCGGTGTAGAACAGGCTGATGCCGTCGGTGGGGCGCGCGCAGTCCTCCAGCCGGGTGGTGCGCGCCAGCAGCATGATCTTGCTGGCCACCTGGGCGGTGCTGGTCCACACCTTCTGGCCTTGCACCCGGTAGCCGCCGTCGACCTTGCGCGCAAAGGTCTTGATGGCGGTGGTGTTCAGGCCGGCATCTGGCTCGGTGACGCCGAAGGCCACCTGGTCCAGCCCCTGCACCAGCCGCGGCAGCCAGCGCGCCTTTTGCTCGGCGGTGCCGAAGACGACGATCGGGTGCGGCCCGAACAGGTTGATGTGCACGGCCGAGGCCGCTGCCATGCCGCCGCCGTGGCTGGCCACCTCGTGCATCATGATCGCCGCCTCGGTGACGCCCAGGCCGGCGCCGCCGTACTCTGGCGGCATGGTGATGCCCAGCCAGCCGGCCTCGGCCATCGCGCAGTGGAACCCGCGAGGGAACTCGCCGTCCTCGTCGCGTGCCAGCCAGTAGGCGTCGTCGAACTTGCGCACCGCAGCGCCGACGCCCTCGCGGAGGGCACGCTGGTCGTCGCTGATCGAAAAATCCATGGGCAGGGAATCGTGCAAGCTGCGGGTCAGGCTGGAGTCTGCGGCATCGGCAGGGGACCGTCCAATGGCGACTCAGCCTGGCCCGGCGCGGCGCAGGCTGTTGCCCAGTGCGGTCTTGCGCACGATGACCGCGAAGGACTGCACCGCCGCCACGCGCTGCGACTGCTGGCGCCACAGGATGCCCGGCGTGCGGATCGGCGTAGGGCTTTCGATCGGGATCATCTGCAGCCCCGTCATGGCCTCGGGCACGGCGTTGATGGCGACGATGGCGCCGATCGGCATGCGCAGCACCAGGGCCAGCATCGGCGCGATCGTCGACATCTCGGCCACCACCAACGGCTGTGCGCCGCAGGCCTTGAAGCAGTCGTCGAGCAGGGCGCGGGTGGAGAAGTAGTCGGGCATCAGCACCAGGCGCTGCTGATGCAGCTCGACCATGCGGATGCGCTTGCGCCCGGCCAGCGGGTGCTTGGCCGAGACCACCAGCACCATTTCCTCGTTGTACAGCGGCTCGAACCAAAGCTCGGTGGGCCCGCTCGGCCGGTAGGCGATGCCGATGTCCAGCTCGCGCGCCTGCAAGCGCTCGCCGATCTGCTCGGCCGGCAGCTCCTCGACGCGCACCTTCACCGACGGGTGCCGCGCCAGGAACAGTGCCACGCATTCCGGGATCAGCCCGATGTTGAAGGTGTGCGTGGTGCCGATGCGCACCTGCCCGCTCAGGCTGCGACTGCTCGGCTTGAGCGTGGCAATGCCGTGGTCCACCTCCTGCAGCGCGCGGGTGGCAAAGCCCAGGAACAGCTCGCCGGCCTCGGTGGTGACGACCTTGCGGCCGATGCGGTCGAACAGCGTCTGGCCCAGCTCTTCCTCCAGCTGGCGGATCTGGTGCGACAGCGTCGACTGGGTGACGTGCACACGCTGCGCGGCGCGCGTGAAGCTCAGGTACTCGGCCAGCGCCACGAAGTAGCGCAGGTGTCGTAGTTCCATGAAAACCCCAGTGTCGAATCGATGGCATCGATCATATCCATGTGAATTCACCATTTCCGCGCAGATGCACTTGTCTCTAAGCTGCGCGCCAAGTCAAAGCGGACAAGGAGCCAGGATGTCGAACTACAACCAGGACAAGCTGACGCAAGACGTGGTCGACGCCTTTGCCCGCTGCTCCGATACACGCCTTCGCGTATTGATGACGTCACTGGTCAAGCATGTGCACGCCTTTGCCCGCGAAGTCGACCTGACGCCCGAGGAATGGCTGGCCGGGTTGAAGTTCCTGACTGCCACCGGGCAGATCTCCACCGAACGGCGACCCGAGTTCATCCTGTTGTCCGACACGTTGGGCCTGTCGATGATGGTGGTGGCGCTGGCCCAGGCGCGCGCCGTCGGCGCGGGACGCGGCGCGATGGAGCCCACCGAGGCCACGGTCGAAGGCCCGTTCTTCTGGCCCGGCGCGCCGGAGCTGCCGCTGGGCGCCGACATCGCCGAAGGCGTGCCCGGCGAGCCGGCGCTGTACATGGGCCGCGTCACCGACGTCAACGGCAAGCCGCTGGCCGGCGCACTGCTCGATGTCTGGTCGGGCGATGGTGACGGCAAGTACGACGTGCAGCTGTCCGCAGAGCCGACGATGAAGGCGCGCGGCCGCCTGCGCACCGACGCCGAGGGCCGCTACTGGTTCTGGTCGATCCGGCCCAACTTCTACCCGGTGCCCGACGACGGACCCGTAGGCGACATGCTGCGCGCCACCAATCGCAACATCAACCGGCCCGGCCACATCCACATGATGGTCTCGGCAGAGGGGCATGTGCCGGTGACCACGCACATCTTCGTTGCCGGCAGCCCGTACATCGACGAGGACGTGGTCTTCGGCAAGCGCGACAGCCTGGTGGTGGACTTCGAGGCCCACCGGCCGGGCCGCGCCGTCGACGGGCGCGAGATGAAGCAGCCCTACCACTCGGCGAACTTCGATTTCCGCCTGGCGCCGGTCCCGCCCTCCGCCTGAAAGGACCGCGATGAAGATCGGCAAGGCCACCGTGCCGCGCACGGCGATCTGCACCTCCGACGCGCACACCATCGTCGTGCGCGGGCGCGACCTGTCGAAGGAGCTGATCGGCAAGATCGGCTTCGTCGAGCACTTCTTCCTGCTGCTGACCGGGCAGTTGCCCAGTGCCGGCCAGGCTGCGGTGCTGAATGCCACGCTGGTGGCGATTGCCGAACACGGTCTGGTGCCCAGCGTGCAGGCCGCGCGCATGACCTTTGCCGCGGCGCCCGATGCGCTGCAGGGTGCCGTGGCCTCGGGCATCCTGGGCTGCGGCTCGGTGGTGCTGGGTTCGTCGGAGACGGCCGGGCGCATGTATGCCGAAATCGCCGCGCGCAGGGCCCAGGGCAAGAGCATCGACGAGGCGGCGCGGGCGGTGATGAAGGAGTGGCGCGCCGCCGGCCAATCCATCCCCGGCTACGGCCACCCGCTGCACAAGGAGCGCGACGAGCGGGTCAACGCGCTCTTCGACGTGGCGCGCGCGGCCGGCACCGACCTGGGCTATGTGGCCATCGCCGAAGCCGCCGAGCGCGCGCTACCCGACGTGCTGGGCAAGCCGCTCAAGCTCAACGTCTCCGGTGCGATCCCGGCGGTGCTGCTGGGCGCCGGTTTCCCGGTCGAAGCGCTGAAGGGCGTGCCGATCCTGGCGCGCACCGCGGGCCTGATCGCCCACCTGTTCGAGGAGATGAAGCAGCCCATCGGCTTTGCGCTGTCGTACCAGGCGACGCGCGACATGGTCTATGACGGCGACGTGCCGGCCGGCTTCGGTGCCGCGCCATGAGACGCGTTGCGTCAGCCCCGTCCACGCGGGCCGAGCGCCGGGCCGCTCCCAAGCCGGCCCGCATCCGCTCGGGGGATCGGCCGATGTACTCGTCGGACGAAGGGCTGTCATGACGCAGGTGCTGAAAGGTCTGAAGGTGGTCGAGCAGGGCACCTTCATCACCGGACCGGCGGCAGGCATGCTGCTCGGCGACCTGGGCGCCGACGTCATCAAGGTCGAGCAGCCCGGCACCGGCGACCCGTTCCGCGCCTTCCAAGGCGGCCTGTACAGCCCGCATTTCCAGACCTACAACCGCAACAAGCGCAGCATCGAGCTGAACACACAGCGACCCGAGGACCTGCAAGTCTTCGACAAGCTGATAGGCGAGGCCGATGTCTACATCCAGAACTTCCGCCCCGGCGTGGCCGACAAGTTGGGCGCCGGCGTGGCGCGGCTGCGAGAACTGAACCCGAAGCTGATCTACTGCTCGATCAGCGGTTTCGGCGCCACCGGCCCGGCAGCCTCGCGCCCGGCCTACGACACCGTGGCGCAGGCGGCCAGCGGCTTTCTGAACCTGCTGGTCAATCCGAAGAATCCGCGCGTCGTCGGCCCGGCCATCGCCGACGCGCTGACCGGCTACTACGCCACCTATGGCGTGCTCGGTGCGCTGTTCGAGCGCGGCCGCACGGGGCGCGGCCGCCTGGTCGAGGTGTCGATGCTGGAGGCGATGGCGCACTTCAATCTCGACGCCTTCACCCACTTCTTCCAGGCCGACGAGGTGATGGGCCCGTACAGCCGGCCGAGCGTGTCGCAGTCCTACGTGCTCGAATGTGCCGACGGCAAGTGGATCGCGCTGCACATGTCCTCGCCGGAAAAGTTCTGGCAGGGTCTGGCCACGGCCATTGAGCAGCCCGATCTGTTCCAGGACCCGCGCTTTGCCACGCGCGAGCAGCGCATCGCCCACCAGGAAGTGCTGATCGAGCTGCTCGGCGCCAGGTTCAAGCAGCGCACGCGCGACGATTGGTGCACCCGGCTGCAAGGCGTTGACGTGCCCCACGCGCCGATGTACGACACCAGCGAGGCGTTGCTCGACCCGCAGGCACTGCACCTGCAGCTGACGGCGTCGGCCCAGCATCCGCAGATGGGTCTGTTCCGCACGGTGCGCTCGCCCGTGTCCTTCGACGGCGAGCGTGCGCTCGACGTGCGGCCGCCGCCCACGCTGGGCGAGCACAACCAAGAGATCCGCCAGAGCCTGGGCCTGCCGGCCAACCCTTCCAACTAGGAGACAACGCCATGAACAAGCCTCCCGTGTCCCGCAGATTCACGCTGCTTGCCGCACTGCTCGGCTTTGCCGGGCTGGCCCTGGCGCAGGCTCCGAGCGGACCACCGATCCGCATCGGCAGCACGCTGGCGCTGACCGGGCCACTCTCGGCCACCGCACAGGTGCACAAGATCGTCGGCGAGATCTACGTCGAGCAGGCCAACAAGCGCGGCGGCTGGCTCGGCCGGCCGCTGGAGTGGATCGTCAAGGACGACCAGTCCAAGCCCGACCTGGCACGCACGCTGTACGAGCAGTTGGTGACGGTGGACAAGGTCGACCTGCTGATGGGGCCCTACGCCACCGGTGCCATCCTGTCGGCGATGGGCGTGGCCCAGCGCTACGACAAGGTGCTGGTGCACCACACCTTCGGCATCCCCTCGCTGGCCAAGTACGAGCGCGCCTTCCCGGCCTGGTCGCTGGGCTCGGACCCGGCCAATACCGTGCCGAACACGCTGTTCGACGCGCTGGCCGCCGGCCCGAAGCCGCCGAAGACCATCGCCGTGGTGACCAGCAAGTTCCCGTCGATCCAGTTCATGAGCGCCGGCGCACGCGAAGTGGCCAAGAAGCGTGGGCTGCAGGAGGTGCTGTTCCTCGAATGGGACTTCGGAAACCGCGACTTCGGCCCGATCGCCAACCGCATCAAGGATGCCAAGCCCGACTTCGTCTTCGTCGGCGCCATCGGCCTGGACGGCAACCTGCTGCTCGACGCGATGAAAAAGATCGACTACGTGCCGCCGCAGCACTTCTATCTCTACCCGTCGCCGGCGCCCCTGGTCACGCTGCCCGAGGCAAGGAACGCGCTGTCGGTGACGATCTTCGAGGAGCAGCAACCGTTCCTCAACAACACCGGCGCAGCCGAGTTCGTCAAGCTCTTCCGCGAGCGCGCCCCCGCCGCCAAGCTGGCCGATCCGTCGGTCGAGGTGCAGGCCGCCGCGTCCTACACCGCCTGGCAGATCCTCGAGGCCGGGGTGAAGGCGACGAACAGTCTGGATGACAAGGCCATCGCCGCCTGGCTGAAGGCGAACAAGGTCGACACCATCCAGGGCAGATTGCGCTTCGACGGCACCGGCAACTACGGCGACGACCTGATGCGCATCAAGCAGGTGCAGAACGGTCACTGGACGGTGGTCTGGCCAAAGGAATTCACCGCTGGCGGCGCCAAGCTGCAGGCCAACTGACGCCCCGTCGCAGCCCCCATGTCGGGTTTCACGATGCCCAGCGCCACGCTGCTGGCGCAAAGCGTGCTGTCGGGCGTGTTCGTCGGCGCCCTCTACGGTTTGCTCGGGCTGGGCCTGAGCCTGTCCTGGGGGCTGCTGCGCTTGATCAACCTGGCGCACTTCGCCTTCGCCTTCCTGGCGGCCTACCTTTGCTACCAGATGGCGCAGGCGGGCGTGGACCCGCTGCTGTCGCTGGGGCTGATCGTGCCACTGTTCTTTGCCATCGGCGCGGGGCTGCACTGGGGGATGATGAAGTTCCAGATCACACCCTTCAATTCGCTGCTCATCACCTTCGGACTGACCGGCATCGTCGAGGCGCTGATCCAGACGATCTGGACGGCCGACTTCCGCAAGCTCGAGTCGAGCTACGGCGAAGAGCGATTCAAGCTCGCCGGCCTGTACGTGCCCTTGCCCGAGCTGATCACGCTGGGCCTGGCGGTGAGCCTGTCCTTCGCGGTGTGGGCGGTGCTGCGCTTCACCGACATGGGCAAGGCGCTGCGCGCCTCGGCCGAGGACTCGGCCGTGGCCGCGGCCTTCGGCATCAACGAGCGGCGCAATGCGCTGCTGCTGGCCGGCACCTGTTCCGCGCTGGCCAGCATTGCCGGTGTGTGCCTGGCGCTGGGCTTCACGCTCGCGCCGTCGCAGATCTATGCCTGGATCGGCGTGGTCTTCGCCGCGGTGATGCTGGGCGGCCTGGGCCGCGCGCTGGCGCCGCTGGTCGCCGGCATCGTCATCGGCGTTAGCGAGGCGGTGACGATGGCGGTGACCGCGCCTTCGTGGGCGCCGCTGGTGTCCTTCACGCTGCTCATCGCCATCTTGCTGTTCCGCCCCGGGAGGGCGGCATGAATGGCCCCCCCGCAGCGCCTGCGGCGCTCCCCCCCAGGGGGGCGCCGCTGGTGGCCCGGCAAAGCCGG
>Ga0105090_10000165_pt1 | contig 29099 bp, 31 predicted proteins | sample PPLLak3March2015_FD_79110 | JGI IMG/M metagenome (GOLD analysis project Ga0105090, IMG submission 79110) | Freshwater sediment microbial communities from Prairie Pothole Lake near Jamestown, North Dakota, USA - PPLs Lake P7 Core (1) Depth... | ecosystem: Environmental > Aquatic > Freshwater >...
CTGCAGCCCTTCCTCGGTGTCCTTGAACTTGCTGCTGCCTTCGGCCTTGCGCTTGCGATACCAGCTCCAGCCGAACAGTCCAGCCAGCAGGGCGACAATGCCCGCTAGGCCAAGCTGCGTCGTCGTGTTGCCAAGCAGGTCATCCATGAACCCCGGCTCTTCGACCGGAGGCGGCGGTGGGGGTGCCGCCTTCTTCACCGGCGCCGGTGCAGGCGCCGGAGCGGCAGCCACCGGCGCCTCGGCCTTCGGTGCCTCGGCCTTCATGGACTCCGGTGCGGGCGCCGGCGGCGTCGGAGCCGGCGCAGCCGCAACGGGGGCCGGGGCCGGAGCCGCGGCGGGTGGCGGCGGCGCGGCGGTCGGAGCTGCCTTGGCCTCGTCGGCCTGCTTCTGGGCCTGCGCACCCGCCTTGCTCTGTACTTCGAGCGCCTTCTGGATCGCCTCGTTCGTCTTCTTCAGTTGCGCGGCGCGCTCCTGCTCTTCCTTCAGCGCCCGCTGCTTCGCCGCGGCCTCGTCGGCCTTCGCGGCGGCCGCAGCCGCGGCCGTGGCCTTCTCTTCCGCCTTGGCGATCTTCAACTGGTCACCGCCAGGCTTGGCGGTGGTGCTGCGGTCTTCGACCTTGGTCGTGACCTGTCCTCCACCTGCCGCGGCCGCCGGGGCCTTGGCCACCGGAGCTGCTCCGCCGGCCGCCTGCGCGAGCCGGCTGCGGTACGCGGCAAAATCGGCACTCTGAGCAACGACTTCCTTGCGCGCATCGGGCGCCGCAAGTCCAGCCGCCTCGGCGTCGCTGGGAATCGAGAGCTGCGCGCCGGCACGCAGCAGATTCATATTGTTATTGATGAAGGCTTCGGGGTTGGCGCGGAAGAGCGCGACCAGCATCTGGTCCAGCGAAGCAGCACTGCGGTTCTGATTGGCGATCTTGCCCAGCGTGTCGCCCGACTGGACGGTGTAGCTGCCGCCCGCGGCGGTAGACGGCGCCGGTGTCGCCTTGGGCGCGGGTGCCGGGACAGGAGCCGGGGCCGGCGCGGCTGCCATCGGTGCGGTGGGAGTCGGGGCCGGGGCCGGGGTGGCGGCGCGCGGAGCCGGCATGGCCGGCATCGGAGCGGCGGCGACAGGCGCCGGCGGCGCGGCAGGCGCCACGATATCTGGCTGTGTCTTGAGGGCTGGCGGATCCAGCAGGACGGTGTACTCGCGGATCACGCGGCCGGTCGCCCACGTGAGCTCGATCATCACGTCCAGGTACGGCTCGTTGACCGGCTGCGCCGAGCTGATGCGCACGACGTAGTTGCCATCGGAGCGGCGATCCAGGGCAAAGCGCAGGTTCGTGAGCGCGGCGTTGTATTCGAGATTGGCAGCCCGGAACGCTGCCGGTGGCGCCAGCCGCACCGCCAGGGTGGGCGCCTCGTCGCGACCGACCGAGGTCACCTCGAGTTCGGCCCGCAGCGGCTGCCCCAAGCCGGACTGGACGGAAAGGCGACCAAGCCCCGCTGCGTCCACAGCGGGCGACGCCAGCCCGATACCGAACGCAAGCGAAAGCGCGCACCACATGGGCGCGCGCGTGAATTTGTCGGATGGCATTCCGCCCCCTGCCTTATCAGAATCGTTTTTCGAACATAACATCATGGACTTAGGGCGGCAAGCTTAGAAATAGCCGTAACTCACGCCTTTATGTGAGAAATGGATTCGGGCCGTCGTGTGGCCCGCAACAGCCGCTGCCGTGCCGTCAGAGCTTGCCGAGCAGGATGCGCAGCATGCGCCTCAGCGGCTCGGCCGCCCCCCACAGCAGCTGATCGCCGACCGTGAACGCACCGAGGTAATCGGCACCCATCGCCAGCTTGCGCAGCCGCCCGACGGGGATTGACATCGTGCCTGTGACGGCTGCAGGCGTCAGTTCGCGGATGCTGGCGTCCTTGGTGTTCGGGATGAGCTTCACCCATGCGTTATCTGTGCGGATCATCTCCTCGATGTCCTTCAGCGGGACATCGCGCCTGAGCTTGATCGTCAGCGACTGGGAGTGACAGCGCATCGCGCCGATGCGCACGCAGATCGAGTCGATCGGCGTGGCGGTCGAACGGAAGCCCGGCCCGCGGCCCAGGATCTTGTTCGTCTCGGCACCGCCCTTCCACTCCTCCAGACTGGTGCCGTCGCCGCGGTCAGCGTCGATCCACGGAATCAGGTTGCCGGCGAGCGGAACGATGAAATGCTGCGTCTCGTCGTCGCCGAGCGCGCGCTGCTTGCCGCTGATGCGACGGTCGATCTCGAGGATCGCGCTGGCCGGGTCGGCCAGCAGGTCGCGCACTTCGAGGTTCAGCGTGCCGAACTGCGTCAGCAGCTCGCGCATGTGCTGCGCCCCGCCGCCGGAAGCCGCCTGATACGTCGTGCAGGTCATCCACTCGACGAGATCCTGCTTAAAGAGGGCACCGACGCCCATCAGCATGCAGCTCACCGTGCAGTTGCCGCCGATGTAATTTCTGATGCCGCGCGCGAGCGCCGCATCGATGACCGGGCGATTGACCGGGTCGAGGATGATCACCGCATCGTCCTGCATACGCAGCGTCTTGGCAGCGTCGATCCAGTAGCCGTTCCATCCGGTCGCGCGCAGCTTCGGATAGATCTCCTTCGTGTAGTCGCTGCCCTGGCAGGTGATGACGACATCCTGCGCGCTCAGCGCGGCGATGTCGTCGGCGTTCTTGAGCGTCCCCTGGGCGCGCGGCACGGCAGGCGCCGCGCCGCCGGCGTTCGACGTGCTGAAAAAGGTCGTGTCGACCAGTTCGAAGTCCTTCTCGGCGCTCATGCGATCCATCAGGACCGATCCCACCATGCCACGCCACCCGACGATGCCTAACTTCATATCAGCCTCTTGCCCGCCTGTTGTCCAACGATGTCCTTCATCCCAATGCGGCGACGACCGCGTCGCCCATCGCCGCCGTGCCGACGGCAGCTGTGCCGGGCGCTGCGATATCCGCAGTGCGCAGCCCTTGCGCCAGGACCTTGCGCACCGCGGCCTCGATGCGGTCCGCCTGCGGTGCCCGGTCCAGCGAATAGCGCAGCATCATCGCCGCCGACAGGATCGTCGCCAGCGGGTTCGCGATGCCCTTGCCGGCGATGTCCGGCGCACTGCCGTGCGACGGCTCGTACAACCCCTGCCCGCGCTCGTTCAGCGAGGCCGAGGGCAGCATGCCAATCGAGCCGGTCAGCATCGCCGCCTCGTCCGAGAGTATGTCGCCGAACATGTTGCCGGTCACGATCACGTCAAATTTCTTCGGCGCCTTGACGAGCTGCATGGCCGCGTTGTCGACATACATGTGCTCGAGTTCGACGTCGGCGTACCCGGTATGGACCTCGGTGACGACGTCCTTCCAGAACTGGAAGGTCTCGAGCACGTTGGCCTTGTCGACACTGGTCACTTTTCGGCTGCGCTTGCGCGCCGCCTGGAAGGCCACATGTGCAATGCGCTCGATCTCGGGTCGGCTGTAGCGCATCGTGTCGAACGCCTCGGGACTGCCCGCGAAGGCGCCGTCAGGTGCCACGCGCCGCCCGCGCGGCTGGCCGAAATAGATGTCGCCGGTCAGCTCGCGCACGATCAGGATGTCGAGGCCCGCCACCAGTTCCGGCTTCAGGCTCGAGGCCTGCGTCAGCTCCTCGTAGCAGATGGCGGGACGAAAGTTCGCGAACAGGCCCAGGTGCCTGCGCAGGCCGAGGATGGCCTGCTCCGGTCGAAGCGCACGCTCGAGCTTGTCGTACTTCCAGTCACCCACGGCACCGAAGAGCACGGCGTCAGCCGTCTGTGCCAGCCTCAGTGTGACTTCCGGCAACGGATGGCCATGCGCCTCGAAGGCCGCGCCGCCGACCTCGGCAAACTCGAACTCGAACGGTTCGCCGAGCACGCGCATGACCTTGACGGCCTCGGCAACAATCTCCTTGCCGATCCCGTCACCCGGCAGTACAGCGATCTTCATGTGACCCTCGCGCGGGGACTGGCTGGATCACCCCGCTCCTCCCCGCCGACAGGAACGAAGTGTGGCGTCAGCTCGTCTTGACGAGCCACGGCTGCCTGGCGAGCCGCTGTTGCTCGAACTCCTCGATCTTGTCCTTGTGGCGCAAGGTCAGGCCAATGTCGTCCAGACCGTTGACCAGGCAATACTTGCGGAACGGCGCAATGTCGAACCCGTGCTCGCGGCCATCGGCCTCGATCACGACCTGGCGCGGCAGGTCCACGGTCAGCCGGTAGCCCACATACGCCGCCACTTCATGAAAGAGCCGGTCGATGACCAGTTCCGGCAGCACCAGCGGCAGCAAGCCGTTCTTCAGGCTGTTGTTATAGAAAATGTCGGCAAAGCTGGGCGCGACGACGGCCCGGAAGCCGGACTGCTGCAGGGCCCAAGGCGCATGCTCGCGCGACGAGCCACAACCGAAGTTCTTACGCGCCAGCAGGATCGACGCGCCCTGGTAGCGCGCCTGGTTGAGCACGAAGTCCGGATTCAATGGACGCCGGGAGTGGTCCATGCCCGGCTCGCCGTGATCGAGGTAGCGCCATTCGTCGAACAGGTTCGGGCCGAAACCCGTGCGCCGGATCGACTTCAGGAACTGCTTCGGGATGATGGCGTCGGTATCGACATTGGCGCGGTCGAGCGGCGCCACCAGTCCGGCATGAACGGTAAAGGCTTCCATCCCTACTTCTTCGCTTTTTCCTGGATCTTCTCGCCGGCCTTTTCCATGTCCTTGCCCAGGCCGGCCATCGTGTTGCAGCCGGCCAGCACGACGATGGCTGTCATCAGAACGAAGAGCCGCTTCACTGAAGTCTCCTGACGTCGGCAAAGTGTCCCTCGATGGCTGCGGCCGCGGCCATCGCCGGTGAAACCAGGTGGGTACGGCCACCGGCGCCCTGCCGGCCCTCGAAATTGCGGTTGCTGGTCGAGGCGCAGCGCTCGCCCGGTTCGAGCCGATCGGCGTTCATCGCCAGGCACATCGAACAGCCCGGCTCCCGCCATTCAAAGCCGGCCGCGCGGAAGATTTCGTGCAGCCCTTCGCGTTCGGCCTGCGCCTTCACCAGCCCGGAACCGGGGACCACCATCGCCAGCTTGACGCTGGGGGCCACGCGCTTGCCGAGCCGCTTCACCACCCAGGCCGCCTCGCGCAGATCCTCGATGCGGGAGTTCGTGCACGAGCCGATGAAGACCTTATCGATGTGGATGTCGGCGATGCGCGTTCGGGGCGCGAGCCCCATGTAGCGCAGGGCACGCTCGATACCTTCCCGCTTGACCGGGTCCTTCTCGGCGTCCGGGTCGGGCACGGCGCCGTCGATCGTCGTCACCATCTCGGGCGACGTACCCCAGGTCACCTGCGGCCTGATCTCCTCGGCACGCAGCTCCACCACGCTGTCAAAGTGCGCGCCGGGGTCCGACCGCAGCGTGCGCCATTGCGCCGCCGCCTGCTCGAACAGGGCGCCCTGGGGGGAAAACGGTCGGCCGCGCACGTAGTCGATCGTCTTCTCATCGACGGCGACCAGGCCGGAGCGAGCGCCGGCCTCGATCGCCATGTTGCAGATCGTCATGCGGCCCTCGACGGACAGCGCCTCGATCGCCGAGCCGGCGAACTCGATGGCATAACCGGTGCCACCGGCCGTGCCGATGCGGCCGATGATCGCCAGCACGATGTCCTTGGCGGTGCAGCCCGCCGGCAGCCTGCCTTCGACGGCGACCCGCATGTTCTTCGCCTTCTTCATCAGCAGCGTCTGGGTGGCGAGCACATGCTCGACCTCGCTGGTGCCAATGCCGAAGGCGAGCGCGCCGAAGGCGCCGTGTGTGCTGGTGTGCGAATCGCCGCAAACCACCGTCATGCCAGGCAGTGTTGCACCCTGCTCCGGACCCATCACGTGCACGATGCCCTGTCGCTTGTCCAGGAACGGGAAGTACGCCGCTGCGCCATACTCGCGGATATTGCTGTCCAGCGTGACGATCTGCTCTTTCGAAATCGGATCGGTGATGCCGTCGTAGCCGCGTTCCCAGCCCGTGGTGGGCGTGTTGTGATCGGCCGTCGCCACGATCGAACTGATGCGCCACGGCGTGCGGCCGGCGACCCTCAGTCCCTCGAAGGCCTGTGGACTCGTCACCTCATGGACCAGATGGCGGTCGATGTAAAGCACGGTGGTGCCGTCGTCCTCGACGTGCACCACGTGGTCGTCCCACAGCTTGTCGTAAACAGTACGTGCGGCCATCGGCGGGGTGCGCCCGGGAGCGGGCGCCTGGAGATGCCTGCTGCCATGCGCAGGACCGTGAATTATGCCACCCGGAGACGGGCTTCCCTTTCACAATGGACCCTTCACATCTTCGTCGGCAGCGGGAACGGAAAGCCCACTGGGCGAGTCTTAGACGCAGCCGCTGACCACAGGAGTTCCGATGAGCCGTCCGAACAATCGAAACACGCTTGCGCGACGCCTTTTCATGGGCGGCCTGGCCGGTGCAGGCCTCGCGCCGCTCGCACGCGTGACCTCGGCGCAAACGGCCGGACGCGCGCCGTCCCCCGCGCAGACGCTGGGACCGTTTTATCCGCGCAATGCGGCCGAGCGACCCCGCGCGACCGATGCTGATCTGCTCACGGTCGAGGGCGAGCGTGTCCTGAGCAAAGGCGTGCCGATCTTTCTGGCCGGACGTGTCGTTGATCGGCGTGGGAACGCCGTCACGGATGCGGTCGTGGAGATCTGGCAGTGCGACGCCAATGCCGTCTACCACCACCCCGGCGGCGGCGCGGAGTCGGAGCGCGATCCGTACTTTCAGGGCTACGGCATCGATCGCACCGATGCCAAGGGCGACTTCCGCTTCCGCACGATCCGGCCGGTCGCGTACCCCGGACGGACGCCGCACATCCACGTTCGGGTGCAGCCTGCGAGCGGTCGGGCGTTCGCCACGCAGCTGTATTTGCCCGATGACCCCGGCAACGCGCGGGACTTCCTGTTCAGCCGGCTCGACAGCGACGAGCAGCGCGCCCTCCTGCTGGCGTTCGAGCCGACGCAGAGCACTTCGCACCCCCTGGCACGCGCCACGCGACTGACCGCGCGGATCGAGCTCGTGCTGGCCTAGTCACCTCGGCCTCAGCCGGATGCCTTGGCCGCCTTCGCCTTCTCGTACAGCGGCATCACCTTCTGCACATCGTTCTGCAGCTCCCGCAGACGCGTGTCGTGGCTCGGGTGCGTCGACAGCCACTCGGGCGGCCCGCCGCCCCCCGCCTGTGACATCTTCTGCCACAGGGTGATCGCCGCACGCGGGTCGTAGCCCGCGCGCGCAGCGAGTTCGATGCCGATCAGATCGGCCTCCTGTTCGTTCTCGCGGCTGTTGGGCAGGACGAACATCGCCTGGGTGAAGGTTCCGGCCAGCTGGGGATCGATATACACGCCGGTGAAGATCTGCAGTGCGATGGCGCCGACCGCGGTCGCCGTCTGCGTTGCCATCTGCCGCCCCATGCGTTCGCGCGCGTGCTCCCGCAGCGCATGGGCGATCTCGTGCCCCATGACGGCCGCGAGTTCGTCGTCGGTGAGCTTCAGCCGCTCGATCAGCCCCGTGTAGACGGCGATCTTGCCGCCGGGCATGCACCAAGCGTTGATGTCCTTGGAGGTGAGCACGTTGACTTCCCACTTCCATTTCGGCGCATCGTCGCGGAAGACCGACACCTGTGGAATCAGCCTGGCGGCGATGGCACGGACGCGCTGTACCTGCTGCGGATCCTGATTGAGCAGGCCCTTCTTCCGGGCCCCCGCGAGCACCTGCGCATACTCCTGGCTCGCCTGCTGCTCGACTTCCCTGCTGCTGACCAGCGTGGTCATCGACTGCTTGCGGTCGACGCCGATTTCGCCGCTGCGCGTCGTCTGCTCGCTCTGGCAAGCTGTCAGCAGCAGCGAGGCGGCGAGCGCGACACGCAGCAGGCTGAATGCGGACCGGTTCATGATTCAAGACCCCGTTTCGAAGCAACTTTGAGCCGATGCGCGGCGGCGAGTTCCGGATCGTGCCGGCGCGCCTCGCGAATCGCCCACGCGCCCAGGAGCGCCGCGACGCTGCCGGCGCTGAACGCCCAGCGTGGACCGGCGAGTGTCCACAAGTATGCCGCCATGAGACTGCCCAGGGTACCGCCGATGCCCCAGGCTGCACTGATGTAGACCGCCTGGCCGCGCGCCGCGGCCTGTCCGGGGAACCAGCGCTGGATCGTCAGCACGCTGGCGGAGTGATGCACGGCAAAGGTCATCGCGTGCAGGATCTGCGCGAAGGCAAGCACCCACCAGACCGACGCCAGCTGGGCGATCAGCATGAAGCGCACCGCCGCCACCAGGAAACTCGCGACGAGCAGCGGATACAGCCCGAAGCGCCGGAACCAGCGCCCCTGCGTTGCGAAGAACGCAATCTCGAGCAGCACGCTGAGCACCCAGAACACACCGATCGCCGTCTTGCTGTAACCCAGCTGCGCGAGATAGATCGACAGGTACGCATAGAGCGCACCATGGGCAAAGATCATCAGGCCCGCGGACAGCAGGAACCAGCGCACACGCGGCTCGCGCAGGCGCTGGCGGACCGAGACGCCCTCGAGTGCATGCTCGACGGGTTGGCCCTCCGGCACCTGCCAGCTCACGGCCACCAGGATCGCCGCCAGCGCGAGCGCGAGCCACACTGAGATTCCAATGCCGAAACGATCGAAGAGGGGCCCGGCGGCGAGCACGACGACGACGAAGGCCGTCGAACCCCAGACGCGCAGCCGGCCGTAGCGCGTCGCGGCATCGGTGCGTCCGCGCATCGATGCCGATGCCAACGCCTCGGCGATTGGCATCTGCGCGGTCTGGAACAGATTGACCAGCAGCATCACAACGAAGACGTAGCTGAACCCGCCGGGCGCCAGCAGCAGCGCAAAGGTCAGCAGCAAGGCGATGGCGGTCGTCCGCAGGATCAGCGTGCGCCGCGCCGCGTGATCGGCGAGGTAGCCCCAGAGGTCCGGCCCGACGACCCGCATCGCCTGCCCGAGCGCGATCAGCACACCGACTTCGAAAGCCGTCAGGCCCCGCCACTGGAAGTACAGCGGCAGGTACGGCCCGATGATCCCGGCAAATCCGAAGTACGCGCCGTACAGCGCCCCGAGCCGCCAGGAGTCTCGGTCGGCGGCTGCGAGGACGGACATCAGCCGGAGATGGAGCGAGCCCTGATTGGCGCGATCGCGTGGTGGACGTCGGCGTTCTGCGCCCGATGCAGCAGCGCGTGGTCCATCAGCACGAGCGCCAGCATCGCTTCGGCAATCGGCGTCGCGCGTATTCCGACGCAGGGGTCGTGACGACCGTGGGTCTCGACGACCGTCGCAGCGCCGGCGCGGTTGATCGAACGCCGCGGCAACCGGATGCTCGACGTCGGCTTGATCGCGATCGAGACTTCGATGTCCTGTCCGCTCGAGATGCCACCCAGCATTCCGCCGGCGTGGTTGGTGACAAATCCGTCCGGCAGCAACTCGTCGCCGTGCTGCGAACCCCGCTGCGCGACGCACTCGAATCCGGCGCCGATCTCGACGCCCTTGACGGCGTTGATGCCCATCATTGCGTAGGCGATGTCAGCGTCAAGCTTGTCAAAGAGCGGTGCGCCCAGGCCCACCGGGACGCTGCTGGCGACGACGCGCAGGCGGGCGCCGACCGAGTCGCCCGACTTGCGCAGCTGGTCCAGCGCCGCCTCGAGTTCCGCCACGATGCCGGCGTTCGGAGCAAAGAACGGATTGCGCTCGACCTCGTCCCACGACTCGAACGGAATGACGATTTCACCGATCTGCTGCATGCAGCCGCGCACCTGCGTGCCGTACTTTTCGTTCAGCCACTTCTTCGCCACCGCGCCGGCCGCGACCATCGGCGCGGTCAAGCGGGCCGACGAGCGGCCGCCGCCACGCGGATCGCGCACGCCGTACTTGCGCCAGTAGGTGTAGTCGGCGTGACCCGGGCGGAACGTGTCGGCGATGTCCGCATAGTCCTTGCTCTTCGCGTCCTCGTTGTGGATCAGCAGCGCGATCGGGGTGCCGGTCGTGTGGCCCTCGTAAACCCCCGACAGGATCTCGACGCGGTCGGACTCGCGCCGCTGCGTCACATGCCTCGACGTGCCCGGCTTGCGGCGATCGAGGTCCGGCTGCAGGTCCGATTCGGCGAGCGCCAGGCCCGACGGGCAGCCGTCGATCACGCAACCGATGGCCGGCCCGTGCGATTCACCGAAATTGGTGACCTGCAGCAAGTGTCCGAAGGTGGAGCCGGCCATGGGATCAGCGATCAGTCCGTCGTTGCTTCGCCGCAGATTGTAAGTGTGCCGGCGTTTGATCAGAGATCGTCGCCGCGCAATGCGGCAACGCGCTCCATCAGGAGCTCCGGCGTCACCTCGTCCGGCGGCAGCGGATCGCCGACGACAAGTTCGATCTTCGAGCGCAGTCCGCGGCGTAGGCGTGCCTCCACCGGACGCGAGAACGCCGCGCCGCCGAAGCGCGAGAAGAACGAGCCCCACAGTCCGCGCAGCGCCATCGGGTACACCGGCACCGGCACGCGTTCGACGATCTTCTGCACGCCCTGCTTGAAGGGACTGAGTTCGCCGTCGAAGGTGATCTTGCCCTCGGGGAAAATGCACACGAGATCACCGTCGGCCAGCGCCGCGTCGATGCGCTGGTTGGCACCTTCGAGCATCTTCGGGTCCTCGCGCGCCGGTGCGATCGCAATCGCCTTGGCAGTCTTGAAGAACCAGTTCATCAGCGGGATCTTGAAGATGCGATGGTCCATGACAAAGCGGATCGGGCGCGGACTGGCGCCCATGATCAGCACGGCATCGACGAAGCTGACGTGATTGCAGGCCAGCACCGCCGCGCCCTCGGCCGGGATCTTGTCCGTGTTGATCGAACGCACCCGGTACAGCGAGTGCGACAGGACCCAGCCGAGGAAGCGCAGCAGGAACTCCGGCACCAGGCGGTAGATGTAGAGCGCCACGGCCGCATTCATCAGGGCCGTGACCAGGAAGAGCTGCGGGATGCTGAGCCCCGCGCCGAGGAGCGCCGTGGCTGCCAGCGACGCGACGACCATGAACACTGCATTCAGGATGTTGTTCGCCGCCACGATGCGCGCGACACGCGACCGCTCCGCACGGGTCTGGACCAGTGCATACAGCGGCACCGAATACAGTCCTGCGAACAGCGCGAGCAGCGCGAGATCCATCACGATCCGCCACGCTCCGGGCGACGCCAGGAACTGGCGCAGCGTGCCGTCCGTCATCGGCGCGAACGCCACCGACGCGAAGTACAGGTCGATTGCGAACACCGTCATGCCGATCGAACCGAACGGAACGAGCCCGATCTCCACCCGCCGCCCGGAAAGCTTCTCGCAGGCCAGCGATCCGACGCCGATGCCGATGGAGAAGACTGCGAGCAGGAACGTGACGACGGCCTCGTTACCGCCCAGGTTCGTGCGCGCATACGGCGTGAAGCTCGTCAGAAAGATCGACCCGAAAAACCACATCCAGGAAATGCCGATGATCGAATTGAACACGGCGACGTCGCCATGCGCGATCTTCAGGTTGGCCCAGGTTTCGGTGAACGGGTTCCAGTTGATCGTGAGTCCGGGATCGGCCGCGGGCGAGTGCGGCACGAACTGCGCCGCGATCCGTCCCATCACAGCGACCAGCAAGACGACCCCCGCCGTCACGAGCGCGCCACGATCGCCGAACTCCCCGATCAGCAGGCCACCACCGATCGTGCCGAGCAGGATGGCGACAAAGGTGCCCATTTCCACCATGCCGTTGCCACCCGTCACCTCGTGCGCGTCGAGGTGCTGCGGCAGGTAGGAGTACTTGACCGGTCCGAACACGGTCGATTGCAGTCCCAGCAAAAATATCGCGACGTAGAGGAGAGGCGCAGACTGCAGGGCCAACCCGGCCGCGCCGATCGCCATAACGACGATCTCAGCATCCTTCACGCGGCGGATGAACCAAGACTTTTCCAGCTTGTCCGCCAGCTGCCCGCTGGTGGCCGAAAACAGCATGAACGGCGCAATGAAGAGCGCCCCGATCAGGAAACCCGCGATCTGGGGTTCGACATTGCCCCACTTGTGCGCGGCGTAGGTCGCAAGCAGCGTGAAGGCGAACTTGAAGATGTTGTCATTGGCCGCGCCGAGGAACTGGACCCAGAACAGCGGCGCGAAGCGACGCTCCCGCAGCAGGGCAAACTGGCTGTTTGAACTCACTCGTTCTCCGCTTTGCAGTGGCGCCGCGGTCAACCGCGTGCCTGGCTCCGCAAGGCACGCCAGGTCCACAGCGCCCCCAGTGCATCGACGACCGCGAACAGCAGCAGCGCCGGCGGCCCCAGGCCTGCCACGACGAACGCGCCAAAGAACACCGGCACCGACAGACGCACCGGGACCGTCCAGCCGAAGAACGCGGTAAGCCCGCCGACTGCCGCCCGTACGTAATAGAAACCGAGGAACCCGACGAGCATGCCGACGACGCGGATCCAGACGTCGTCTGCGCGCGGCAACCCAAAGATGCCGAGCAGAAGGTTCGGGGCAATCAACAGGACCGCGCCGAGACCGAGCAGGTAGATTCCGAACATACGGATCGTGAACGCCGCACCTGCCATCGCCGCCTCCTCCTTGCGGAGGCGGAGCCTACCAACATCCCGCAGCTGTCGTATCGACTCGAAGTGACCGAACGAAAAGTCAAAAGCCCGGCCGAGGCCGGGCTTTTGCGTTCAGAAAGTCAGGCGTGCGCTCAGCGGGTCAACGTGGTGCTGGCAGCGGCGCGCTCGAGCGCCGCCAGGTGCACCGCCCCGTCCTTCGGCTGCATGCCGGCCACTGTGCTGCCCAGCACCAGCGCGCTGGTGATCACCGCGCCAACGAAAGCGGCGACGCGGGCCTTGACGGGTGTCGAGAAGTTGGCGTTCATCGTTCGTTCCTTTCGTGCGGAGCGGTGTTCGGTGTCGATGAACGCACTGTAGGCAGGGCGCGGCGCGCGTGCGAGCGGCTTGCGACGGGGTGCAGGAATCGCGGCGCGAACTGCAGGGCCGGTTTCATCGTGCCCAGGCGCCGCGCCGCGCCTCATCCGCTGCAGGCGTAGTTCGTCGCGCCGGACGGCGGTTCGTCCCGCGTTGGGCGTATCGGTCGGCGGGGAACCTTGTCATCGGCCGACAGACCGCTGACGACAGGTTCGATCGCCGTGGCGGTCGGCAGCGCTGAATAGCCGCGCGCTAGAGGTCGCAGTACACGTCCAGCCCGGCGGTCTCGGTAAATCCGAGCCGCGCATACAGGCGCGCGGCCGCTTCGGTGTCGGGGTTGAGATGCGCGAGCGTGGCGCCCTGGGTGAAGGCCCTCTCAAGCAGCCACGAAGTCATTGCACCGCCGATCCCACGGCGCCGCGCGTGTTCGAGCACCCCCACCCCGAAGATGCCAACACACGGTCCCGCACGATCCTCGGTGTGGATCGCCGTGGCGACGCCTACCGGCTCGCCTTCCAGCCGCGCAAGGGCCGCGGTGAATCCTATGGCACCGAAGTGCGGCGTGACCCACGGAAGGGTCTCCTCGACGGTCCCATTGAACGCGGAGGCGTCGATCCCCGCGAAGGTGTCGATGTCTGCGGGCCGCGCTTCGCTGACCGCGACTCCCGGCGACGCGCGGACCGCCTGGAACTGCTGCGGCGGCAGGGCCATGCAGCGCTTGCGGAACACATGCCGCCCATACGCGAAGGGCATGCCCGCGGGCACGCATACGCCCCAGGGCACGCCGTGCCCGCGGGCCCGTGACGCATACCACGCACGCACGGCTTCGACGTCGACGCGCGCAGGATCGGTGACATCCCCGTTATTCCATTGCGCATGCGGAAGGCCGGAGGCCATGAGCCGGATGCCCGGCAACTGAGCGGCTCCGCCACCGCGTGACTCCCGTAAACGTCCTTCGGCCTGCCACGCGTCGCCATGCGCGGTCCACGCGCGTTCGGCGAGCGCGCGCTCCACGCTCATCAGTACTTTCTGATGGATCGACGTCGCAGTGGCCGCACGGCGCGAAGCAGGCGATGCCGTCCGCTGCGATCGCCCGCGGATCAGTTCGTGCGGGCGTCCTCGGGTTCAGGCCAGTCGCGGATGTAGGCCTTGAGCATGCGGTTTTCGAAGCTCTGCTCCTCGAGCACCGCGCGTGCCACGTCGTAGAAGGATATGACGCCGATCAGCGTGCGGCCGTCGAGCACGGGCAGGTAGCGCGCGTGCCGTTCAAGCATCAGCCGGCGCACCTCCATGACCTCGGTCTCCGGCGTGACGGTCAACGGCGCATCGTCCATGACCTTGCGCACGCTGATCTCTCCCACGCTGCCGCCATTGGCATGGATGCGGTTGATCACCTCGCGAAACGTGAGCATGCCCACCAGTTCGCCGTACTCCATGACGACCGACGACCCGATGTCCTGCTCGGCCATGAGTGCCACTGCCTTCGCGAGCGGCGTATCCGGAGTGACGGTGTAGAGCGCCGTGCCCTTGACGCGCAGGATGTCGCTGACTTTCATGGTCTTCTCCGGAATGCCGTTTTGCGGCCTTGCTTCAGAGCGATGCTAGACCGGCCCCCTTGCCCGAACAAGGAGAATTCAGAGCCTGCGCAGCCAGCCCAATCCCGCGGATGTGCCACCCGGCCCGGGCCGGCGCGGCCGGTACTCGCACCCGACCCAGCCCTCGTAGCCCAGGCGGTCCAGTTCCCGGAAGATGAAGCCGTAGTTCACTTCGCCGCTGTCAGGCTCGTGCCGTTCCGGAACACCCGCGATCTGTACATGGCCAACCCGCGCCCGCTGCCGGACAAAGTGCTGCGTGACGTCGCCCCCGATGATCTGCAGGTGATAGAAGTCGAACTGCAGTCGCGGCCCGGGCGCAGGCAAGCGGTCGATCACTTCCAGAGCCAGCGGCAACCGATCGAGGAAGTATCCCGGCATGTCGCGCGGGTTGATCGGCTCGATCATGACGTCGATTCCATGCTGGCCCAGCCTGCTGCAGGCCCGCGCGATGTTGCGTGCGTAGGTGGCGAACGCCTCCCCCGCCATCGCATCGGCCGGCGGCACGCCGGCCATCACATGAACGCGGGGGGCACCGACGGCCCTGGCGTAGTCCAGCGCGCGCTCGATCGATGCGTCGAACTCCCGTTCGCGGCCAGGCAGGGCCGCGAGTCCTTTCTCGCCGCCGGCAAAGTCGCCGACGGGCGCGTTCATCAGCACCAGCCGGGTGCGCGCGTCCTGCAGCGCCCGCAGGAACTCGTCGGCCTCGACGGCGTACGGGCCCTGCACTTCCACCGCCGCGAAGCCGTCACGCGCCGCCGCGCCGATACGGTCCAGCAGCCCGTGTTCCGGGTACAGCAGGCTGATGTTGGCGGCGAAGCGCGGCATGCGGCCCGTCAGCCCAGCAGGGACTTGAAACGCTCGAGTTCGGCGACCACCGTGGCGCGGACCGCCGTTTCCCACACCGAGTGCCCGGCGTCGGGCACGATGGTGTAGCGCGCCGCCGGCCAGGCGCGCGCCAGTTCATCGGCGCTCAGGATCGGACAAACCATGTCGTAACGCGAATGCACGATCGAGGCCGGATGCCGTTGCAGGCGGTCCATGTTCCGCAGCAGCTGGTCCGGTGCGAGGAAGCAGCGATGCGCGAAGTAATGCGCTTCCAGCCGGGCCAGGCCGAGCGCTTCGTTGGCGAAGTGCCGCACCAGTTCTGGATTCGGCAGCAGCGTCGAGCACGCGCCCTCGTATTCGCTCCACGCGCGCGCATAGGCAACGTGCACGCGGGGATCGGGATCGAACAGCCGCTTGAGGTAGCCGCGCAGCAGGTCGCCACGCTCTTCCTCCGGCAGCATGCCGGCGAACTTCTGCCAGAACTCGGGAAAGATCTGCCGCAGCCCAACCATGAACCACTCGATCTCCTGCAGCCGCCCAAGGAAGATCCCGCGCAGCAGGAAGCCGCTGCATCGGTGCGGATGCGCCTGCCCGTAGGCCAGCCCGAGCGTGCTGCCCCAGGAGCCGCCGAACACCAGCCACCGATCGATCCCGAGATACTCGCGCAGCAGCTCGATGTCTGCGACCAGATGCTGTGTCGTGTTGGACTGCACTTCGCCGAGCGGTGTGGACGCGCCGGCCCCGCGCTGGTCGAACAGCACGACGCGGTAGAAGTCCGGATCGAAGAAGCGCCGGTGTTCGGGTGAGCAGCCGCCGCCCGGCCCGCCGTGCAGGAACAGCACCGGCGCGCCGGCCGGATTGCCGACCGACTCCCAGTACATCGTGTGGATGTCGTCGAGCGCCAGCATCCCGCTGTCGTACGGCTCGATCGTCGGATAAAGCGCGGCGCGTGTGTCCATCGTTGGCGCGCAAGTGTAGCGGCGCAAACACGGAGCCCGACCGCACAGTGCGGCGCGCGGAGCGAGGCTGGCATCATCGCTTCCTCGATGCGCTTCCTGCGACTTCCATGACCGTCCGCTACCCAGGTTTCGACACCCTCGCGCTGCATGCCGGCCAGCCGCCGGACCCGACAACCGGAGCGCGCGCGGTACCGATCTATGCCACGACGTCGTTCGTGTTCGAGGACTCGGACCACGCGGCGGCGCTCTTCAACATGGAACGCGCCGGCCATGTGTATTCGCGCATCTCCAACCCGACGGTGGCCGTGTTCGAGGAGCGCATGGCGGCGCTCGAACAGGGCGTCGGCGCCATCGCCACCGCGAGCGGCCAGGCCGCGCTGCACCTGGCGATCGCGACGCTCATGGGTGCCGGCGGTCACATCGTCGCCAGCCGTGCGCTCTACGGCGGCTCACACAACCTGCTCGCCTACACGCTGGCTCGCTTCGGCATCGAGACGACGTTCGTCAGTCCGCGCGACCTCGACGCCTGGCGCGCCGCGGTCCGGCCCGCGACGCGACTCTTCTTCGGCGAGACGCTCGGCAATCCGGGGCTCGACGTGCTGGACATCCCGGCCGTGAGCAGCATCGCGCATGAGCATGGGGTGCCGCTGCTGGTGGACTCGACGTTCACGACGCCCTGGCTCATGACGCCGTTCGATCACGGCGCCGATCTCGTCTATCACTCGGCCACCAAGTTCCTTGGCGGCCATGGGGTCGCGATCGGCGGCGTGCTGGTCGATGGCGGCACCTTTGACTGGCTGACCAGCGGGAAATTTCCAACGCTCACCGAACCCTACGCGGGTTTCCACGGCATGAACTTCGCGGAGGAAAGCACGGTGGCGCCGTTCCTACTGCGGGCGCGCCGTGAGGGTCTGCGCGACTTCGGCGCCTGCATGAGCGCGCACACGGCCTTCCTGCTGCTGCAGGGGATCGAGACCCTGCCGTTGCGCATGGCGCGGCACGTCGAAAACGCACGCGCGGTCGTGAAGTTTCTGAGCACGCACCCGGCCGTCGAGTCGGTCGCTTACCCGGAACTGGAGTCGCATCCCGACCGCGCGCTGGCGCAACGCCTGTTGCCGCGCGGCTGCGGCGCCGTGTTCAGCTTCAACCTCAAGGGCACACGCGCCGCCGGCCGCGCCTTCGTCGAGGCATTGCGCGTGTTCTCGCATCTGGCCAACGTCGGCGATGCCAAGTCGCTGGTCATTCACCCGGCCTCGACGACGCACTTCCGCGTGCCGGACGACGAACTCGCGGCGGCCGGCATCGCGCAGGGCACGATCCGCCTTTCGGTGGGCCTGGAGGATCCGGCGGACCTGCTCGAGGATCTCACCCAGGCGCTGAAACGCGCGCAGAAGGTGGGCTGACGATGATCCTCGACACCTCGCCGCGCCTCTATGCCTATACCGGCGGCCGCCCGTTTGACCCGGCGCGACCGACCGTCGTCTTCATTCATGGCGCCCAGCACGATCACAGCGTGTGGATCCTGCAGAGCCGCCACCTTGCCCACCACGGCTTCAGCGTTCTGGCTTTCGACCTGCCGGGCCACATGCGCAGCGCAGGCCCTGCGCTCGCCACCGTCGAAGCCATGGCCGATTGCCTGAAGGACGGCATTCTTGCCGCGGGTGCGGGACAGCTGCTGCTGGTCGGCCACAGCATGGGCTCGCTGATTGCGCTCGAACTGGCGCGGCGGCTGCCCGCACGTACGGCGGGCGTGGCGCTGGTCGCGGCCGCGTTCCCGATGCGAGTGTCCGACGCGCTCCTCGCCGCGACGCGCAGCGACGTGCCGCAGGCGATGGACATGATCAATGTCTGGTCGCACAGCGCCGTGCTCGCGGCCTTCGAGCGCAAGCCCTGCTGTCCGGGGCCGGGCTTCTCGAATGCCTGGCAGAACTTGCGGCTGATGCAACGCATCGCGCGGCGCGACGGGCCCGACGTGCTGCCACTCGACTTTGCGGCGTGCAACAGCTACGCCGGCGGACTCGACGCCGCCCGGGCGCTGCACTGCCCGGCACTGTTCGTACTGGGCCAGCAGGACGTGATGACACCGCCGCGCGCCGCGCAGGCACTGATCGAGGCCTGTCCCGATACAACCGTCGTGCGGGTCGACGGCGGCGGACACTCGCTGATGTCAGAGCGGCCGGATCAGGTCCTCGCGGCGCTGAAGGACTTCGCCGCCCGCGTGTTCGCTTCGACGGCGATGCCCGCAGGCTGAGGCAGGGACGCGCGCATTGCTGAATGCCGTCAACTGGGACACGTACTGGCTGTACGTGCTCACCGAGATGGCGCTGTCCCTGTCGCCGGGGCCGGCGGTCATGCTCGTCATCGCCTGCGGGCTGGCGCACGGCGCGCGCCGCTCCACCTTCGCCAGCCTCGGCATCCTGAGTGCCAATGCGATCTACTTCGCCGTCTCCGCGACGGCCCTCGGAGCGGTGCTCGCTACCTCGCGCGAGTTCTTCATCGCCGTGAAGTGGATCGGCGCGGCCTATCTCGTCTATCTCGGCCTTTCAGCGATCTTTGGACGACCGTCGCCGGTCACGGTGTCGCGTCCCGCGGGCGGCAGTGCGCCGCGCGACCTGTACCTCGCGGGCCTGACGCTGCAACTCGCCAATCCAAAGACGCTGATCTTCTTCGTCGCGATCCTGCCGCAGTTTGTTGACGCGCGTCTGGCGATTGGCCCTCAGATGGTCTGGCTCGCGGCCGGCTCGATCATCCCGGAGTTCTTCATCCTCGCCGGCTATGGCTGGCTCGCGTCGCGGGCGCGCCGCCTTGCCACCGACGAGCGCTACGCGCGCTGGACCGATCGCATTGCCGGTGTGCTGGTGCTCGGCGCGGCGGCACTGGTGATCAGCGTTACGCGCTGATAGCGCTAGAGTCCGCTTTCCTCTCGATCGACCCTCGACTCACGATGAGCACGACTACCGACGCCCCGGCCCGCCGTTACGAGCGGTTCGCCGACTTCTACCCCTACTATCTCTCAGAGCACAGCAACCGTATCTGCCGCCGCCTGCACTTCGTCGGCTCGACCCTCGCACTGGCGTGCCTCGCGCTTGCCGTCTTCATCAACCCGTGGTGGCTGCTTGCGGCGTTGCTGAGCGGCTATGGCTTCGCCTGGGTCGGCCACTTCGGATTCGAGAAGAACCGGCCCGTAACGTTCCGGCAGCCACTTTTCAGCCTCGCGGGCGACTGGGTGATGTACAAGGACATCCTCACCGGGAAGATCCCGTTCTAGGCGACCGCGAGGGGTTGGTACCGTGACCTCGACGTTCGACCTCGAGCGCTTCGTTGTCGCACAGGCTCCGGTCTACGAGCGAGTGCGCAACGAACTGGCCGCTGGTGCAAAGACGAGCCACTGGATGTGGTTCATCTTTCCGCAGCTAAGGGGCCTCGGCCGCAGCGCGATGGCCGAGCACTTCGGTCTCGCGGGCCGCGCCGAGGCCAAGGCCTATCTTGCGCATCCCGTCCTCGGAGCGCGGCTGCGCGATTGCACGCGCTTGGTGCTGGACGTCAGCACCAAGACGGCGCACGAGATCTTCGGAGCTCCCGATGACCTGAAGTTCCATTCGTCGATGACACTGTTCGCCGCGGTCGCGCCGGAGGAGGATCTTTTCAGTCGAGCACTCGACAGCTACTTCGGCGGCAAACGTGACTCCTCGACTGAAAACATGCTCGGCGGCGGCTGAACCGGGTTGGCCATTCCGTGGAGCCGGGCAGCTAGCCGGCACCACTTGCGGCCGGCGCCGGCAGGCTCTGATCCAGCGGCGCATTGATCCACTCGTCGCGCGCGATCCAACCGGTCAGCACGGAGCCGACGCCGTCGCGGTCGAGCGCAAGCAGCGTGTTGGCCGGGTCGATCGCAAAGCGCTCGTAGGCGCGACGCAGCGACATCGTCTGCGGGTCGCAGGTCAGGATCCATTCGGACGACTCGCCTCGCCTGCGTGCAGCCGAAAGCCGGCGCACGTAGCCAAGGCGTTCGAGACTTTCCAGCAGCCGCTCCGCCTCGGCAAGATCGGTACGCGCGCCGCGTGCCAGTTCCTGCCCGCCCACGGCAGCGTCGCCACTGCGCCGCGCGTTGAGCACCTGCCGGATCAGTGCAAGCGCGGTGACGAAGGCGTTTCCTGCCCGTAGCTCGTCCGAGAAGCGCGTCGCCCGCATGCGCGGCAGCGTCGCCGCGATGGCCGCCCCGAACAGTAGCGCGTACCACGACAGGTACATCCACAGCAGAAACAGCGGTAGCGCCGCAAAGGCGCCGTAGATCGAACGCACCGCCCCTCTGCCGATGAAGTGGCCAAAGGCGGACTTGAGCACTTCGGCGAGCAAGGCGGCCACGAACCCGCCGATCAGAGCGTCGCGCCAGCGCACGGTGCGGTTTGGCACGAACACGTACAGCGCGGCGTAGGCGAATCCGCTCAGCACGACCGGCGCATAGTCGATCAGGCGGCGCAGCCATCCCGGGGTGCGCATGATCGCGTCCTCGGACAGCGACCAGAGGTATGAACTGGCGGTGAGACTGGCTCCGACCACAATCGGCCCCAGCGTGATGATCGCCCAGTAAATCAGCACGCGCTGGCTGAGTGGGCGGCGTTCATGCACTTGCCAGATGTCGTTGAGCACGCGATCGACGGTCATGATCATCGCAAGCGCCGTCAGGCCGAGGAAGATCAGTCCGGCCGCTGTCAGCCGCGTCGCCTGCTGCGCGAATTCGGCGAGGTAGCGCAGGACCGTCGAGGAGATCTGGGCGGGCAGCGTCCTCAATACGAGCGACTGAAACGCCTCGCGAAAGTCCGCGAAGTACGGAAAGACGGAGAACAGTGCGAGCGCGACCGCGAACAGCGGGACGATCGAAAGAACGGTCGCGAAGGTCAGGCTCCCGGCGACCTGCTGCAGCCGCACTTCGCGGCCACGCCGATGCGCAAACAGTGCCGCTTCGCGCGCGGTTTTCAGCCAGGGAAAGCGGTCGAGGGCGGCAGTCAGGCGGGACATGGAACCAGAGACGATGCGGCGGCCCGCGAGGCCGGGCATCCGGCAACGCTTTCTATAATACGGCCACACTCGCCGCGCTCCGTCATGCGGTGCCCTTCCGTGCCGACCGCCGCAACACTGCGGCCCCGCCTACGTGGACATACTCGTACTCTTCTATTCGCGTCACGGCGCAACGCGCCGCCTGGCTGAAGCCATTGCGGCCGGCGTCGACAGTGTCGACGGAGCGCAGGCAAGGCTGCGGACCGTGCCACCGGTGGCGCCCTACACGCAAACGGCCGCGCCACCGATTCCCGCCGAGGGTGCGCCGTATGTTGAATTGGCCGATCTCGAAAGCTGCGGCGGGCTGGCTGTGGGCTCGCCGACGCGGTTCGGCAACATGGCAGCACCGCTGAAGCACTTCTTCGACGGAACGTCTGGACTTTGGTTGTCCGGAGCGTTGGCGGGGAAGCCCGCGGCGGTGTTCTGCTCCACCAGCAGCCTGCACGGAGGCCAGGAGACGACGCTGCTGTCGATGATGCTGCCGCTGCTGCACCATGGGATGCTGCTGCTCGGCATTCCTTATACGGAGCCGGACCTGATGACAACCCGCAGCGGCGGCACGCCGTACGGCGCGAGCCACACGGCCCGCCATGGCGCTCCGCCGGTACTGACTGACGAAGAGCGACGCCTGGCACACGCACTCGGCGCGCGGCTCGCTCGCACGGCGCTGCAACTGGCGACCTGAGCCGTGGCCCTTGGACCCCTGCCGGGCACGACAGCACGCCAGGCCAGCGCGTGGCGCTGGTCGATCGCGGCCTGGCTTGCGCTGATCGCCCTCGGGCTGTCGTGGGAACTGCTGCTGGCACCGCTGCGGCCGGGAGGCTCGTGGCTCGCCCTGAAGGTCGTGCCGCTGCTGCTGCCGCTACCGGCGATGTTGCGCGGCGGTGCGTATGCGATGCAGGTGGCGCTCTTCATCGTGCTGCTGAGCGTGCTGGAGGGCTCGGCGCGCCTGTTCGAACCAGCGCCGGTCGTGTGGCTCGCCGCAGGGCAGTGCGTGCTGGCGCTTGTCTTCTTCGTCGCCGCGATCATCTACCTGCGGCCGATGAAGGTCGCTGCCAAGCGCCGGGCCCAATCATCATGAGCACCATCGAAGCGCTGCGCAGCATCGTCGGTACGGACCACGTACTCACCGCAGCCGATGCGGTCGCGCCGTACCTGGTCGACTGGCGCCGACGCTACGTGGGGCACGCGCAGGCGGTGGTCCAGCCCGCGACAACGGACGAAGTCGCGCGCATCGTCGCCTGGTGCTCCCGTACCGGCACACCGGTCGTTCCGCAGGGGGGCAACACCGGGCTGGTCGGCGGCGCCACCCCGGACGAATCGGGCCGCGCGATTCTCGTGTCACTCAAGCGCATGGCGCGCATCCGCGCGGTGGATCCAGCCAACAACACGCTGACCGCCGAAGCCGGCTGCGTCCTGCTCGACGTACAGGCCGCCGCACGCGCGCACGATCGACTGTTTCCGCTTTCGCTTGCCGCCGAAGGCAGCGCCACGATCGGCGGCAACCTGAGCACCAACGCGGGCGGCATCCAGGTCCTGCGCTACGGCAATGCGCGCGAGCTCTGCCTCGGCCTGGAGGTGGTGCTGCCGTCGGGCGAGGTCTGGAATGGCCTGCGCGGGCTGCGCAAGGACAACACCGGCTACGACCTGCGGGATCTGTTCATCGGCGCGGAAGGCACACTCGGCATCATTACCGCCGCCTGCATGAAGACCTTTCCCTTGCCACGTGCCCAGGTCACCGCGCTGCTGGCGGTGCCCTCGCTGCATGCCGCCATGCAACTGCTCGGCGATGCCCAGAGCCGCTGCGGCCCGACGCTGACGGGCTTCGAATGCTTCAGCGACTTCTGCCTGTCGCTCGTGGAACGACACTTCGAGGGCCAGCGCTCGCCGTTTTCAGAACGGCACCCGCATTACGTGCTGATGGAGCTCAGCGACCACGAGGATCAGCCGCACGCCACGACCCTGGCGGAAAGCCTGATCGCCACTGCCATCGAATCCGGTCAGGTCCTGGACGCCGTCGTCGCGCAGTCGATGGCACAGGCGCGCGCGCTGTGGCTGTTGCGAGAGTCGATCTCCGAGGCCCAGACACGTGAAGGGAAGAACATCAAGCACGACATCGCTGTGCCGATTTCGTCCATCACACGCTTTGTCGACGAAACGGACGCGCTGCTGCAGCACCGCTTCCCCGGCGTGCGCATGGTCACGTTCGGCCATCTGGGTGACGGCAACCTGCACTACAACGTCAGCCCACCCCTCGGAATGGACGAAGCGAGTTTCCTGGCCGGGCAGCCGGCGATCTACGCGACCGTGCATGACCAGGCCCACGCCTTCGGCGGCTCGATCTCGGCCGAGCATGGCATCGGCCAGCTCAAGCGCGATGAGAACGCGCGCTACAAGACAGAGACGGAAATGCGGCTGATGAAGACGCTGAAGCAGGCGTTCGATCCGCTCGGCATCATGAACCCGGGCAAGATGGTCGCGCCGTGATGGGGCGTCGACCCGGCTGGGCTTGAGTCCCACTTTCATGGGAGATATTTCAGCCCTTACTCCGGAGACTGCGGCCGGTCCGCAGCCATTACCATTCGCGCCAAGCTCGGCATGGTGCCCGATGCAGGCAATGAGGGAGGCCTTGATGGCAACACAGAAACTGAAACTGATCGCGCTGGCATTCACCGCGTTGGCGGCGACTATGGCGCTCGCGCAAACGCCGACCGAAGTGGTCGTCTACGGCCCGGCGCCGAAGCCGGTACCGGTGCCCGGGGCCAAGCCGATCGCGCTCCCGTCGTTCGATGCGTTGAAGGGCGAGGGTCTGTACCACTTCCAGGGCACCCGGGTCTCGAACATGCGGGCTGCGGCGGCGCCGGGAGACGGAAACCGCTATGCGCTGACGGAGACGACGACCGACGACGGCCATACGACCCTGAACGGCGGCATCGACGTGGCGCACGCCGTGCTCAATGGCGAGCGCCGCTCGCTCGGCCGTCCCAACTTTGCGATTCCGGCACCCGATGGCACGTTTTACATCGTCTACTCCGGCCAGGCTCCGTTACGCCTGGCCGTGACGCTGCAGGCCTACGACGTCTCCGAGATGCCGATCTCGCTGTTCCTGCGTACTCCCGACAACTACCCGAAGCCGGAGTCGACACGGACCAACGGCGCCAAGTTTCCCAAGGGCGCCGTGGCCTACCTGACGACCGCGCGCTTCTTTGACGATGTCCTGATGCTCCCGCGTCGCGAGTCGTTTACCGGCGCCACCAACACGACGCAGTTCGTCGGCAACTTCTCGAAGCAGATCCCCTACTGCCTCGCTTACGAGGATCGACAGGGTGCGAATCCCTACGCCATGCTGTTCCAGGCGGCGGGCGGGGGCAAGAAGGGGCAGGTGACCCTCTACCCGGCCAAGACCGGAACGCTCTTCTGCGACAAGTCGGCCGACAAGGTGTTGGCGCAGGGCGAGTGGGAAGAGCGCACGATCGGCGGGACCAAGGCCGTCGTGCTGTCGTTCCCTGCACAGGTCGATCCGCTCGATACCGGCGTATCCAACGTCGAGCGCGAGTCGGCGCGGATCGCGTTCATCGAGCCGACCAAGGGTCTGCCCGGCGTACGGCCCGGCAAGCTGTACCAGGCCGGCGCAAGCGTGTACGACTACCAGTATCGCTTTAACAAGGTCGCCGCCGACGCCGTGCGGCGTGCAATCGGCGTTCAATAGCCCAGCCCGCATCCGAAGGAAGTCATCGCGCCCACGCGGCGCGATGACGCAAGAGAAAGGTTCGCTAGACTGCATCGGTGATGCAATCAGCCCTTTTCGCCTGGATGCTGGCGCTCGTGCTGCCCGGCACGCTCCTTGCGCAGCAGATCCAGCGCTGCGAGGACGCGCGCGGCAAGATCACTTACTCGAATACCGAGTGCCCCTCGGGCACCAGTCCCGTCAAGGCGCTGCAGGCGGCTCCGGCGCCGTCGCCCGAAGCCCAGCAGGCAGCGCGCGACAAGGCGGCGCGCGAAGCGCAGGAGGCGGAGCAACTGGGGCAGCAGCGCCAGCAGCAGCAGGCCATTGCCACGGCGCAGCAACAATCGCAGCGTGACGCTGACTGCGCCTACCTGCGCGGCGAGATCGACTCGATGCGCCGGCTTCGAAACGCCGTGGTCAATCGTCCCTTCTATTCCCTGGACGACCTCGATCAGATGGACCGCCACGTCGCTGGCTTGCAGGATCAGTACCGGCGCGTTTGCGGCCCCTGATGCCCATGACCCGGACCACCCGACCCCCGCAACGCACCTGGGCGATATGCATGCCGCTCGCCTTGCTCGCAGCCAGCACCGCCTGTGCTGCGCAGCAGGTCCAGCGCTGCGAAAGCCCGGACGGCAAGGTCACCTACTCGAACACGAAATGCCCCGACGGGACGACCCCGGTGCGCAGCGTCAACACCTCGCCACCGGTCGCGGTGGACGAGCAGAAGGCAGCCAAGGAGCGCGCCCGGCGCGATGCGGCGGAGGTGAAAGCCATCGACAAGGCGCGTGCCAAGGACGAAGCCCAGGACCAGCGCGCCGCTGCCGAGCAGAAGAAGGCCCAGACCAAGGAACCTGAGCGCTGCGACAAGGCCAGGCGCGAGCTGGACCAGGCGAAGGACGCACGCGCCGAACTGCACCGCCAACCTTCGACGATCCAGCAGATACAGAAGTCCGACGGCGAGATTGCCAAGCGCGAAGCCGAAGTTGCGCGCGCGTGCCCCGGTTAGCGCCTGGCTGCAAATTGGATCAGGCGGCCTGCGCCCTGGGCGGCTCCACGGCCAGCATCGCGTGCTCGAGGATCCCCGCTCCGCACGACTCGAGCAGGGCCGCATCGCTCAGCATGCGGCGCCACTGCCGCGCACCGCGAACGCCCTGATACAGCCCAAGCATGTGGCGCACGACGTGCCGTGGCGACTCTCCATTGCGCGTCTCGCGGACCAGATAGGCCGACATCCTGTCAATGACCGCGCGCCGCGTTGGCGCGGTTGCGGATGATTCACCGAAGAACTCCGCGTCGACGGCTGCCAGCAGATAAGGATCGTGGTAGGCCGCGCGGCCCAGCATCACACCGTCGAGCCCTTCGCTGCTGCGGCGGGCACCGTCGAGCGAGGTCAGGCCACCATTGAGCACGAAGCGGGCCTGCGGAAAGTCGCGCTTCAGCCGGCTGACGACGTCGTAGCGCAGCGGCGGGACTTCGCGATTCTCACGCGGGCTGAGCCCTTTGAGCCAGGCATTGCGCGCATGCACGATAAAGACCTCGCATCCCGCCGCATGCACCGCACCGACGAAGTCGCGCACGAGGTCGTAGTCTTCATTGCGGTCGATTCCGATCCGGTGCTTCACGGTGATCGGGATCGCCACGACGTCGCGCATCGCCCGCACGCAGTCGGCCACGAGGCCGGGCTCGGCCATCAGGCAAGCGCCGAAGGAGCCACGCTGGACTCGCTCGGACGGGCAGCCGCAGTTCAGGTTGATCTCGTCGTAGCCCGCTGCTTCACCGAGCCGCGCCGCGCGGGCAAGGTCGCCGGGCTCGCTGCCGCCGATCTGCAGTGCTACCGGATGCTCGGCCGCATTGAAACGCAGGTGGCGCGCCGGATCACCCTGCAGCAATGCCCCGGTCGTGACCATCTCGGTATACAGCCGCGCGTAGCGCGACAGCTGCCGATGGAAGTAGCGGCAATGACGGTCCGTCCATTCCATCATCGGCGCCACGCAGACGCGCCAGCGCGCGTCGTCGCCGGCGACCGATCCCGCGGCTAGAGCTTCAGCAGCCACTGGATGACCGACTTCGCGACAAAGCCGAGGATGCCGAACGCCAGCACGAAGAACAGCACGAACGTTCCGAAGCGGCCCGCCTTGGACTCGATCGCCAGCTTCCAGATGATGTACAGCATCAGCGCGATGAAGCCGCCCACGCCCCATGTCATGCCCAGCTCGGCGATGCGTTCTTCCGTCAGACCAAAGAGCGTGCCGTCCATCAGGGATGACGCAGTGGCACGCCTTCGGCGTCCACCAGGTCGCGATAGGCGTGCCAGCTCGCATGCCCAAGCACCGGCACCGTGACGAGGAATCCCAGCATCGCGGTGGCCAGCGAGAGCGACGTGGCAATGAGAATGACGAGCGCCCACAGCAGCATCGCGAGGGGGTTTTCGCCGACTGCGCGGGCGCTGGTCAGCAGCGCCTGCCGGAAACCGACCCGCCGGCCGAGCAGCAACGGCGGTGACACGGCCGTCAGCGCAAAGACGATCGCCACGCCGAGCCCGCCGAGGATGGCCCACAAGGTGAACAGCAGGTCGCCCTGCTCGACCATCGCGTAGCGCAGGAACTCGATCGGCCCGCGCAACGGGGTCTTGGCAAACAGCGTGAAAAGGAGCGCCGAGGCCGCGACCCACAGCGTGCCCAGCACGGCCAGCAGGACGCCGAGCTGGACCAGCGGGCGAGTACCGCGCCGCCAGGCATTGACGGCCTCGCGCAAGCCCGGCCGCTCCCCGCGCGCGAGCAGCCGGCTGATTTCGTACAGGCCTGTCACGAGGATCGGCCCCAGGATCACGAAGCCGGAGAAGGCGCCCGGAGCAACCCATCCATAGCGCAGCGACACCCCCAGCACGACCCAGCCGCCGAGGGCAACGAACGATCCGTGCACCAACCCGGCCAGCGGGCTGCGCAGGAAGTCGCGCCAGCCGAGTGCGAGCCAGGTCAGTGGCCGTGACGGTGCTACATGCCGCACAGGCAAGGGCGCATCGCCAGAGGAAGCCGTCGTGTCCATCGAACCGGGATTATCGCTCGCAGGCTCAAGCGGAACGCGCGCTCGTGGCTCTGCGCCCGCGTCCCGACGTGAGTTCGTTCAGTACAAGCGCCCCCAGCACGAGAGCGCCGCCCATGATTGTCGTACTGGTCGGCACTTCGCCGGCGCCCAGCCAGGCCCACAGCGGGCCGAGCAGGACTTCGAGCAACGCCAGCAGCGCCAGTTCAGTCGCCGAGAGGTGACGCGCTGCGATGACGAGCAGCATGCAAGGCAGCCCGAGCTGGAAGAAGCCCAGCACCGCGAGCAAAAGGACGTCGCGGGGCTGCCCGATGAAGGGCATGGCGAAGGGCAGCATGATGGCGGCAGAGATCAGACCGCCGAGGAAGACCGCCGGCACCAGGTCGACCGACTGGCCGCGCTTCTTCAGGATGACGAAATTGATCGCCGAGGCCAGCGGCGCGCCGAACGCGATCAACATGCCGAGGACGCTCGTCGGCGACTCGATGCTGAGGCCTCCGGCAAACATCCAGAGGATGCCCGCCGTCGCAATGGCCACGGCGAACCAGGTGCGCAGCGGAATGGGTGCCTTCAGCAAGGCCCAGGCGAGCACGGCCGTTAGCAGCGGCGCGACCGCCAGCACGATCAGCGTGTTGGCGGTCGAAGTCAGCGTCAAGGCCAGCATGAAGCAGACGAACATCGTCGCCCACATGCAGCCTGACAGCAGCCCCGGCCAGCCGGCGCGTCGCAGCGCCCCGACGAAGTCCCGGCGTACCAGCAGCAGGTAGCCGCCGACGAAGAGCGCCGCGAACACGCTGCGCCAGAAGGTGATCTCGAACCGCCCGTGGGCCTGCAGTTCGGGCGAGAGGTTGCGTGTGACCACGCCGGCCATGCTCCAGAGCAGCGGCGCAATGATCATCAGGATCAGCGCGCGGCGATGAGCAG
>Ga0105090_10000166_pt1 | contig 29038 bp, 29 predicted proteins | sample PPLLak3March2015_FD_79110 | JGI IMG/M metagenome (GOLD analysis project Ga0105090, IMG submission 79110) | Freshwater sediment microbial communities from Prairie Pothole Lake near Jamestown, North Dakota, USA - PPLs Lake P7 Core (1) Depth... | ecosystem: Environmental > Aquatic > Freshwater >...
CGCGGCGGCCACGCCGGCACGGTGATCGCGTAGTCGCGGCGCTCGCGCCACATCACGCCGGGTTCCCAGGTGAAGCCGACCTTGGCGACCTGCGTCAGCGGCACGGCGCGGCCGCCGGCCGTCGGCAGGTACGCATTGGCGAGGGCGGTGAGGCGGCTGCGTTCCTCCAGCGGCTGACGCAGCACGATGTCGACCAGCTTGTCGCCCTCGCGGTACTGGCCGATGACGCTGCCGCTGAGCATGGTGCGCGAGGACTGCGCGACGGCCTGGCTGGTGACGCCCAGGGCGCGCGCCTTGTCCTGGTCGATCTCCAGACGCAACACCTTGATGGACTCGTTCCAGTTGTCGTGGACGCCGCGCATGCCGGAGTGGGCGCGCAGCAGTTCCTTGGCACGGTCGGCCCAGGCGCGCACCTGCACGGCGTCGACGCCGACGACGCGGAACTGCACCGGGTAGGGCACCGGCGGGCCGTTGGGAAGCAACTTGACGCGGCCGCGCACCTCGGGAAATTCACTGGCCATCAGCTGCGGCAAGCGCACACGCAGCTCCTCGCGCTCCTTCAGACCCCTGGGCAGCACGATGGCCTGGCTGACGTTGCTCTGCGGGAAAATCTGATCCAGCGGCAGGTACAAGCGCGGCTCGCCGCCGCCAGATGACCTGGTTCAGGTCGAGTCCGAGCTGGGCCAGCCGCCGCTGCGAGATCTCGACGAAGACCTTCTCGGGCTGCGCACCGAAGGTCTCGACCTTGGCCACGTCGGGCACCTTCAGCAGGCGCTGGCGCACGCGGTCGGCGAAGACACGCAGTTCCTCGGGCGTGAAGCCGTCGGCCGAGAGCGCGAAGATGGACCCGTAGACGTCGCCGAAGTCGTCGTTGACCACCGGACCGATGACGCCCGCCGGCAGCGTGTGGCGCATGTCGCCGATGCGCTTGCGCGCCTGGTACCAGCTGTTCGCCACCTGCTTGGCCGGCGACGAATCGGCGAGCTGCAGGATGGTCACCGATTCGCCGGGCTTGCTGTACGAACGGATCTTGTCGGCGTAAGGCACCTCCTGCAGTGTCTTCTCGATGCGGTCGGCGACCTGCTCGGCCATCTGCTGCGCGCTGGCGCCCGGCCAGGTGGCCTGCACGACCATGGCGCGGAAGGTGAAGGGCGGGTCCTCGTCCTGGCCGAGCTGGAAATAGGCGGCCACGCCCAGCGCCAGCAGCACGACCAACAGGTAGCGCGTCAGCGCCGGGTGCTCCAGCGCCCAGCGCGAGATGTTGAAGCGCGAGGCGACGGCCTGCCTGGGGCTCGGGAGCGACGGCGGCGCGGGCTTGCCTGCGGCTTCCATATCCCGCCCCGGCGTTCAGCGCTTGCCGGCGACCGCCGGCGGCGCTTCGTAGAGCCTGACCCTCTGCCCGGGCGTCAGCGTGTGCACGCCGGCCGTGACGACGGTCTGCCCCGGGGCCAGCTGTGCCTTCTGCGCTTTCAGCGTGGACTCGCGACGCTCCAGCTCCAGGCCGCTGATGAAGCCCTGATCACGCAGTTCGCGGTAGCGCTCCAGTTCTGCCGCAGCCAGGTCGGCAGTGCGCACAAGAGAAGCAGTGAACGGCTTGCGGTCATGAATGGCGAACTGGGCGAGCGGTGACTGGGTGGTACGAACTTAACTGACTGACCGGTCAGTAATATAGAAGTGCCATCGGAGGCTGTCAAACGTGCCGCGGCGGTCGACCGCGGCGGCGAAGTGGTCAGAATCCCCTCCGGTGAGCGTCGACCACTACGAAAATTTTCCTGTCGCTTCGATCCTGTGTCCGCCGGCCCTGCGGCCGGCCATCCGCGCCATCTACCACTTCGCCCGCACGGCCGACGATATCGCCGACGAAGGCAGCGCCAGCACCGCCCGCCGCCTGGCCGACCTGGCCGCCTATCGCCGGGCGCTGGACGCCGCCTGCCAGCGACAGGAGGCGGGCGACCGCTGGCGCGGTGTCTTCGAGCCCCTGGCACTGCGCGTGCGCGAATTCGCGCTGCCGCCGACGCTGCTGCACGACCTGCTCGATGCATTCGAACAGGACGTGCACAACCCGCCCTACGCCGACCGCGCGGCGTTGCTGGACTACTGCCGCCGTTCCGCCAACCCGGTGGGGCGCTTGCTGCTGCACCTGTACGGGATCCGGGATGCAGCCGCGCTGCGCCGGTCCGACGCCATCTGCAGTGCTTTGCAGCTGATCAACTTCTGGCAGGACCTGAGTGTCGACGGCCCGCGGGGGCGCCACTATGTGCCGGCCAGCGACCTGCAGGCCCACGGGGTCGGCGTCGACGCGCTGCGTGCGGCCACGGACAGCCCGCAGAGCCGCAGCCTGGTGCAGGACTTGTGTGCCTGGGCCCATGCGCTGATGCTCTACGGAACGCCGTTGGCGCTGCAGGTGCCCGGCCGTGCCGGCTGGGAACTGCGGCTGGTGGTGCAGGGGGGCTTGCGCATTCTTGAGAAAATCGAACGCATGGACCATGCCGTGCTCGCCCGGCGCCCTGCCCTGACCGCCTTCGACGCGCCCCTGCTGCTGTGGCGCGCGCTGCGCATGGGCGGGCAGCACGCATGACGCCGCAGCAGTATGTACAGGACAAGGCTGCACGCAGTGGCTCGTCGTTCTACTACGCCTTCCTCTTCCTGCCGCCGCCGCGCCGCGCCGCGATCACGGCCTTCTACGCCTTCTGCCGCGAGGTCGACGATGTCGTCGACGAAGTCGCCGACATCGGCGTGGCGGCGAGCAAGCTGCAATGGTGGCGCACCGAGGTCACGCAGGCCTACGCCGGAAATCCCTGCCATCCGGTGATGCGCGCGCTGATGCCGCTGTCTGCCGACCACGGCATCGAGCTGCGCCACCTGCAGGCGGTCATCGACGGCTGCCAGATCGACCTCGAGCAGACGCGCTTCCTCGACTACCCGGCGCTGCAGCGCTATTGCCACCTCGTGGCCGGCATCGTGGGCGAGGTGGCGGCGAATATCTTCGGCCGCAGCGCCGATGCCACCGTGCAGTATGCGCACCGTCTCGGCCTGGCGATGCAGCTCACCAACATCATCCGCGATGTCGGCGACGACGCGCGCCGCGGCCGCATCTACCTGCCGCTGTCGGACTTGCAGCGCTTCGAGGTCAAGGCGCACGAGCTGCTGCGGCGCGAGTCGCCCTGGGGCTACAGCGAACGCTTCACGGCGCTGATGCGCTTCCAGGCCGCACGGGCCCATGCCGCCTACGAGGAAGCCTTCGCCCTCCTCCCGGCGGCCGACCGCGTGGCACAGAAGCCGGGGCTGATGATGGCCAACATCTATCGCACCTTGCTGCGCGAGATCGAGGCGCAGGGCTTCCAGGTGCTGCACCAGCGCACCTCGCTGACGCCGCTGCGCAAGTTGTGGATCGCCACCCGCACGCATCTGCGCGGGCAGTGAGCACCGCGTGGGGCCGGCGATGAGACTGGCTGTCGTCGGCAGCGGCTGGGCGGGACTGGCGGCGGCCGTTCGCGCCGTCGAGGCCGGCCATGCGCTGACGCTGTTCGAGATGGCGGCGCAACCCGGTGGTCGTGCGCGCGGCGTCGAGGTCGACGGCCTGGCACTGGACAACGGCCAGCACATCCTGATCGGCGCCTACCGGCAAACGCTGGCACTGATGCGCACGGTGGGCGCCGACGCCGATGCGCTGCTCTTCCGCCGTCCACTCGAACTTCGTTACCCCGACGGCCGCGGCCTGCAGATGCCCCCGGGTCCGCCCTGGCTGGGCTTCGTGCGTGCCGTGGCCGGCTGCCGCGGCTGGAGCGCAAACGACCGGCTGGCCCTCGTCGCCACCGCCTTGCGCTGGGCTCTGGCCGGCTTCCGCTGCCGAGGCGACCGCACCGTCGAGCAACTGTGCCGCGGCCTGCCGCCGGCCGTGCGCGAACTGCTGATCGACCCCTTGTGCGTGGCCGCGCTCAATACGCCGGCGCGTGACGCCAGTGCCGCGGTCTTCCTGCGCGTGCTGCGCGATGCGCTCTTCAGCGGCCGCGGCTCGGCGGACTTGTTGCTGCCGCGGCAGTCACTGTCTGCACTGTTGCCTCGTCCCGCCGAGCGCTGGCTGCGAGCGGCGGGCGCAGAACTGCGGTTGGGCTCACGGGTACAGGGGCTCGAGCCTTCGGCTGGCGGCTGGCAGCTCGACGGCGAGGCCTTCGATGCCGTCGTGCTGGCCTGCAGCGCCGCCGAGGCCTCGCGTCTGACGGCGCAGGTCGCGCCCGCCTGGGCGCAGCAGGCAGGCGCGCTTCGCTACGAGCCCATCGTCACCGTCTACCTGCGCTGCCCCGGCGCAAGCCTGCCGGCGCCAATGACGGCGCTGGTGGAAACCGCAGCAGCGCCCGCACAGTTCGCCTTCGACCATGGCGCCCTCGGCGCCACGCCCGGCATCTTCGCCTTCGTGATCAGCGGCGCGCGGCGCTGGGTGGATGCCGGGCTCGACGCCACCGGCGCGGCGGTGCTGCGTCAGGCGCACAGTGCCTTCGGCCCCAGCACCCGGCCTTCGCAGCCGATGCTGCTGCGCGTGCTGGCCGAGAAGCGTGCCACCTTCCGCTGCACGCCCGGGCTCGTGCGCCCGCTGGCAGGTATCGCGCCGCGCCTCGTCGCCGCCGGCGACTATGTCGACGGCCCCTACCCGGCGACCCTGGAAGGCGCCGTGCGCTCCGGCGAGGCGGCTGCCGCGCTGCTCAGGGTGTGAGTGTGGACGGGCGCGCGAACGGGGCCGCGAGCGGCTCGCCCACGAACAGGCTCTGCTGCGGCCAGGACACGCTCTTCCAATAGGCTTCGATGGCCGTGCTGCCCTGCAGGTAGTGCAGCAGCAGCAGCTGCGGGTGCGGAAATTTCTGCAGGTGATTGCAGGGTTCGCTGACCGTGCCGTGGCTGGCGGTGGCACCGGAGGCAATCCACTCCAGCACCGTGCTCTGCGTGTGCTGGCCCGACAGGTCGCCACCGACCGAGGTGAGGTGGTCAGCCAGCGCGCCCGGCACCCAGTCGGGCGGCGGGTCGAGCGTCAGTCGCTCGCTGCCGGTCATGACGACAAGGACGCGCCGCGCCGCCGCCAGCTCGCTCGACGGTGCGACGCGCACCTCCATGCCGAAGGCTGGCAGCCGCCCCGGCGGCGGGTACAGCGCGGCGCGCACGCCGCGCGCCGTATCGCCGCTGCGCAGCAAGAGGACGCTGACGGACGGGCGACCACGCAGGGCCAGGCTGCCATCGGCTGCCACGCCGCGGTCGATCAGGGCGCGGGCCTCGGCGACGCCGGGCGCTGCCAGCAGCATGGAAGGCCGAAAGCCATGCTGCGCCAGCGGCCGGCTCGACGGTGAGTTGAAGTAGCTCGACGGGCGCGACGCGGCACAGCTGTGCCGGCACAGTTCGCCGTCGAAGCCCAGCGCCAGTGCGCCAGTGATGGAGTTGCACTCCACCGCGTAGGGCGAGGTCCACGCCAGCGCCAGCGCCTGCGTGGCGGCGCCAAAGCGCTCGGCGACGGCGGCACGCAGGACCTCGAACTCGTCGCGGCGCAGCGTGCCGTGCACGGGCAGCGCCAGGCGCAAGACCTGCCCGGGTGTCAGGCGGCGCGCTTCGATGTAGTGTTCGCCGACGGCGACCGAATACGGGTCGGCGGTATTGATGACCAGGCCGATGTCGGCCGCGCGCAGCCGCCCCGTCAGGCGCGGCACCTTGGCCCACGCCTTGGGCGCCGATGCCGTAGCAGCCGACGCCGCAGACACTGCAGAGGACGAGGCAGGGACGGCTGGGTCCGTCTGTGCCGTCACCGCGCCGCCGATCAGGCAGCCGGCCAGCAGGCCGGCCAAGCCGCGGAACAGGCAAGCCGCCGACACATCCCGGTATGCAGACCATCGTTGCGCGATGCAAAATGCTGACAAACCTCCGGATACGCCGTCAAGATGAGCACCAAGAACGCCCACACGCCCACGATCCAGGTGCTGGAACGCAGCTTCGCGCTGCTGGACCTGCTGGCCAGCCATCCCGACCCGGTGTCGCTGAAGGAGATCAGCGAGCGCACCGGGCTGCACCCGTCCACCGCGCACCGCATCCTCAACGACCTGGCGATCGGACGCTACGTCGACCGGCCGCAGGCCGGCAGCTACCGGCTCGGGATGCGGCTGCTGGAACTGGGCAACCTGGTCAAGGCGCGGCTGGACGTGCGCGACGCGGCGCTGGGGCCGATGCGCGAACTGCACAAGCTGACGCACCAGCCCGTGAACCTGTCGATGCGCCAGGGCGACGAGATCATCTATGTCGAACGCACCTACAGCGAACGCTCGGGCATGCAGGTCGTGCGCGCGGTCGGCGGCCGGGCGCCGCTGCACCTGACCTCGGTGGGCAAGCTCTTCCTCGCCCATGACGACCCGGCGCGGGTGCGTGCCTATGCCGTGCGCACCGGCCTCACAGGCCATACGCGCAACAGCATCACCGAGCTGGGCCGGCTGGAACGCGAACTGGCCAGCGTGCGCGCCAGCGGTGTCGCGCGCGACGACGAGGAACTGGAACTCGGTGTGCGCTGCATGGCCGCCGGCATCTTCGACGACCAGGGCAAGCTGCTCGCCGGGCTCTCGGTATCCGCGCCTTCAGACCGCCTCGAGGAGGCCTGGCTGGAGCGCGTCAAGAGCACGGCGGCTCAGATCTCCGCGGCGCTGGGTTATCGCGGCTGAGCGACCCGCGTCGCCCCCAGCGTCGGCAGCACCTCGGACAGGTCCTGGGCGGCCAGCCACTTGCGTATGCGCTCGGCGTCGCCGATGCGCGAGTATTTGCCGGCGGAGTCCAGCAACACCATGATCAGCTGGCGCCCCGCCAGCTGCGTCTGCATCACCAGGCAGCGGCCGGCGGCCGCGATGTAGCCGGTCTTCTGCAGGCCGATGTCCCACTCGGGGTCACGCACGAGTCCGTTCGTATTGCGGAATTGCACCTGGCGCCTGCCCACCGGGACCACCGTCTCGGGCGAGGTCGACAGCTCGCGCAGCAGCGGGTGCTGCGAGGCCGCACGCACCAGCAAGGCCAGGTCCTGCGCGCTGGAACGGTTGTCGCTGGACAGCCCGGTGGGTTCGACATAACGCGTGTCATGCATGCCGAGCAGCTGCGCCTTGGCGTTCATGGCCTCGACGAAACCCGCCATGCCGCCAGGATAGGTGCGGCCGAGCAGGTAGGCGGCGCGGTTTTCCGACGCCATCAGCGCCAGATGCAGCATCTCGCCGCGTGTCAGCTGGTCGCCGGCACGCAGCTGCCGGCTGCTGCCGGCGCGCACGGCGGCGTCTTCGCGGGTCACGGTCAGCACCTCGTCCAGCGGCAGCCGGGCCTCGGTGACGACCAGTGCCGTCATCAACTTGGTGATCGACGCGATCGGCAGCACGGCGCTCGAATTCTTGCTGAACAGCACCTCGTCGGTGTCCTGGTCGATGACCAGGGCGACGCTGGACTTGAGGTCGAGCGCGTCCTCGGCAGCGTGCAGGCCGGTCAGCTGACCCATCGAGAGCTGCGGCGGGACGGCCCTCACGACCGGTCTGCTCGACGTTCGCTTGACGCTGCGCACCGCGGACTTCGAACGCGCGACTTTGCGCGCGTCGCTGCCGGACCGGGCGGACTTCGTCGGCTTGGCCGCTTTCGATGCCGCCTTCTGCGTGCCGGCTGCGAGGCTGGCAGCCGTTGGCAGCACCCACAAGGATGCCGCCAGCGTGGCCGCCGTCAGTGCCCGCAATACGGCTCGAATCGTCGATTTCACAGCGCACCTCTCAAGCCCAGCAGTCACGGAGTGTAGGACCCAGGGAAAACGCACGCAAGATCAATATCTTGCAAGTTTTTCCTAAAGTACCTCCTGCGCTTGGCGGGTGGCCACCCCCTCAGCCTTGTGCGGCCACCCTCTCGGTGGTGCTGTACAGCTTGTTCAGGGCCGACAGATAGGCCTTGGCCGAAGCGACGACGATGTCGGGATCCGCCCCCACGCCATTGACCACGCGCCCGCCGTGCTGCAGCCGGACCGTGACCTCACCTTGCGATTCTGTGCTCCCCGAAGTGATCGCGTTCACGGAGTAGAGCATCAATTCGGCGCCACTTTTCACGCGTGACTCGATCGCCTTCAGGCTGGCGTCGACCGGGCCGTTGCCGTCGCTCTCGGCGTGTTGCTCGACGCCGCCGGCGGAAAAAGCCACCGTCGCATGCGGGCGCTCGCCGGTTTCCGAATGCTGCGACAGCGCCAGCAGACGGTAGTGCTCGTTCTCGGGCGTGACGCTTTCGTCGCTGACCAGTGCGATGATGTCCTCGTCGAAGATCTCGCTCTTGCGGTCGGCCAGATCCTTGAAGCGTGCGAAGGCGGCGTTGACCTCGCCCTCCGAATCGAGCTCGATGCCCAGGTCCTGCAGCCGCTGCTTGAAGGCATTGCGTCCCGACAGCTTGCCGAGCACGATCTTGTTGGCGGCCCAGCCCACGTCCTCGGCGCGCATGATCTCGTAGGTGTCGCGCGCCTTGAGCACGCCGTCCTGGTGAATGCCGCTGGCATGCGCGAAGGCATTGGCCCCGACCACCGCCTTGTTCGGCTGCACGACGAAGCCGGTGGTCTGGCTGACCATGCGCGAGGCCGGCACGATCTGCGTCGTGTCGATGCCGAGCTCGAGCTTGAAATAGTCGCGCCGCGTGCGCACCGCCATCACGACCTCTTCCAGCGAGCAGTTGCCGGCGCGTTCACCGAGGCCGTTGATGGTGCACTCGATCTGGCGCGCGCCGCCGATCATCACGCCGGCCAGCGAGTTGGCCACCGCCATGCCGAGGTCGTTGTGGCAGTGCACGCTCCACACCGCCTTGTCGCTGTTCGGCACGCGTTCGCGCAGCATGCGGATGAATTCGCCGAACAGTTCCGGCACGGCATAACCCACGGTGTCGGGGATATTGATCGTGGTGGCGCCCTCGGCGATGGCGGTCTCGAGCACGCGGCACAGGAAGTCGGGTTCGGAGCGGTAGCCGTCCTCGGGCGAGAACTCGACGTCGGGGCACAGGCCGCGCGCGAAGCGCACCGCCTGCCTCGCCTGTTCGTGCACCTGCTCGGGCGTCATGCGCAGCTTCTTCTCCATGTGCAGCGCACTGGTCGCGATGAAGGTGTGGATGCGCGCGCGCACCGCACCCTTCAGAGCCTCGGCGGCGCGCGAGATGTCGCGGTCGTTGGCGCGCGCCAGGGAGCACACCGTCGAGTCCTTGATGTGTTCGGCGATCGCCTTCACGGCCTCGAAATCGCCGTTGCTCGACGCCGCGAAGCCGGCCTCGATGACGTCCACACGCAGCCGCTCGAGCTGGCGGGCGATGCGCAGCTTTTCCTCGCGCGTCATCGAGGCGCCGGGCGATTGTTCGCCGTCGCGCAAGGTGGTGTCGAAGATGATGAGCTTGTCGGTCATGGTGTGGCCTTGGACGATGGGGTTTGAAAATCGCAGGCAGCGCGGGGAAAGAAAAACGGCCCGCTGCGTTGCGCTGGCGGGCCGTTGATCGGGAAGTGAAGGACGAAAACGATCAGCGCACCCGCAGGGCTCCTGGCAGGGCTAGCGCGATCAGGGTACTGAACCGAATCATGCGGTCAATATAGCACGCGATGATCAGGGATGCAGGCCCTTCTCGTCGGGTTCGTCGGTGGAGATCGCGATCACGCTCGTCGGCTTGCCCTTGGTCTTGCGCCAGGCATAGACGGCGTAGCCCGACAGGCCGTAGGCACAGAACAGCGCAAACAGCACGCGCGGCGGATCCAGCGCGACGAGCGCGATGCCCAGTGCGATGGCCACGATCACCGCGAAGGGAACGGTGTTCCTGCCGCCGACGACCTTGAAGCTGTAGAAAGGCGCATTGGTGACCATCGACAGGCCGGCGAACAGCGTCACGCCGAAGGCCGTCCAGGCCAGCCAGCCGATGCGGTGCACATCCCTGAAGCCGGCGTCGTCCATGACCCAGATCAGCCCCATCACCAGGGCCGCGGCGGCCGGGCTCGGCAGGCCCTGGAAGAAGCGCTTGTCGACGACGCCGATATTGACGTTGAAGCGCGCCAGCCGCAATGCCGCGCCGGCGATATAGACGAAGGCCGGGATCCAGCCCGGCTTGCCGAGGTCGCGCAGCGCCCACTCGTACATGATGAGCGCCGGCGCGGCGCCGAAACTGACCATGTCGCACAAGCTGTCCATCTGCTCGCCGAAGGCGCTCTGCGAGTTGGTCATGCGCGCGACGCGGCCATCCAGGCTGTCGAGCACCGCGGCGACGAAGATGCCGATGGCTGCCAGCTCGAAGCGGCCCTTCGTCGCCATCACGATGGCGTAGAAGCCGGCGAACAGCGCCGCCAGCGTGATCGCGTTGGGCAGCACGTAGATGCCCCTGCGACGGGGGCGCGGCAGGCCGTTGGCCTCGGCTTCGTCCGCCAGGGGCGGACGGATGTCGTCAATCATGCGCCGAGGATAACGCAGGGTAACGAGATGCAATGCCCAGCGCGCCGCGAACGGCCCCGCGCATGCGGCGCGGGGCTGCCGTTCAAGGCCCGCTCAGTTGCGGCTCTTGTCGACCAGCTTGTTGGCCTTGATCCACGGCATCATCGCGCGCAGCTTCTCGCCCACGACCTCGATCGAGTGCTCCGAAGTGAGGCGGCGGCGCGACATCAGCGTCGGCGCGCCGGCGCGGTTCTCGAGGATGAAGCTCTTCGCATATTCGCCGGTCTGGATGTCCTTCAGCGCCTGCTTCATCGCCTTCTTCGTCTCGTCGTTGACGATCTTCGGTCCCGTCACATATTCGCCGTACTCGGCATTGTTGGAGATCGAGTAGTTCATATTGGCGATGCCGCCCTCGTAGATGAGGTCGACGATCAGCTTGAGCTCGTGCAGGCACTCGAAATAGGCCATCTCGGGCGCATAGCCGGCCTCGACCAGCGTCTCGTAGCCGGCCTTGATCAGTTCGACCGTGCCGCCGCACAGCACGGCCTGCTCGCCGAAGAGGTCGGTCTCGGTCTCCTCGCGGAAATTGGTCTCGATGATGCCGGCCTTGCCGCCGCCGTTGGCCGCGGCGTAGCTGAGCGCGACGTCGCGCGCCTTGCCGCTGCGGTCGGCGTGCACGGCGATCAGGTGCGGCACGCCGCCGCCTTGGGTGTAGGTGTTGCGCACGGTGTGGCCGGGGGCCTTGGGTGCGACCATCCAGACGTCGAGGTCGTCGCGCGGCACCACCTGCCCGTAGTGCACGTTGAAGCCATGTGCAAAGGCCAGCGAGGCCCCTTCGCGGATATTCGGCTCGACATCGTTCTTGTAGACGGCGCCGATCTGCTCGTCGGGCAGCAGGATCATCACGACGTCGGCACCCTTCACCGCGTCGGCGACCTCGGCCACCTTGAGCCCGGCTCTCTCGACCTTGGCCCACGAGGCGCCGCCGCGGCGCAGACCGACGGTGACCTTGACGCCGCTGTCGTTCAGGTTCTGCGCATGGGCGTGGCCCTGCGAGCCGTAGCCGATGATGGCGACATTCTTGCCCTTGATCAGGCTCAGGTCGGCGTCCTTGTCGTAATAGACCTTCATGGTTCTCTCTCCGTAAAAGGCAGGGGGGGTATTCAGACGCGAAGTATTCGCTCGCCGCGGCCGATGCCGCTGGCACCGGTGCGCACGGTTTCGAGGATCGCCGTACGGTCGATGGCGAGGAGGAAGGCGTCGAGCTTGCTCGTGTCACCGGTCAACTCGATGGTGTAGCTCTTCTCGGTGACGTCGATGATGCGGCCGCGGAAGATGTCGGTCATGCGCGTCATCTCGTCGCGTTCCTTGCCCACCGCACGCACCTTGATGAGCATCAGCTCGCGTTCGGTGTAGGCGCCCTCGGTGAGGTCGACCACCTTGACGACCTCGATGAGCCGGTTCAGGTGCTTGGTGATCTGCTCGATGACCTCGTCGCTGCCGGTGGTGACGATGGTCATGCGCGATAGCGACGGGTCTTCGGTGGGCGCGACGGTGAGGCTCTCGATGTTGTAGCCGCGGGCCGAGAACAGGGCCACCACGCGCGACAGGGCACCGGGCTCGTTCTCGAGCAGCAGGGCAATGATGTGTTTCATGTCGGTGTCGTCCTTGCGCGCTCTTCAGGCGTCGGCGCGGTAACGCCGGGCCCTTGGCCACGCGGTTCGAATATCGGGGAATGATCGATCGTCCGCGGCTGCGGCGCGCCTGCGCTGCCCGCCCGGCCCGGCGCGGTGGCACCGGTGCGGGCCCGCAGCTTCAGCGCGTCACAGGTCCTCGGATCCCAGCAGCATCTCCGAGATGCCCTTGCCCGCCTGCACCATGGGCCAGACGTTCTCGGTGGGGTCGGTGCGCACGTCCAGGAACACCGTGCGGTCCTTCAGGCGGATCGCCTCCTTCAGCGCCGGCTCCACGTCCGACGGCTTCTCGACCAGGATGCCGACGTGCCCGTAGGCCTCCGCGAGCTTGACGAAGTCGGGCAGCGCGTCCATGTAGCTGTGCGAATAGCGGCCGCCGTAGTCGAGCTGCTGCCACTGCCGCACCATGCCGAGGTAGCGGTTGTTCAGCGACACGATCTTCACCGGCGTCTTGTACTGCAGGCAGGTGGACAGCTCCTGGATGCACATCTGGATCGAGCCCTCGCCGGTGATGCAGAAGACGTCGGACTCCGGCTTGGCGAGCTTGATGCCCATGGCATAGGGCAGGCCGACGCCCATGGTGCCGAGGCCGCCGGAGTTGATCCAGCGCCGCGGCTCCTCGAAGCGGTAGAACTGCGCCGCCCACATCTGGTGCTGGCCGACGTCGCTGGTGATGTAGGTGTCGCGCTCGCGCGTCAACTGCCAGAGTTTCTCGACCACCATCTGCGGCTTGATGACGTCGCCGCTGCTGCGGTAGGCCAGGCAGTCGCGCTTGCGCCACTCGTTGACCTGGCTCCACCAGGCGGACATCTCGGCCGCCTCGGGTCGTGCCTGCGCCTCGCGGATCTGCGTGATCAGTTCCTTCAGCACCTCCTTGACGTCGCCGACGATGGGGATGTCGACCTTGACCCGCTTGCTGATGCTCGAGGGGTCGATGTCGACGTGGATGATCTTGCGTTCCACCGACGCGAAGTGCCTGGGGTTGCCGATCACGCGGTCGTCGAAGCGCGCACCGATCGCCAGCAGCACGTCGCAGTGCTGCATCGTCATATTCGCCTCGTAGGTGCCGTGCATGCCGAGCATGCCCAGGAAGCGCGGGTCGCTGGCCGGGATCGCGCCCAGCCCCATCAGCGTGCTGGTGCAGGGGTAGCCGAGCAGGTCCACCAGCTGCCGCAGTTCGGTGGCGGCATTGCCCAGGATGACGCCGCCGCCGGTGTAGATGTAGGGGCGGCGGGCCTGCAGCAACAGTTGCACGGCCTTGCGGATCTGCCCGCCGTGGCCCTTCCTCACCGGGTTGTACGAGCGCATGGCCACCGTTTCCGGGTAGTGGAAAGCGGCGGTCTTCAGCGACACGTCCTTCGGAATGTCCACCACCACCGGGCCCGGGCGGCCGGTGCGCGCGATATGGAAGGCCTTCTTCAAGGTCAGCGCCAGTTCGCGCACGTCCTTGACCAGGAAGTTGTGCTTGACGATCGGTCGCGTGATGCCCACCGTGTCGCACTCCTGGAAGGCGTCCAGGCCGATCGCGGGCGTCGGCACCTGCCCGGTGATGATGACCATCGGGATCGAGTCCATGTACGCGGTGGCGATGCCGGTGACGGCATTGGTCACGCCCGGACCGGAGGTGACCAGCGCCACGCCGACCTCGCCGGTGGCGCGCGCGTAGCCGTCGGCGGCATGAACGGCGGCCTGCTCGTGGCGCACGAGCACATGTTCGATCGTGCCCTGCTTGTACAGGGCGTCATAGATGTAGAGCACGGCGCCGCCGGGATAGCCCCAGAGGTACTTGACCCCTTCAGCCTGCAGGCAGCGCACGAGGATTTCCGAGCCATTGGGCTCGGCGGCATCGGGCGAGGAAGAAGGCGGCTGTGCCTGGGCGGCACGCTTGACTTCCGCGGCAGTAATTTCCATGTCTAACCTCTGCGAATTTCTCTGACGAAAATCCATCGGTGCACCTCTTCGCGTCCTCGTGAGACGGATGTGGTGCCTGCGCGGTCAAAAATCCGCCGTCCGGGTCGGACGGCCGGGTTCTGGACCCAAAGAGCGTTGTGCGGAGCAGCATTATGCCTGCAGCGGCTCGCACAGGCGCTGCCGAAGCGACGACCGGGGCGCGATGAGATAATCCGGCGCGTCCGAACCGGGCGAGTTCGCCGCTACCGCGTTGGCCACCGACAAAGAACTGTCCGACTTTCTCAAGAGCGTCGAAAAGCGAGCCTTCAAGCGGACGGTCTATGCGGTACGCAGCGACGATTCGGCACTCGACATCGTGCAGGACGCGATGATCAAGCTGGCTGAAAAGTACGCCGACCGGCCGGCCGCCGAATTGCCGCTGATCTTCCAGCGCATCCTGTCCAACGCCACGATGGACTGGTTCCGCCGCGAGAAGGTGCGCAATGCGCTGATGAGCAACATGTCGGACTTCGACGGTGCCGAACCCGACGGCGACTTCGACCTGCTGGAGACCTTGCATGCCGTCGAAGGCTCCCTGGGGGCCGAGAGTGCGTCCGACGCGGTGTCGCGGGCACAGATCCTGCGTCTCATCGACGCCCAGGTGGCCGAGTTGCCGGGACGTCAACGGGAGGCGTTTCTGCTGCGTTACTGGGAGGAGTTCGATGTGGCAGAAACAGCGCTGGTGATGGGTTGCTCGGAAGGCAGTGTCAAGACACACTGCTCCAGGGCCGTGCAGGCGCTGGCCAAGGCCCTTCGCGCCAAGGGAATCACACCATGACAGCGAGCAGCCGCTCCACCGACAGGCCTGCCGTCGAGGCACGTCTGGCGCTGCGCCTGGCCGGCAGCCTGAATGTCACGACCGGGTCGCTGCCGCCTGAGGTCAATGAACGCCTGCGCTTCGCACGCGAGCAGGCGCTGGCGCGCGCCCGCGACGCCCGGCGTGTGGCCGCCGCCGGAGCTCACAGCACGGTCGGCATGTCCGCTTCCGGCGCTTTGCTGCTGGGGTCCTACCGGCCCTGGCTGCAGCGTGCCGCGGCCTTCCTGCCTTTGCTGCTGTTGCTGGCCGGGCTGATGCTGATCCAGCAGTGGCAGTTGCGGGAACAGGTGCTGGCCGCGGCCGACATCGACTCGCTGCTGCTGGCCGACGCGCTGCCGCCCACGGCCTACAGCGATCCCGGCTTCGCCGAATTTCTGCGCTCCGACCCGCAGCCGTGATGCCGCCACGGCTGCCGCGCACTGCGCGCTCACTCCTGCTGGCATTGCTGCTGGGGGCCCTGGGTGCGGCACAGGCGGGGCCCGACCCGGCCTGGGAAACGTTGACGCCGGCCCAGAAACAGGTGCTGGCACCGCTGCAGCGTGACTGGTCGTCGCTCGACCCGAGCCGCAGGGAGAAGTGGATCGAGGTGGCGGCGCGCTACCCGACGATGTCGGAGGACAAGCGCCGCCGCCTCCAGGAGCGCATGACCACCTGGGCACGCATGACGCCGGCCGAACGCGCCAGCGCCCGTCTGCAGTACCAGGAGATCCGCCAGTTGCCGCCCGAAGAACGGCAGGCCCGCTGGCAGGCCTACCAGGCGCTGTCGGAGGAGGAGCGCCGCGCGCTGGCGCAGCGCGCCCGGCCGCCCGCCCGCGGCACTGCCGGCGCGGATACGCGCGCGGATGCCGGCTCGACGGCGGAGAACGGCACCAGGAAGAACAATCTGGTCGTGCCGCGGCCGCAGGCCAAGGCACGCACGGTGGCCCCGCTGGTGGTCAACGCCCGGCCGGGCGCCACCACGACGACGGTGACGACGCCGGCCGCGCCGCCGGTTCATCATCAGGCGGGAATGCCCAAGATCGCCGCCACGCCAGGCTTCGTCGACCAGGCGACCTTGCTGCCTCAGCGTGGGCCGCAGGGCGCCGCGGTGAGCGCCCCCGCCGCCAGCGCAGCCGCGGCGAAGAAGTGACGGTCTCGGCTGCGACCACCGGCGCGCCCGCCACGCCGGGGCTGGCCCGGCGTCTGGCCTGCTTTCTCTACGAAGGCGTGCTGCTGTTCGGCGTCGTCATGGTCGCCGGCCTGCTCTACGGCATCGTCACCCAGCAGCGGCATGCGCTGTCCGGTGCGATCGGGCTGCGCATCTTCCTGTTCCTGGTGCTCGGCGCCTACTTCGTCTGGTTCTGGTCGCGCGGCGGTCAGACCCTGGCCATGCAGACCTGGCACATCCGTCTCGTCACGCGCGAGGGCGGGCCGGTGTCGCGGCTGCGTGCGCTCGCCCGCTACCTGCTCGCCTGGCTGTGGTTCCTGCCGGCGCTGCTGACGCTCAGCGCGGCCGGCCTGAAGGGCTCGCTGCCCGCATTCACCGCCATCGTTGCCGGCGTGCTCGCCTACGCGGCGCTGGTCCGGCTGCATCCGGACCGGCAATACTGGCACGACGCCGTCTGCGGCACCCGCCTCGTCGACGCGCCGCCGCCGCCGCGCCACGCCATCCCGCGATGACGACCCGGCCCCTGAGCGTCTGCGTCTTCTGCGGCTCGCGTCACGGCGTCCGCCCGGCCTACGCCGCCGCGGCGCAGGCACTGGGCCGGGCCATCGGATCGCGCGGCTGGCAGCTGGTCTACGGTGGCGGCCGGGTCGGGCTGATGGGCGAGCTGGCCGACGCCACGCTCGCGGCAGGCGGGCGCGTCGTCGGCGTCATACCGGAAAGCCTGAGGAAGCTCGAAGTCGGCCACCCGGGCCTGCACGAACTGCACGTGGTGCCCACGATGCACCTGCGCAAGCAGATGATGGCCGAGCGCGCCGACATCTTCGTCGCGCTGCCCGGCGGCATCGGCACGCTGGAGGAACTGTACGAGGTCTGGACCTGGCGCCAGCTCGGCTATCACGACCAGCCGATCGGTCTCGTCAACACCGAGGGCTACTACGACGCGCTCCTTCTCTTCATGGCGCACGTGGTGGCCGAAGGCTTTCTTGCGCCACCCCAGCACGCCGTGCTGCGGGTCGAGACCGATCCGCAGAGACTGCTGCTGCAACTGGCCGTACTGGCCGCCGACAGCGGAACGCCCGACGACTTCTCGCGCGTGTGAACGACGGCCGGCGCCGCCGGTGTCAGACAGCCGCCTCGTCGACTTCGCCGGTGCGGATGCGCACCACCTGTTCGACGGACGTGACGAAGATCTTGCCGTCGCCGATCTTGCCGGTCTTGGCCGCCTTGACGATGGCCTCGATGCAGCGCTCGACGTCGACGTCCTTGACCACCACCTCGACCTTGACCTTGGGCAGGAAGTCGACCACATACTCGGCGCCACGGTAGAGCTCGGTGTGGCCCTTCTGCCGCCCGAAGCCCTTGACCTCGGTGACGGTGAGGCCGGAAACGCCCATGTCGCCCAGCGCTTCACGCACTTCCTCGAGCTTGAAGGGCTTGATGACGGCGGTGATCTGCTTCATGGTGGGGCTCCGAGGGCGTGACGATTGACCGGATTTAAGCACGGAACCTGGACGTGATGGGGTAGCGCCAGTCGCGCCCGAAGGCCCGGTGGGTGATCCGGATGCCCACCGGCGCCTGGCGCCGTTTGTACTCGTTGAGCTTGATCAGCCGCGTCACGCGTTCGACATCGGCGCGGTCGAAGCCGGCGTCAACGATATCCTCGATGCCGCGGTCGTCCTCCATGTACAGCGCCAGGATGGCGTCGAGCACCTCGTACGGCGGCAGGCTGTCCTGGTCGGTCTGGTCGGGGCGCAGCTCGGCCGACGGCGGCCGGGTGATGATGCGTTCGGGAATCACCGGCCCTGTTTCACCGTCCTTTCCGTCGGCGCGCCGCGTCGGCTGGCGGTTCTTCCACGCCGCGAGGCGGTAGACCAGGGTCTTGGCGACGTCCTTGATGACGGCAAAACCGCCGGCCATGTCGCCGTACAGCGTGCAGTAGCCGGTGGCCATCTCGCTCTTGTTGCCGGTGGTCAGCACGATGGCCCCGAGCTTGTTGGACAGCGCCATCAGCAGCGTGCCGCGGATGCGCGCCTGCAGGTTCTCCTCGGTCGTATCCTCCGGCAGGCCGGCGAATTGCTCCGCCAGGCCGGCACGGAAGGCATCGAACATGGGGGCGATCGGAATCTCGTCGTAACGCACGCCCAGCCGGCGGGCCATTTCGCGGGCGTCGAGCCAGGAGATGTCGGCGGTGTAGGGCGAGGGCATCATCACCGTGCGCACCTTGTCGGCACCGAGGGCATCGACGGCGATGGCCAGCACGAGCGCCGAATCGATGCCGCCCGACAGGCCGATGATGGCGCCCGGGAAGCCGTTCTTCCCCAGGTAGTCGCGCACGCCGGTGACGAGTGCCGCCCAGGCTTGCGCTTCCAACTCGGGCACGGCCGCGATCGGACCGCGTGGCGTGCCGTCGGCGGCCAGGTCCAGCATCAGGGTGCCCTCTTCGAAGGCGGCGGCGCGGGCGGTGATGCGGCCCGTCGCATCGACGGCGAACGACGCGCCGTCGAACACCACCTCGTCCTGCCCGCCCACCAGGTGCGAATAGAGCAGCGGCCGACCCGCGGCACGCGCCCGTTCGCTCATGCGTGTCTCTCTCTCGCCGGCCTTGTCGAGGTGGAAGGGCGAGGCGTTCAATACGCACAGCACCTGTGCGCCGGCCGCCACCGCAGCCTGCGCCGGCTCGTCGAACCAGGCGTCCTCGCAGATCAGCACGCCGAAGCGCAGGCCGCCGGCCTCGAACACCAGCGGCGGCAGCCCGGCGTCGCGGCCGGACATGAAATAGCGCCGCTCGTCGAAGACCTGGTAGTTGGGCAGTTCACGCTTGCAGTAGGTGCCGACGATGCGCCCGCCGGTCAGCACCGAGGCGGCATTGAAGCGGCGCTGCACGGCCATCGACTTCGACCTAACATCCCCCTGCCCTTCGAACCGATGCGGATGGCCGACCACCAGATGCAAGCCCGCCAGATCCGCCACTTCCGCCGCCAGCGACGCCAGCGTGTCGGCGCAGGCCTGCATGAAGGCCGGCCGCAGCAGCAGGTCTTCGGGCGGGTAGCCGGCAAGAGCGAGCTCGGGGGCCAGAACCACGGCCGCGCCCTGCGCATGGGCCTGTCGCGCCGCCTGCGCCAGCAGCCGCGCGTTGCCGGCCAGGTCACCCACCGTGGCGTTGATCTGAGCGATGGCCACTTTCACGATGTCGGGCCCTGAATGACGCAGGTTGAAGTCGCAGGAGCGGAGGATGTTATCCGCGTCCACGACGACCCTGCGACGATCGACGCCGGGGCCTGGAACGCGCTGCTGGAAGCGCAGGCGGCGCCGACTCCGTTCCTGCGCCACGAATATCTGAGCGCGCTGCACGCCTCCGGCAGCGCCACGCCGGACACCGGCTGGCTGCCGCGCCTGCTGACCGTGCACCGCGGTCGTTCCCTGCACGCCGCCTGCGCCGCATACCTGAAGAGCCACTCCTACGGCGAATATGTCTTCGACTGGGCCTGGGCCGACGCCTACCGCCGCCACGGCCTGGACTATTACCCCAAGCTGCTCGGCGCGGTGCCGTTCACGCCCGTCCCGGGGACTCGGCTGCTGGCACGCGGCGACGCCGGCCGCGACCTGCTGGTGGCCGCGCTGCACCAGCTGGCGGTGGCCGGCAGGCTGTCGTCGGCTCATGTGCTGTTCATCGACGACGCCGACCGCGCCGCCTTCGAGCGCGCCGGCTGGATGCTGCGCCAGGGCGTGCAGTTTCACTGGACACAGGACCCGGCGCGCCCGGTGACCGACTTTGCCGACCTGCTGTCACGCCTGCAGCGCGACAAGCGCAAGAAGATCCAGCAGGAGCGGCGCCGCGTCGCCGAGCAGGGCGTGGCCTTCACGGTGCACGAGGGCGCGGCGATCGACGAGGCGCTGTGGGACTACTTCTATCGCTGCTACACGCTCACCTACCGGGCCCACCACAGCACGCCCTACCTGACGCGCGACTTCTTCGCCCGCATGGCGCAGTCGATGGCGGCGAACTGGCTGATGTTCGTCGCCCGGCGCGCGGGCGAGCCGATCGCCGTGTCATTGATCGCCATCGACCCCCGTCGGGGGGCAGCCTGGGGCCGCTACTGGGGCTGCACCGAACAGGTGCCCTGCCTGCACTTCGAGGCCTGCTATTACCAGCCCCTGGCCTGGTGCCTGGCGCAGGGCTACCTGCGCTTCGAGGGCGGCGCGCAGGGGGAACACAAGATGGCACGCGGCCTGCTGCCGGTGGCCACACACTCGGCCCACTGGCTGCGCGACCGGCGATTTGCCGCCGCGGTGGCCGATTTTCTGGCGGCCGAGGGCGCGGGCATCGGCGACTACGTGGGCGAACTGCGGGAACGCAACCCGTTCAAGAGCCCGTGACGCCCGGCGCCGGCTGCATCTGGACGCCTGCGGCGCGTCAGTCCGGTCCGGATGCGATCAGGCGCGGTGCGTCGCGGCCCAGTTCGCCATGCCGGTGGTGACCTCGGCGCGTGCGCCGTCGGGTCCCTCCCAGCCCAGCACCTTGACCCACTTGCCGACCTCGAGGTCCTTGTAGTGCTCGAAGAAGTGCTGGATCGTCTTCAGCCGCAGCGGATTGAGGTCCTCGGGCTTCTTCCACCCGGAGTAGATCGACAGGATCTTGTCGATCGGCACCGCCAGCAGCTTGTTGTCGCCGCCGGCCTCGTCGTCCATCTTCAGCAGGCCCAGCGGCCGGCAGGTCACCACGACACCGGAGATCAGCGGCACCGGCGTGATCACCAGCACGTCCACCGGGTCACCGTCGTCGGCCAGCGTATTCGGGATATAGCCGTAGTTGCACGGATAGTGCATCGAGGTGGACATGAAACGGTCCACGAAAAGCGCGCCGGTCTCGTGGTCGACCTCGTATTTGATGGGGTCGGCATTCATCGGGATCTCGATGATGACGTTGAACTCGTCCGGCGCCTTGGCGCCCGGCGTCACGTTGTGCAGGCTCATGGAGTCTTTCCGGTGGTGGACAATAAAGAGTTTACGGAAGGCGCCTTGCCTGCCCCTGACGCTCTGCCCGGTGCCACCGGGCAGAGCCGGAAGCGGCAGGCAAACCCGGGGCCGGCGGGCTGCCGGCATCCGGTAGCATCGCGCCCGCCTTGAAGTGCGGGCCGATGGCCAGTCGCGGCGCAGGCAACAGCCCACCATCAGAAGATCCGAACCGAGGAAGGAGCTCTCCCCATGACCACCACCACAGCGCTCTATGCGGCGCTGGCCTGCGGCCTGGCCGCTGTCATCTACGGCTTTGTCCAGCGCAGCTGGATCCTGTCGCAGGACGCCGGCAATGCGCGCATGCAGGAAATCGCCGGTGCCATCCAGCAGGGCGCGGCGGCCTACCTGGCGCGCCAGTACAAGACCATCGCCATCGTCGGCGTCGTGCTGGCCATCCTGATCTTCATCTTCCTCGACTCGCTCACCGCCATCGGCTTCGTGCTCGGCGCGGTGTTGTCGGGGGCCTGCGGCTTCATCGGCATGAATGTCTCGGTGCGCGCCAACGTGCGCACCGCGCAGGCCGCGACCAAGGGCATCGGCCCGGCGCTGGACGTGGCATTCAAGGGTGGTGCCATCACCGGCATGCTGGTCGTCGGCCTGGGCCTGCTGGGCGTCGGCATCTTCTTCCTCGTGCTCACCGGCGGCACGGCGGTCGACAGCGCGACGCTCAAGCCGCTGCTGGGCTTTGCCTTCGGCTCGTCGCTGATCTCGATCTTCGCGCGGCTGGGCGGCGGCATCTTCACCAAAGGCGCCGACGTCGGCGCCGACCTGGTGGGCAAGGTCGAGGCCGGCATCCCCGAGGACGATCCGCGCAACCCGGCGGTGATCGCCGACAACGTGGGTGACAACGTCGGCGACTGTGCCGGCATGGCCGCCGACCTGTTCGAGACCTATGCCGTGACGCTGATCGCCACCATGGCGCTGGGCGGGCTGATGGTCAGCGGCGCCACCGTCAACGCCGTCGTCTACCCGCTGCTGCTGGGCGGGGTGTCGATCATCGCCTCCATCATCGGCTGCTATTTCGTCAAGGCCAGCCCGGGCATGAAGAACGTGATGCCGGCGCTGTACAAGGGCCTGGCGGTGGCCGGCGTGCTGTCGCTGATCGCCTTCTACGGCGTCACGGTGATGATGTTCCCCGAGCCGATGACGCTGAAGGCCGGCGGCACCGTCTCGGCGCTGAACCTGTGGCTGGCCTCGGCCGTGGGCCTGGTGCTCACCGCCGCCATGGTCTGGATCACCGAGTACTACACCGGCACGCAGTTCAAGCCGGTGCAGCATATCGCCGAGGCCTCGACCACCGGCCACGGCACGAACATCATCGCCGGCCTGGGCGTCTCGATGCGCTCCACCGCCTGGCCGGTGCTGTTCGTCTGCATCGCCATCATGACGACCTACGGCCTGGCCGGCCTGTACGGCATTGCCGTCGCCGCCACTGCCATGCTCAGCATGGCCGGCATCGTCGTCGCGCTCGACGCCTACGGCCCGATCACCGACAACGCCGGCGGCATCGCCGAGATGGCCGAGCTGCCCAAGAGCGTGCGCGACGTCACCGACCCGCTGGACGCCGTCGGCAACACCACCAAGGCGGTGACCAAGGGCTACGCCATCGGCTCGGCAGGGCTGGCGGCGCTGGTGCTGTTCGCCGACTACACGCACTCGCTGGAGGGCCGCGGCATGAACATTTCGTTCGACCTGAGCGAGCCGCGCGTGATCGTGGGCCTGTTCATCGGCGGCCTCATTCCCTACCTCTTCGGCGCCATGGCGATGGAAGCGGTCGGCCGTGCCGCCGGCTCGGTGGTGGTCGAGGTGCGGCGCCAGTTCAAGGAAATCAAGGGCATCATGGAAGGCACCGCCAAGCCCGAATACGGCACCGCGGTGGACATGCTGACCAAGGCGGCGATCAAGGAAATGATGATCCCGTCGCTGCTGCCGGTGGTGGTGCCGGTGATCGTCGGCCTGTTGCTCGGCCCGGCCGCCCTGGGTGGCCTGCTGATGGGCACCATCGTCACGGGCCTGTTCGTCGCCATCAGCATGTGCACCGGCGGCGGCGCCTGGGACAACGCCAAGAAATACATCGAGGACGGCCACCACGGCGGCAAGGGCAGCGAGGCGCACAAGGCCGCCGTCACCGGCGACACCGTGGGCGACCCCTACAAGGACACCGCCGGCCCGGCCGTCAACCCGCTGATCAAGATCATCAATATCGTGGCGCTGCTGATCGTGCCGCTGTTGCCGATCCCGGCCGGCAGCGGCCAGCCGGCGGCGCACGCCGCGACTCCTGCCGCAGCGGCAGCGCCAGCGCCGACGGCCGCCGCCGACGGGGCGTCGATCAGCGTCGAAGTCGGCGTGGTGAAATTTTTCTTCGCCACCGGCAAGGCCGACCTCGCCGGCGGTGCCGCGGCAGCGCTGGCCGACGTTGCCAAGGGCGTGGCCGAAGGCAGGACGGCCGTCGTCAGCGGCTACACCGACGCCAGCGGCGACCCGGTCATGAACGAGGAACTGGCCAAGCAGCGCGCCTTCGCCGTCCGCGACGCCCTCAAGGCCGCAGGTGTGGCCGAAGACAAGATCGAGCTGAAGAAGCCCGAGCAGTCGACCGGCGGCGGTGACGGGTCGCAGGCTCGTCGCGTCGAGGTCGTCCTGCAGTAGGGCTGCACGCCGCGCCCCTGCAGCGAACGCGGGCCGGAACTTCCGGCCCGCCGTCCTTTCCGCGGGCGGTACTGCCGGCGCCGCCAGCCGCCGGGGCTCAACGCGATGGAATCACCGCGCCGCGCAACGACGCCATGGCGCCAGAAGGCGCCGTCACGCTGGCGTCGTAGCGGTGCAGGCGCTGCCCGCCGATCTGCACCATCAGGCGCCGCACATAGGCGCGTGTCTCGGCGTAGGGCGGCACGCCGAGGTAGCGCTCGACGGCGCGCTCGCCGGCGTTGTAGGCAGCGGCGGCCAGCGCCACGTCGCCTTCGAAATAGGCCAGCAGCCAGCGCAGGTAGGCCATGCCGCCGCGGATATTCTGGACCGGGTCGGTGGCATCGCGCACGCGGAATCGCTGCGCCGTGCCCGGGATCAGCTGCATCAGCCCCTGCGCGCCCTTGGGCGACAGCGCCAGCGGGTCGAAGTTGGACTCCATGGCCATGATCGACAGCACCAGCAGGGGCTCGAGCTGGTACTCGGGCGCGACCAGATTGACGAAATCGACGATCTGCGACGGTGCACGCGGCGGCGGCGGAAGCGCCACCCAGGCGCCCGGCACGCGCGGCGGGCGCGCCGGCGCCGCCGGCGCGGTGGCCACCGCCGGCGTGCGATCGATCTCGGGCGGCCGCAGGCACGCGGGCGGTGGGCCGAGCGGCGTGCCCATCGCGGCCAGCATATTCGCGGCCTGCGCGAGGCCTTGCTCGGCAGCGGCGGCGAACAGGTGCGCGGCCTGCGCATCGTCGCGTTCGATGCCACGCGCGTGCGTCAGCATCCAGGCCAGATTGAACTGCGCCTCGGCGTCGCCGTGGCGCGCAGCGCGGCAGTACAGCTGGGCCGCCAGCACCGGGTCGCGCGGCACACCGTCGCCATGTTCGAGTGCCATCGCCTCCTGGCGCCAGCGCTGCACCTGCGCCGGCACCACCAGGCCGACCTCGGGCGGAGGCGTCGGCGGGCGCGGCAGACTGTCGAGCGTGAGCGACGGCAGCACCTGCCCGAATGCGGGGGCCAAACCCATGATCGAGAGCAGCACCACCTTGCACAGCCGGCGCGCCGGCAGGCACCGCCTGTCACGCCACCCAGCAGCGGTACGGCGGCGCGGTTCATTGAATGTTTCGGGTGTCCTTCGCGGCATTGTCAGCCGCGAGTCTAGCGAGCGCCCTCAGCGGCACCCTCCCAACAGTCTTGCCGGCAGGGCCAGGATCGCCCGCAGCAGCGAGAAGATGGCGTCGATCGCGATGCCAAGCAGGCGCAGCGGCAGGGACAGCAGCCAGACCAGCGGTGCAAGCAGCACGACCAGCAAGGCGAGCGGCCAGCTCAGCACGAACAGCAGGCACCAGCCGACGAACAGCAGCAGGACCTTCACGGCGGGTCAGGCGCGCGCAGGCATGTTCTGCGCCCACTGCGGCGCACCCGCGTCGGGCTGGGCCAGCTGGTCGATGCCTCCCAGCATGCCCAGCGTGACGATGACGGCGAGGCCGAAGGATACGGCGCGTGCGATCAGGGGATGAGTCATGGCGGCGGGCTCCTCGACAGGGGGGCAGTGAAACGATGGCGTGATATTCGTCGCGCCGCCCCGTCGACGCCACCAGTGTGCGACGAACGGCGGCGCGGCGGCGCTGAATCGCTGCAGCGAGCGATCAAGCGCCGCCCGGCATGCCGTCGTCCGGTTGCCTACTGCGCCTGCACCCAGGCGGCGCAAAGCCGGTGCAGCTGCGCCAGGCCATCCGTCAGCGCCGCCGGGCCGGGCTGCAGGATGTCGCAGGACTTGATCTCGTGCAGGCGGCCGTCGCGCACCGCAGGCGCGCCCGCCCAGCCGGCGCGGACCGCCACCTTCTCGGGCCGGAATTTCTTGCCGCACCAGGAGCCGACGATGAGGTCCGGCCGCCGGCGCACCGGCTCCAGCGCATCGGTCACGACACGGTCACGCCCGAGCGACTGCAGCGCCAGTTCCGGGAAGATATCGTCGCCGCCGGCGATGCCGATCAGCTCCGACACCCAGCGGATGGCGCTGATCATCGGCTCGTCCCACTCCTCGAAGTAGACGCGCGGCCGGTGCGGCCAGGTCGCCGCCGCGGCGGCGATCTCGGCATGGCGCGCCTGGCAGGCGGCAATCCAGGCCTCGGCGCGTTCTTGGGCGCCCACCAGTGCGGCCACCAGGCGCAGCGTGGCGAAGATCTCGCCCACGCTGCGCTGGTTGGTGATGAAGACGTTGAGCCCGGCGCGGATCAGCTTGTCGGCCAACACGGCCTGCATGTCGGAAAAGCCGATCACCAGATCCGGCTGCAGCGCCACGATGCGCTCGATCCTGCCGTCCAGGAACGCCGACACCCGCGGCTTTTGCTGCCGCGCCCGCCGCGGCCGCACCGTGTAGCCACTGATGCCGACGATGCGCGCCTCTTCGCCCAGCAGGTACAGCCACTCGGTGGTTTCCTCGGTCAGGCAGACGATGCGTTGCGGTCCCATGGGCTGTCCCTTGTCCTGCATCCTGCCGTGCTACAGCGCTGGCAGTGCGACCCAGCGCGGGCCAGCGGGCGAATTCACGCATTCGACACTGAAGGAGGCGCCGAAGACCGCCACCAGCGCGGCGCGCAGGGCGGCGTCGGCAGGCGCGCCGTCGGCCACCAGGCGGCCCTGGTCCATCACCAGCAAGCGGTCGGCAGCCAGCGCCAGCGTCACGTCGTGCAGCACCGACAAGACCGCGGCGCCGCAGCGCGCCCGGGCGACCAGGCTGCGCAGCAGCGCGCGCTGGTGCGGCGCATCCAGGTGCGTGGTCGGCTCGTCGAGCAGCAGTACCGGCGAGCCGACCGCCAGCGCGCGTGCCAGCAGCACACGCTGGCGCTCGCCGCCCGAGAGCTCGTTCAGCCGCCGCCCGGCAAACTCGGTGCTGGCGGTCTCGGCCATCGCCGCAGCCACCGCGACCTCGTCGCTCGCGTCGGGCGCACCGAACAGGCCATGCCGCGGCAGGCGGCCCAGGCGCACGACATCGGCGGCGGCGATGTCGCCGTCGGTCTCGCCCTGCTGCGACAGCCAGGCCAGCCGCTGCGCGCGTTCCCGCGCCGGCCACGCCTGCAGGGCACGGCCCGCCAGACGCACGCTGCCGCCGTCGGCATGGCGCAGACCGGCCAGCAATTGCAGCAGCGTGCTCTTGCCGGCGCCGTTCGGCCCGACGAGCGCCACCCATTCACCGCCGCGCAGGTCCAGCGAGACGGCATCGACGGCACGCCGGCCGCCCAGGCGCAGTGTCAGCCCGCCGGCCTGCAGCAGCGTTGTCGCATCGGCCTTCACGACCCTGCCCTCAGCGCGCCAGCCGCTGCCGCAAGAGCAGCAGCAAATAGCCACCGCCGAAGACCGCGGTGAGCACCCCGACCGGCAGTTCTTGCGGCGCGATCATGCTGCGCGCGGCGATATCGGCCGCCAGCAGCAGCACGCCGCCGGCCAGCGCCGACAAGGCCAGCAGCGCGCCATGCCGCGTCACCACGAGCCGCCGCACCAAGTGCGGTGCCACCAGACCGACGAAGGCCACCAGCCCGGCCTGCGCCACCGCGGTGCCGGTGGCCAGCGCCATCAATGCCACCAGCGCCAGCCGCAGGCGCGGCAGCGGCAAGCCCAGGCTGGCCGCGCTGGCCTCGCCCAGCACCAACGCGTCGAGGGTGCGCGACAGCTTCATTGCCAGCGGCAGCACCAGCACCACTGCCGCCGCCAGCACCGCGACGCTGGGCCAGCCGAAGAAGCTGGTGGTGCCGAGCAGGAACACCTGCTTGCCACGCAAGGCCTCGGGCGAGAGCAAGATCACCAGGTCCGACAAGGCCGTCAGCAGCACACCCACCACCACGCCAGCCAGCAGCAGCACCATCGGCCGCCCGGCGCCGCGCGCGAGCACCAGGGTCAGCGCCATGCCGACCAGCGCACCGCCGAAGGCCGCACCGACCAGGCCCAGGCGCAGCAGCGCCCCGGTGGCCGCCAGACCCAGACTGGCGCCCAGCAGGCCACCGGCGGCCAACACCAGCACCACGCCCAGGCCGGCGCCGGCGGCCGAACCCAGCAGGTAGGGGTCGGCCAGCGGGTTGCGGAACAGGCCCTGTGCGATGGCGCCCGACAAGCCCAGCAGCGCGCCGGCGAGCAAGGCGCCCATGCTGCGCGGGGCGCGGATGGCGGTGATCAGCTCCGCGTCTTCCCCCCAGGCGAAGGACCAGCCCTGCGATCCGGCCGCCAGCCCAAGCACCAGCAGCAGCAACGCCGCCGCGGCCAAGGCCGCGGCCAGGCCAAGCGGCGTGCCGAAACGGCCCGTCGCGCGGCCCGCCTGCGGCACCGCAGCCGGTGCCGCCGCGGCGGCGGCCGTGCGAGCGGGATGCGCCTGATTCATCGCGGCACGGTACCCAGCCGCAGCAGGCAGTCGGCGATGACCTCGGCGGCGTCGCCCAGTCGTGGGCCGGGGCGCACCAGGGTGTCGTAGGCACTGGCGGCGAAGCCGCAGACCTGCCCGCGCTGCAGCGCCAGCAGTGATTTCCAGCCCGGGCGGCCCGGCATCTCGGCCACCGCGGTGGCCGTGGCCATGACCACCGCGGGCTGGGCACGCAGCACGAATTCGGGATTGAGCTGGGGAAAGGGCCCCATCGACGCGGGCACGATATTGACGAGTTGCAGCCGCGCCAGCAATTCACCGACGAAAGAAGCCTCGCCGGCCGCGTAGGGGTTGGCGGCGACCTCGAAATACACCGTGCGTCCGCGCAGTGCCAGCGGGACGCGCTCCGCCGCGGCGGCGATGCGCGACTCGATGCGCGCCAGCAGGGCCGCGCCCGCCGCCGGATCACCCAGGGCCAGGGCCACGCGTTCGATGACGCGCTGCGTCTCGACGCCGTTGCGCGGCTCCAGCGCCAGCACCGGCAGGCCCAGGGCTTCCAGGCGTTCGATGGCGCGTGCCGAGACTGCCGTCAGCACGAGGTCGGGCTTCAACGCCACGATGCGCTCGATCTGTGAGTCTTCCAGCCCGCCCAGCTTGGGCAGTGCACGCACCGCCTCGGGCCAGTTGGAGAAGCGGTCGGTGCCGACGAGTCGCCCGCAGGCCCGCAGTTCGCACACCATCTCGGTGAGCGACGGCAGCAGCGACACGATGCGCTGCGGCGGAACCGGCAGCATGAGCGTGCGGCCGCGGTCGTCGGTGACTTGCGCCGCAGCCGCAGCCACGGCGCCACCGCCCGCCAGAGCCAGGGCCAGCAGAGCGGGAGCCGTGAACCGGCGAAGAATGGTCTTCATGGCTGGGCTGCTGTCGGTCATCGCGGCGCATAACGCAGCACCAGCCAGGCCTGGC
>Ga0105090_10000167_pt1 | contig 28903 bp, 27 predicted proteins | sample PPLLak3March2015_FD_79110 | JGI IMG/M metagenome (GOLD analysis project Ga0105090, IMG submission 79110) | Freshwater sediment microbial communities from Prairie Pothole Lake near Jamestown, North Dakota, USA - PPLs Lake P7 Core (1) Depth... | ecosystem: Environmental > Aquatic > Freshwater >...
TCCCCGAGGGCCGCGCCTGCGGCGTGGTGCTCGACGCGCTGTACGAGCGCGCCGAGGCCGCGAGCGGCATGTTCAAGGCCAAGCTGCTCACACTCGCTGCCGCGCTCGCCGGGGGCATCAGCTTCATCTCCGGCGAGAGCTACATGAAGCTGATCCAGGAGAAGTGGCTCGGCCTGCAGTCGTCCTGGCACCTGCCGCACAACCTCGACCTCTGGTACTACTCGCTGGTCGAGAAGGGCCTCGCGCCGCTGCCGAAGCTCGCGGGCGTGGACATCCGCCAGCTCGCGCTCACCCCGACGCTGGACTTCGCGATGATCGGCGCCGGCGGACTCATGGGCATCCGCACGGCGGTGAGCCTGCTGGTCGGCGCCGTGCTCAACTTCGTCATCGTCGTGCCCATCATGATCTCGCTCGGCGAACTCCAGCCGCGGGCGGGCGTGATCGCCGAGGGCACGGCGCTGTTCGGCCGGGCGCACATCCTCAACAACTGGGCGCTGTGGTGGGGCATCACCATGATGGTGGTCGCCGCCATGGTGGCGCTGTTCGCGCGGCCCGAGGTATTCGTCGAGGCGTTCCGCAGCCTCACGGGGCGCAGGCGCGCCGCCGCGGCGGACAGCGACGTCCTCAAGCACGTCGAGCTGCCGCTGCCCGTCTCGTGGATCGGCATCCCCGTCGTCGGCGCCTTCGGCGTGTGGATGGCGCACGACTGGTTCGGCGTGCACTGGCTGCTCGGCGCGGCCTCGATCCCGCTGATCATGGTGCTGGCGCTGATCGCGGCGAGCAGCACGGCGCTCACCGGCATCACGCCGTCGAGTTCCCTGTCGAAGATCCCGCAGTTCGTGTTCGGCGCCATCGACCCGCGCACGCCCGCCCCCAACCTGATGACGGCCGTGATGAGCGCCGAGGTGGCGAGCAACGCCTCGAACCTGCTCATGGACATCAAGCCGGGCTACATGCTGGGCGCGAAGCCCCGGCAGCAGGCGATCGGCCACGTCATCGGCATCGTCGCGGGGGCGCTCGCCGCTACGCCGCTGTTCTTCATACTGTTCGGCCTGACCGGATTCGACCCGGCCGCCGGGCGCTCGGTGATGGACACCATGGTCACCGACAAGTTCTCCTTCCCGGGCGCGCTGCAGTGGAAGGGGGTGTCGGACCTCGTCACCGCCGTGTTCGGCGGCGACGGCGGCAGTGCGCTGCTCACTCGCTCGATCGTGTGGTCCATGGCCATCGCCGGGTTCGCGGCACTGGTCATGGAAGTGCTGCGCATCCGCACCAAGAACCGCTTCCCGCTGTCGCCGCTCGCGATCGGCCTCGGCGTCGTAGTGCCACCCGACTCCTCGCTCATGATGTTCGCGGGGGCGGCGTTCTTCTGGTTCATGGCCCGCAAGTACGGCAAGCAGCCGCAGTCGCGGGGCTACAGCATCTGGGTGGACTCGCAGGAGCCCATCTGCGCCGGCCTGATCGCGGGCGCGGCCCTGATCGGCATTGGCGACATCCTGGTCAAGGTGTTCGTCTTCGGCTGAGTCAGTGGCCAAGCCGCGCCCGAAACGCCTCGTATTCATCGACCACACGGTCGTGCACCTCGAGCTGCGGGTAATGGCCGACGTCCTCGAGCACGACCACGTCCGGATCGGGCACCAGCTCCCGGTAGCGATCGGCAAGATGCCGGCCCGACACCGGATCGACGGCCCCGCAGATCAGGCGACGCGGCACGCGTGACTCCACGAGCGCGCCCACCCACCGCTCGCGGTTGCGGCGCCGCTGCTCCATGTAGTTGATCAGTCGTGCAAGCGCCTGCCGCCCACCGTCGCGCTCGATCAGCACCCAGAGATCCTGCAGCTCCTCGCGCGAGGGCGGCGAGCGCCCGGAGATCGAGAGCATCGTCGCCTCGAACTTGCCATAGCTCATGGTGCGCGCGAGCAGTGGCCCCAGCACGGGCCTGGCGAGCAGCTTCTGGATCGGCCGGGCGCGGTGCGTCTCAGGGAACAGGCCGCCGTTCAAGAAAACCATGCTGGCGATGCGCAGCCGGCCCTCGCGTTCGCGCGCGAGCAGTTCCTGGGCGACGGTGTCGCCGTAGTCGTGGGCGAGGACGTGCGCGTTCGTGACGCCGAACTCGTCGAGCAGCGCCATGCACAGGTCGGCCTGCAGCGCGATCGGGTAGCCGGTGCCCCGCGGCTTGGCGGAAAGGCCGAAGCCGAGCAGGTCGAGCGCGTAGAGTGAGTGATTCGCGGCGAGCCGCGGCCAGACGCGGACCCAGTCGTAGCTGGCCGTGGGATAGCCGTGGATCAGCAGCAGGGGCGGGCGTCCCGGAGCCACGGACGTACGCACGAACGCTTCGTACCCAGCCAGGCGATGCGTCCGGCCGTGGCTGATCCAATCCTGCAGGCGCTGCGAACCTGTCACGCGTTCCCTCCTCCCCGCCCGACCGCACGAGCCCACACAGTATGCTGAGTTCGTTCCCCGATGGCAGCCAGGCCTTCGTGCAGGGCGCGAGCCGCGGCATCGGCCTCGAATGCGTCCGCCAGCTGCTCGCCCAGCCGCAGTTCGGTCGTGTGTTCGCAGGCTGCCGCGCGCCGGACCAGGCGGCCCAGCTCGCCACCCTGGCGGCGGAAGACCCGCGCCTGCACCTCGTCACGCTCGACGCGAGCGACGAGGACAGCATCGCCCGGGCCGCCGACACCGTGGCAGGCGTGACGGACCGGCTGCACCTCGTCGTGAACTGTGCCGGCATCCTGCACGGTGGTCCGCAGGCGCTGGCCCCGGAGAAGCGCCTCGCGGACGTGCGGGCCGACGCCCTGGCGGCCAGCTTCGTCGTGAATGCGTTCGGCCCGCTGCTGGTGGCGAAGCACTTCGAGCGCCTGCTGGCCCATCGCGAACATGCTGTGTTCGCCAGCATCTCGGCACGCGTCGGCAGCGTCGGCGACAATCGCCTCGGCGGCTGGTACGCCTATCGCGGCGCCAAGGCGGCGCAGAACATGTTCACGAAGACACTGGCCATCGAGTGGGCGCGATCACGACGCAACGTCATTTGCGTCGCGCTGCACCCCGGCACGACGGACACCGACCTGTCACGCCCGTTCCAGGCCAACGTGCCACCCGGGAAGCTGTTCAGCACCGAGCGCACCGTGCAACAGCTGCGCGCGGTGATCGACCGCCTCACGCCCGCGGACACCGGCCGCTTTCTTGCGTGGGACGGCAGCGAGATCCCCTGGTGAGCGGCGACACACCGGAGCTCGCCGGCGACATACCGATCCTGTTCCGGGACGACGCGCTGGTCATCATCAACAAGCCTTCGGGCCTGCTCGTGCATCGCTCGCCGATCGACCGTCACGAGACGCGCTTTGCCGTGCAGATGCTGCGCGACCAGCTCGGCCGGCACGTCTACCCGGTGCACCGTCTCGACAAGGGCACTTCCGGCGCGCTCACGTTCGCGCTCGACAAGGCCGCCGCCACGGCGCTGGCGGAGCAGTTCGCGGACCAGCGGGTGCGCAAGACGTACGTCGCGATCGTGCGCGGCTGGCCCGCGGAATCCGGCGTGATCGACCACCCGCTCGACGCCGTGCAGGACGCGTACGCACCCGCTGCCCCCGCCGGTCCGAAGCCGTGCCGCACCGCGTACCGCACGCTCGCGACGGTGGAGTTGCCGCAGCGGGTGGATCGCTATCCGACGTCGCGCTACGCGCTGGTGGAACTCGAACCCGACACCGGGCGACGCCACCAGCTGCGCCGACACCTCGCGCACTTGTCGCACCCGATCATCGGTGATTCAACTTACGGCAAGGGCCGGCACAACCGCCTGTTCGCCGATCAGTTCGGCGTGCGCAGGCTGCTGCTCGCGTGCGTGGGACTCGAGTTCACGCATCCGTCGACCGGGCAGGCCGTGCGCGTGCAGGCCGATCCCGGACCGGAGTTCGACGCGTTGCGACGACAGCTGCAGTGGACCGCAGTGCCGCTACCCGCGTCCGCCGACCTCAGCCGAGTTCCTTCTTCACCTTCGCGGTGAGTGTCGCGATCTCGCCGTGGCGACCCCTGTCGGCCAGCTCGCGGCCCGGGCGCGGCGCCGCCTTGGCGGCCTTGTCGAGGTACTGCAGCGCCTGCGCGTACTCGCCCTCCTCGTACAGGAACTCGCCGTAGAAGTAGTTCGGGTCGATGCCGTTCGGATTGATCTCGAGCGCCTTCTTCAGCAGCTTGCGCGCCTTGTCGTGGTCCCCGAAGCCGACCGGGAAGCCCGGCACCTTGTAGTGCAGCGTGCCCAGGCTCGTATAGGCGGAGCCGTCGAGCGCGTTCGGATTGAGCTTGAGCGCTGCCTCGAGGTTGCCGCGCGCCTCCTTGGCGAGGCCGAGCGCGCCGAGCCCGCCCTTGGCGCCCGCGTAGCTGCTCTCGATGATGGCTTCCCAGATCAACGCTTCGGCGCGCCCGGGATGCTGCTGCGTGAACTTCTCGGCACGCTTCTCGAGTTGGTCGAACGCCTGCGCACGGGCGTCGCCGGCCGGCGTCTCGTAATTGACCTTCGCCCATGACTGCTGGATGGACAGCAGCTCGGTGTTGAACGCGGCGTCGTCCGCGGCGGAGACGCGCACGGCAAAGACGGCGACCGCGACGGTCGCGGCAATCAACAGACGGGGGTACTTCATCGTTGCAGTCCTCTCAGGGTTTGGTGGCGGCGGCCGACTCGCCGGCGTAACGGCGGATCACCGGCAGCTGCTTGCGGAGCGCGCCGTCAACGACGCGCGGCAGGATTCCGTTCACGCGGGCGAACAGCTTCTCGGGCCAGCCGAGCACGGCTTCCAGCTTGCCGCCGTCCAGCATGTCGCAGGCCGCCCTCGCGACCAGCTCCGGCGGGTCCATGGCCACGCCGAGCTCTGCATTCATGCGCTCGACGGCCGACGTGTTGATGCCCGTGCGGGTGGCGCGGGGTGCCATGTAGCGCACGCTCACGTTGGTGTCGCTGAGTTCGCGGCGCAGTGCCTCGGTGAAGCCGCGCACCGCGAACTTCGTTGCGGAATAGACCGCATAGCCGGGGTAGCCGATCGCGCCGAATACCGAACCCGTGTTCAGGATGCAGGCCTCGGGCTGGCGCTGCAGGTGCGGCAACAGCTCGCGACACAGGTGCAGCGGTGCCAGCAGGTTGATCGCGATCGCGAGGTCGATCTGCGCGGGCGGTTGATCGGCGAACATGCGGAAGTGATTGACGCCCGCGTTGTTGATCAGCACGTTGATGCCGCCACGCCAGGCGGCCGCCGCGTCACAGAGCCGCGTGCGGTCGTCGGCACGAGTGAGATCGGCGGCGAACGTGCCGACGCGATCGCCGAAATGCGCGAGGCGCTGCGCCGTCCGCGCGAGCGCAGCCTCGTCACGGTCGACGAGCAGCACAGCGGCCCCGCGCGCGAGCAGCTCGTCGGCGATGGCGCCGCCGATGCCGCCACCGCCGCCCGTCACCAGCGCACGGATGAGGGCCGGTTTCATGCGATCCTCCGGTGCGGGGCCGGTGCGACGCTGGCTGGCGTGGCTGGTTCGAGGCTGCGGAACACGTTGCCGTACAGCCAGTAGATACCGCGCGCACAGCGGATCACGGCCTCGCGGTCCGCCTCGTCGGTGAAGCGCTCGAGGATCGCGGCGAGATCGTTGATGTGTTCCTTGTCGAGTTCGCCGTGGCTGCGCAGGTAGGTGAATGCGCTGGCCGGCAGGTCGAGCGCCTGCTGGATCCTGCCGGCGGCGTTCAGTGCCAGCGCGACGCTGGTGCCCTCGAGCACGTGCACCATGCCGAAGAAGCCGAGCGGATTGCGGCGCATGACGGTGTCGTAGGCATACGCAATCATCGCCTCGGTGGCGACTGCCGGCTGTGAGGCCGCCGCGGCCGCGCGATCGCCGCCGGCGCGGGCGATGTCGTTCAGGATCCACTCGTCGTGGCCGGTCTCCTCCTCCAGGTAGTGCAGGATGGAGTCGCGCAGCCACGCCTGGTCGTCCGGTACCCGCGCGCCCACTGCCATCAGCAGCGGCACCGTGTGCCGGACGTGGTGGTAGGCCTGCGTGAGGAACGCGACGTACAGTTCCCGCGTCACGTCACCCGCCAGCGCGCGCTGGATCACCGGGGCGGACAGCAGGAACTCGCGGTCAGGAGCGGTTGCGCGAGCGAGTTGCTCGTGGAAAGTCATCATTCACCTCGTTCAGGCGTCGTCGTACAACGGCGCGAGCAGTGCGCCGTGGCGTTCCAGGATCGCGGCGCGACGCAGCCGTCCGTTGGACGTCAGCAGGCCGTTCTGGTGGGAAAAGGCCTCAGGCGCACGCGCCCAGCGCCGCACTTGCGCGTACCCAGGCAGGCGGCGGTTGGCGGCGGCGATGCCGCGCTCGATCTCCGCGTCGGTCACGGCCTCGTCCGTCGGGACGACCAGCGCGACGGCATGCGGCCGCGCCTCGCCGTGCACCATGACGTGCCGGATGCCGGGCTGCTGCACGACCTCGCGCTCCACCCACTCCGGCGCAACGTTGCGGCCGAGGCTGGTGATGTAGATGTTGCGCGTGCGGCCGCGCACGTACACGTAGCCGTCGGCGTCGATCTCGCCGAGGTCGCCCGTGGCCCACTCCTCGTCGGCGCGGCGTGGCGGCTGCCCGAGATAACCGAGCATGGTCACGCCCGACACCATGATCTGGCCGTCGTCGGCCAGCCGTAGTCGAGCATGCGGAAATGGCCGGCCCACGCTGCCGGCGCGTCGCGCCTCCGGCGTATTGAGGCAGACCACTGATGCACACTCGCTCAGCCCATAGCCCTCGAAGACCGGCAGTCGCACGGCCGTGGCGCGCTCGAGCAACTCGACGGACACCGGCGCGCCGCCGACCGCCACGAAACGGATCGACGGCGGCACGTGCCAGCCGCGCTCCGCTGCGGCGACCAGCAGTCGCAGCAACTCCGGAACCAGCACGAGGCTCTGCGGCTGCGCGTGCGTGATGCAACCCAGCAGGCGCGGCACGTCCGGCCCCGTGTAGCTCATGCCGGTGACGCTCGACGGCGGCAGCAGGCAGGTGGCGCCCGCCAGCAGCGGAGCGTGGATGCCGGCGATGTTCTCGAGCAACGTGGCGAGCGGCAGCAGGCAGAGATGCCGTTCGATGCCGAACGACGCGGTGGCCTGCTGCAGCGAGCGTGCAATGGTCTCGATCTGCGCGGCACCCAGGCAGACGCCCTTGGGACGGCCGGTGCTGCCCGAGGTGTAGGTGATCTTCGCCGTGCCGGGCGGCAGCGGCTGGCGCGACGCTGCGTCGAGGCGACGGCAGAACATCGCCAGGCCGGACCGGCCGGACGCGCCGACCGTATGCCAGCCGACCAGCGCTTCGCGTGCGCGCCGCGGATCGTCGGTGACCACGCAATCGATGCCGGCGTCGTCGAGCGCGTGCTGCATCTGGGCCGTCGTGAAGAACCCCGGCAGCGGCACGCATGGCAGTTGCCGTGAGTGCAGCGCCAGGTCGGCGAGCGCCCAGCCGAGGCCGTTGTCGGCGAGCAATCCGAAACGTTCGCCGTGCGACGCGAGCCAGTCGGCCTCTTCCTCGACCAGTGCGGCGAGTTCGTCGTAGGCGACGGAATGGCGCCCGTCGTCGAGCGCCAACCGGCCGTGCGGCCTGCTGGCAGCCGATACCCTGGCCTCAGCGATCATGCGCTGCGACGCTGAAGCCGGGGATCCCACGGCTGGTGGGCAGGTAGCCCGCCAGCACGCGCGGGTCGCTCTCGTAGTAGCGGCCCCAGCGATCTTCGCCGCCGGCCACGCGGCAGCCTTCGGCGCGGGCCAGCTCGACCAGCGGTGCGCCGAAACCCTGCAGGATGCCGCGCACGGCACTGGTCGCCGTGAAGACGATCCAGCGGTAGTCCCGCGCGAGCAGGTACGACGGCAGCTCTGCGACCATGCGCATCGCCGCGCGACAGTTGGCGCCGGCCAGGTTGCCGACCTCCACCACTTCGCGCCGCTGCACCACCTTGCCGGTGGCGGCAGCGATCGCCGCTTCGATGGGCTGCTCGAGGTACTGCTCCAGGTACAGAGGCTTTGGCTGCGCGCTGCGCAGGCCGATCACGCCACGCAGCTCGCCACTCGCGTCGCGGAAGGAGAGCAGCGTCGGCATGAAGCTCGAGACCGATGCATCGTGCTTGCGTGCGAACGCGGCCCGCACGAACGCCTCGAGCTCGGCCCGTTCCGGTGCCCGGACCTCGGCTTCGGCGAGGCACAGGGCGCGTCCGGGCACCCGGCGGCGTTCGGTTCGTGCGACGGACGGCTCGATCAAAGTGAGACTCCTCGTGCGACTGCGCCGGACCCATCGCCAGACGCGCGTCGTGAAGCGTTAGACGTCGGCTCGGGGCGAAATCAATCGCGGCTCGATCCGCGCATTATTTTATTTATTAAAATCATTTGGTTACGCGCTCACCGCGACCGCCCGCGTCGCCCGGCGATTGATTTGCGGGCTGCCGGCCGTCTAACTGGGCACAGGTCATGAGCGAAACCGTGAACGACGACTCACAACTGGTGCGGCAGATGCTGGCGGGCGAGGAACGCGCGTTCACCGCGTTCTTCGAGACCTACTTTCCGCGCATCTATCGGTTCGCGCTGCCGCGCCTCGGTCGCAACGAGGACACGGCCAAGGATGTCGTGCAGGCGACGCTCATCAAGGCCATGCGCAAGCTCGGCGACTACCGCGGCGATGCCGCGTTGTTCACCTGGCTGTGCCAGATCTGCCGCCGAGAGATCGCCGACCACGTGCGATCGCATCGGCGCCACTCCGACAAAGTGGTGTTGATCGAAGACAGCGACGAAGTGCGCGCGGCCCTCGAGTCGATCGAAGCGCCTTCGGGCGACGACCCGCTGCGCCGCGCCGACGACGCCGAACTGAAACGGCTGGTGCATGCCGTGCTCGACCGCCTGCCGAACCGCTACGGCGAGGCGCTCGAGTGGAAATACGTCGAGGGACGGTCCGTCGAGGAAATCGGCGACCGCTTGGGGATTGGCCATACGGCCGCGCAGTCGCTGCTCGCGCGGGCGCGGACGGCGTTCCGGGATGGGCTCGAGGCGGTGTTCGGCGCGTCGGCTGCCGACGTGCTGGCCAGCCTCGAGGCGTGAGGGGGAAAACAGGTGAACGAATCGACACGACCGGAGACATCGGACGACGTGGACGTCGCAGCCCTGCTGCGCGCCGTCGGAGCACGGCCCACGGCCGCTGCACAGGCGATGGCCGAAGTGCGTGTGGCCGTCGAAGCCGAATGGCACGCCTCGGTCGCGGCCCGGCAGCGCCGCCGGCAATTCACGGGCTGGGCTGCCGCGGCCAGTGTCACCGTGGCCGCGCTCGGCGTCTGGCTGGTACGCCCGCTGGTGCAGACCGAGCCGCAGGTCGTCGCCGCGCTGACGCGAGTCGTCGGCGGCGTGGAACAGAATCGCGGCGACGGGCGCTGGACCCCGCTCGAATCGGCGGGCCCGATCGAGTCCGGCACGCGGTTACGTACCGCGACGGACGGCCGTGCGGCGCTGCAGTTGTCGAACGGCGTGGCGCTGCGCCTCGACGCACGCACGCTGGTCGCCTTCGAAGACACGACCCACGCGCAGCTCTCGCAGGGAGCGGTGTACGTCGATTCAGGCGGCACGCCTGGCACGGCGGGCCCGCAGTTCGAGCTCGATACCCCGGCGGGCCGCGTCGCCCACCTGGGCACGCAATACGAGGCGCGGATCGTGGACGGCAGCGTGCGGGTCGGTGTGCGCGAGGGGCGTGTGCGGTTGTCGCGCGCCGCGGGCGACGTCGTCGGCAGCGCCGGAGAGAGCCTGACGATCCAGGGCGACCGCGTGGTGCGCGCGCCGCTGGCGCCGACCGCGGCGGACTGGAGTTGGGTCGCGGACGTCACGCCGCCATTCAGTATCGAAGGCCGCTCCGTCGAGGACTTCCTGGTCTGGGCCGCGCGCGAGACGGGCCGGACCATCGTCTACACGTCGAGTGACGCCGCACGCCAGGCGCGCAGCGTCACGCTGAGTGGCACGGTGGAGGGCCTGACGCCCGACGAGGCCGTGCAGGCGGTGCTGTCGACGACGTCGCTGCAACCGCAACTCGGCGCGGAGCACATCCGCGTCGAAGCCTCGCAGCGCTGATCACGCCGCCGCGATAGGCGGCCGCGAGCCGCTCGGCTACTATCGGGCGGCCCGTGCCTCCCGATCGTTCCACTCCCGGCCGCTTCCGACCCACCCTGCTGCGCGCTGCGCTGTGCGCGGCGGCATCGCTCTGGGGTGCCGTCGCACTTGCCGCGGGTCCGCCGTATGCGGGGCGGTTGCTCGATGAGGTGCTGCGGGAACTCGGCACGCAAGGCCTGGACCTAATCTACAGCAGCGAGACGGTGCCCGGCTCAATGCGAGTGGAGCGCGAGCCGGCCGGCAGCACGCCTCACGCGATCCTCGACGAAGTCCTCGCCGAGCACGGCCTGCGTGCGAAACGCGCGGGTGCCAATACGTACGCGATCGTGCGGGCCAGGGCGGCCCCTTCGCGTCCATCGGCAGCGTCCGCCGCCGGTACCGCGGCTCCGCTCGAGGAAATCGTCATCGCCGCGAGCCGCTACTCGCTGTCGGCGGACACTCCCGACATCCACACGTTCCTCACGCAGGAGGAGATCGAGGCACTGCCGCGGCTCGCCGATGATTCGCTGAAGGCCGTGCATCGCCTGCCAGGTGCCGCGAGCAACGGGCTCTCCGGGCTCGCCAACATGCGCGGCGGCGAGGACAACGAGACGCTCGTCGTGCTCGACGGCCTGCCGCTGTACGAGCCGTTCCACCTGCGCCTGCTGCTCAGCCCGGCCAGCATGCTCGATCCGCGCGTGCTGAGCGGGCTCGACGTGCACGCCGGCGGCTTCACCGCGCAGTACGGCGACCGCATGAGCGCGGTCATCGACGCACAGTCGCTGCGCCCGACCGCCGACGCCTATTACGAACTAGGCCTCAGCCTGTTCCATGTCAGCGGCCTCGCTTCGCACCGTTTCGGGGAGCGCAATGGCCAGTGGCTGGTGGCCGTCCGCCGCAGCAACCTCGACGAGGTCGCCGACCTCGTGGACTCGCAGATCGGCGAGCCAAGCTACGGCGACGCGTTCGGCCGGCTCGACTACCAGTTCAGCGAGAGCACGCGCGGCAGCCTGCACGTACTGGTCGCCAACGACCGCGCGGAGGTGCAGAACACCGACGAGACCGAGTTTGCCGACGCCACGTATCGCAACTCCTACGTGTGGGCGACGCTCGAGCACGAGTTCACGCCGTCTGTCGGGGGACGCGCGATCCTCTCCTACACCGACGTCGCCTCCGAGCGCGATGGCGAGGTAAACGAACCAGGCCGGCGGACCGGCGCCGTCGACGACGAGCGCCACTACGACGTGCTCGGACTCAAGCTCGACGGCACCTGGCGCACGCAACGGTGGGTACACCAGTTCGGCCTCGAGTTCCGCTCGCTTTCGGCCGACTACGACTACGCGAGCGCGGTGCGCTTCGAGCCGGGCTATCCGTGGCCGGACAGCTTGGGCCAGGTGATCGTGCGTGCCGAGGACTCGGAGCCGTCCGGCAGTCACGTGGCAGGCTACGTCTCGAGCCGTGTGCTGGTCACCCAGCGTCTCGCTGCCGAATTTGGCCTGCGCTGGGACGAGCAGACCTACAGTGGCGATTCCGACGACCAGTTTGGTCCGCGCGTCAACCTCGCCTACGAGGCGGGCGATGCCACCCGGCTGCGCGCGAGCTGGGGCCGCTACCAGCAGTTCCAGGGCATCAACGAACTGCAGGTCGAGGACGGCGTGGACGAGTTCCTGCCGGCACAGCAGGCCGATCACCTGGTCCTCGGCGTCGAGCAGGACCTGCACGCCGGCTTCGCGCTGCGCGTCGAGGGGTACCGCAAGGATTACGACAGCCTCAAGCCGCGCTACGAGAGCCTGTTCGACCCGCTCTCGCTGGTGCCGGAACTGCGCTGGGACCGCGTGCGCATCGCGCCCGACTCCGCGCGTGCCGAAGGCGTCGAGGCCCTGCTCACCCACCGCAGCTCCGATCCGTGGAACGGCTGGCTGAGCTACGCGTGGTCGCGCGTGACGGACCGCGAGAACGGCGTCGAGACCCGCCGCAGCTGGGACCAGACCCACTCGGTGGGGGCAGGCCTGAAATGGACCTCCGGCGCCTGGAACGCGATGCTCGCAGCGAGCTATCACACGGGCTGGCCCACCACGCCGGTGAGCGTGGCCGACGCCGGCACGCCGCAGGCGAGCATCGTCGTCGGCCGCCGCAACTCGATCCGCTACAAGGACTACTCGTCGGTCGACGTGCGCTTGAGCCGCGACTTCGCGCTGCCGCGCGGTGACCTCAACGTGTTCGCGGAGGTCACCAACGCGTTCAACCAGCGCAACCCGTGCTGCGTCGACTACTCCTACGATTATCCGGACGGGCAGCTCGCGCTCGAGCGCGAGTACCGCCATTGGCTGCCGCTGGTGCCGTCGGTCGGCGTGCTCTGGAAGTTCTAGCCGACGCCGCGAGGTCGATCGTGAAAGGTCGCTTAGCGCGGCTCGACGCCCGGCTGGTACGGCTTGGTCTCCCGCGCCACCGCCTCCGCCACCTCGGGCGCCACGGTGTAGTTCGTGAACTCTGTGGGCATTCGTTTCGGCTTGCCGGTCTGCAGGTCGATGCAGACGTAGTGAATCAGGGCGCGCACCAGCGTCTGGGCGTCCGACTTGCGGCGGATCTGGAAGCGGCGCTCGATGCGCAGCTTGCCGTCGTTCAGCACCGGCCAGGTGGCGACCTGGATCCCGTCGCCCTCGTACGCCGACCCCAGGTAGTGCACCTGCGTGCGCCAGACGGCCATGCCGCGATTGAGCGTGCGGCACAGTTCCGGCGGAAGACCGCGCTCGGTGGAGTGCGCCCAGGCGCAGTCGTCCATCCACGCGACGTACACCACGTTGTTGACGTGTCCGTACCCGTCGATCTCGGCGTGGTGCGCCACGCGCTCATGGATGAAGGGCGACGGCAGGTCCCAGCTCATGTGCACCCCCTCACTGCAGCAGTCGGTCGAGCAACGCGTCCTTCTCGGACCAGATGCCGCCGAGCCATGCCTGGAAGCGCTCGCGGAACGCCGCGTCGTTGCTGTAATCGCCGGCCGCGAGCCAGTCTTCGATGACGCGGCGCCGCACGTCCACGCGCACGGTGCCGACGCGGCCGCAGCAAAGATCCCAGAAGCTCGGCGTGCCGGCGGTGTAGGCGATGGTGACGTCGAGCATCGAGTGCAACATGCCGCCCATCGCGGAGAGCACGAACGAGACGCCGCCCGCACGCGGCGGCAGCAGGTGGCGGTACGGCGACTTGAACGCGGCGTGCTTGGCCGGCGTGAAGCGCGTGCCCTCGACGAAATTCATCACCGAGGTGGGGATCAAGCGGAATTTTTCGCAGGCACGGCGCGTCACCGCGAGGTCCTTGCCGCGGTCCTCGGGATGCTTGGCGAGGTGCGCCGCGGTATAGCGGCGCATGAACGGAAAGTCGAGCGCCCACCACGCCAGCCCGAGGAACGGCACCCAGATCAGTTGCTGCTTCAGGAAGAATTTCAGGAAGGGGATGCGCCGGTTGAACACCGCCTGCAACACGAGGATATCGACCCAGGAGCGGTGGTTCGACACCACGAGGTACCACTCGCGCAACGAGAGACCCTCGAGGCCGCGCGGGTCGAGCGGCAGCGACCCCATCAGGCGGAAGATGGCATTGTTGGTGCCGATCCAGCCCTCGGCCAGCGCCGTCAAGGCGCGGCTCAGCCAGCGGCGCCACGCCGGGATCGGCACCAGGAACTTGGCGATCGCCACCGCGAACAGCACCAGGCACCACGCGACGACGTTCAGCGCCATCAGCGATGCCGTCACCACGCCCTTGAACGTCGAGCCGCTGCGCTGCTGCACGGAGTACCATTCCTCGAGCCGGGGATCCGATTATGCCCCGCGGCTGCAGACGAAGCCCACCCTGCGGAGCGCTCGATGTCCCCGGAACTGACCGTCCACGAAGCACGCATCATCGGCTGCCTGATCGAGAAACAGGTCACCACGCCCGACCAGTACCCGCTGTCGCTCAACGCGCTCACCAACGCCTGCAACCAGAAGAGCAATCGCCACCCGGTGCTCGAGCTCGATGAACGCAAGGTGCAGCAGGTGGTGGACGGCCTGATGAAGCGGCAGTTGGTGCTCGAGAAATCCGGTTTCGGCAGCCGCGTGCCCAAGTACCAGCACCTGTTCTGCAACACGCAGTTCGGCTCGCTCAGGTTTTCGCCGCAGGGCACGGCGATCATCTGCGAGCTGCTGCTGCGCGGGCCGCAGACGCCGGGTGAACTGCGCACGCATGCTGCGCGCCTCGCTCCGCTCAAGGAAGTGAGCGAAGTGGAACTCGAACTCGAGGAACTGATGACGCGACCCGAAGGGCCGTTCGTGGCGAAACTGCCGCGCGAACCGGGGCGGCGCGAGTCACGCTACATGCAACTCTTCAGCGGCGACGCGCCGCCGGCAACCGAGGTCGAACACGGGGAGTCGGGCGTACTGCCGACCGCCGCTGGCGTCTCGCTCGCGGAGCGGGTCGCGTCGCTGGAAGCGGAGGTGGCCGCGCTGCGCCTTGAGATTGAGGCACTGAAAAGCTCGTCCTGAGCGACGTGGACGGCGGCCAGCCGTCCAGGGTGACGAATTCACCATCGCGATCATTCGGCCTCGTCACGCTGGCTCGCCGCCGCGTCGGACGGCTCCACGGCGGTCCACGGCTTGCCGGTCTGCTCTTCGATATAGCGACGGATCAGCTGCCGCACGACCTGCGATGGCGTGGTGTCACGCTCGGCGCAGACGCGCTCGAACAGCGCTTTCTTGCGCGGGTCGATCAGGACCGTGAGCCGGGCGGTGCGATCCTCGATAGCCAAGCGGGTGTCCTCAGCAGAGGCGTTCAGTTGCCGGCTATTATAATCCAATTCTCATTGGCGTAGCATATCCAGCCATGAGTCCGCTCGATTCGCCGCTGGCCGCCTGCCTCGCGCTGCTCGCCGGGTGGGGGCTCATTGGCCTGGCGGGCCTGCTCCGTCCCACCAGCGTGGCGTTCGTCGGTCGCGTGCTGTTTCCGCTCGGCGCGCTGATCGGACTCGTCCTGGCGATCGTGGCCGTGGCCAGCCTCGGCGCAGCACCCGAACGCGCCACCCTGCTCATCGGGCTGCCGGACCTGCCGATGCACGTCCGCCTCGATGCTCTGTCGCGCGTCTTCCTCGCCTTGCTCGGCAGCGCGGCGACCGGAGTGTCGCTGTTCGCGTCCGGGTATTTCCGCAAGGGCCAAGGCACGGCACCGGGAGTGCTCGGGCTGCAGTACCACCTGTTCCTCGCGAGCATGGGGTTCGTGCTGCTCGCGGACGACGCCTACGCGTTCATGGTCGCGTGGGAAACGATGGCCTTGAGTTCCTATTTCCTGGTCACCGCACAGCACGGCCTCCCGGAGATACGCAGCGCCGGCTTCCTGTACCTGCTGATGGCGCACGTCGGTGCGATTGCCATCCTGCTCAGCTTCGGCGTGCTGCAGGGCGGCACCTGGCTGTTCTCGTTCGATGCCATGCGTGCCAGCACGCTGTCCGTGCCATGGGCCACTGCTGCGTTCCTGCTGGCTTTGTTCGGCTTCGGCGCCAAGGCGGGCCTCCTGCCACTGCACGTGTGGCTGCCGGAAGCACACCCGGCCGCACCCTCGCCGGTGTCGGCACTGATGAGCGGCATCATGCTGAAGACGGCCATCTACGGGGTGCTGCGGGTCACGTTCGACCTGATCGGCGATCCGCAGTGGTGGTGGGGCCTGATTCCGCTCGGGCTCGGGCTCGCGACCGCGATCTTCGGCGTGGTGTTCGCCGCCGTGCAGACCGACATGAAGCGGCTGCTGGCCTACTCGTCGGTGGAGAACGTCGGCGTGCTGTTCACCGGGATCGGGCTCGCGATCGTGTTCCACGGCGTGGGCATGCAGGCACTCGCAGCGCTCGCGCTGATCGCGGTGCTCTATCACTCGCTGAACCACGCCTTCATGAAGAGCCTGCTGTTCCTCGGCACCGGTGCGGTGCTGCACGCGACGGGCGAGCGGAACCTGGGCCGGCTCGGGGGACTCATCCACCGGATGCCGTGGGCCGGCTGGCTGACGCTGGTCGGCGTGCTGGCGATTGCCGGCCTGCCGCCACTCAACGGCTTCGTGTCGGAGTGGCTGCTGCTGCAGACGTTCCTGTTCTCGCACGAAGTGCCGCGGCCTTTCGTGAACATGCTGCTGCCGCTCGGCGCCGCGGTCGTGGCGCTAGCCGCGGCACTGGCAGGCTACGTGATGGTGAAGTTCTTCGGCATCATCTTCCTCGGGCAGCCGCGCGAGCCCACGCTCTCCCAGGCACACGACGTGGACGGCTTCGAGAAGGCGGGCCTGCTGTGGCTCGCCACCGGCTGCGTCCTGCTCGGCCTGCTGCCGAACCAGGTCATCGGCCTGCTCGGTTCGGCGACCACACAACTGGTCGGGACCGCGCCGGACACGGCCGCCCAGTCATGGTGGATGCTGGCGCCGCTGGCCGAGCGGGCGGTGTCGTATTCGCCGCTGATCCTGCTCGCCGTGATCGTCGCGGTGATCACGCTCGCGTTCCTCATCGTGCGCGCCGTGTACCGGCGGCCGGTGCGCCGCGCCCCGCCCTGGGACTGCGGCTTCGCCCGGCTCGACCCGCGCATGCAGGACACGGCCGAGGGGTTCGGTCAGCCCATCCGTCACATCTTCGTGACGTTCTTCGCCATGGAACGGGAATTGCCGTCGCCGCTGGACGCGGCGCCACGTTATCGGGTGACCGTGACCGACCGGATCTGGCGTGGACTGTACCTGCCGATCGGAGGCGTGGTGCAGCGCCTGACGAACGCCGTGGCCTGGCTGCAGCAGGGCCGCATCTCGGTCTACCTGACCTACAGCTTCATCACGCTGCTGGTGTTGCTGGCGGTGATGCTGTGAGCGCCGTCGCCTGGCTAACCCAGTTCCTGGAAGTGCTCGCGGCACTGGCGCTCGCGCCGCTGTTCCTTGGCTGGGTCAACGCGTGTCGTGCCTGGCTGCAGAACCGCCGTGCGCCGAGCCTGCTGCTGCCCTACCACGGCATCCGCAAGCTGTTCCACAAGGACGCGGTCATCGCCGCCAACGCCTCGCCGCTGTTCCGCATGGCCCCATACGTCGTGTTCGGCGCGATGGTCGCGGCGGCAGCGGTGATTCCCTCGATGGGCACCGGGCTGCCCTTCCGCTCGGCCGCCGACGCCATCGCTCTCGTGGGCCTGCTGGCGATTGCCCGGGTATTCATGTCGCTCGCCGCCATGGACATCGGCACGGCGTTCGGCACGCTCGGCGCCCGCCGCGAAATGATGGTCGGGTTTCTCGCCGAACCCGCGCTGCTGATGATCATCTTCGTCGCCTCGCTGCTCTCCGCGACGACCGCCCTGCCGCTGATTTCCGAGCGGCTCGCGGTGCAGGCGCCTGCCCTCTACCCGAGCCTGGCATTCACGGCCGTCGCCTTCACCATGGTGCTGCTCGCCGAGAACGCCCGCATTCCCGTGGACAACCCGGCCACCCATCTCGAACTGACGATGATCCACGAGGCGATGCTGCTCGAGTACTCGGCGCGGCACCTGGCGCTGATGGAGTGGGCCGCGGCCCTGAAGCTCTTCAATTACTCCTGCATCGGTTTTGCGCTCTTCGTGCCGTGGGGAGCGTCCCTCGGTGATGCCGGGCTCGGCTCGCTCGCCGTTTCGATTCCGGTGCTCGCCGCCAAGCTCGCGGTCGCCGGCGTGTGGCTCGCGCTGCTGGAGACGGTCTCCGCGAAATTGCGCGTGTTCCGCGCACCGGAGTTCATGGCGACGGCCTTCATGTTCGCGGTGCTCGGCCTGCTCGTCCACCTGCTGCTGGGAGCCTGAGTCATGCAGGGCACGCCCTTCGACCTCCAGCTCCTCAACGCCTGCGCCGCGATCCTGCTGCTGCTGTCGTTCGCGATGCTCGCGCAACGGCGCATCGTGGCACTGGTCAACCTGCTCGCGCTGCAGGGCGGCATGCTGTTCGTGGCCACGCTGCTGCTGGCCTGGCGTACCGGACAGAATCACCTGTATTTCTCTGCGGCGCTGACGCTGGTGCTCAAGGTGATCGCGCTGCCCTGGCTGCTGCACGTGCTGATCCGGCGGCTGAACGTCTACTGGGATACGGAGCCGTTGCTGAACGTGCCCGGCACCATGCTGGTCGGCCTGTTGACCGTGGTGTTTGCCTTCGGCCTCGCCCAGCCGATCGCGGAGCTCGCCAGCACCGCGACGCGCAATTCGCTCGGCATCGCGGTGGCGGTCATCCTGCTGGCATTCATCACGATGATCACGCGCCGCAAGGCGATGTCGCAGGTGGTCGGCTTCCTGTCGATGGAGAACGGCCTGTTCTTCGGCGCCATGAGCGCGACCTACGGCATGCCCATGATCGTCGAGCTGGGCGTGGCCCTCGACGTGCTGGTCGCCATGCTGGTGCTGGGCGTGTTCTTCTTCCAGATCCGCGAGCAGTTCGACAGCCTCGACCTGCACCACCTCGAGTCGCTCAAGGAGGACCAATAGGTGGAGTTCGTCGCACTCCTGCTCACGCCGCTGGCCGGGGCGCTGCTGCTTGCCGCCTGGGGCGCGCGTCCGCGCGCCGCCGAACTCAACATCGCGTTCAGCTTCGTCACGTTCGTGGCGGCGGTCGCGCTGACGGCGCGGGTGATCAGCGAAGGCAACCTGGTCGCGGTACGCGAGCAGTTCTTCCTCGATCCGTTCAACGTGTTCCTGGTGACGCTGACCGCCTTCGTGGGCCTCACCACCTCGATCTTCTCGCGGCCGTACATGCGGGTGGAGATGGAGCACGGCCGGCTGAACCCGGGCCGCCTGCGGCTCTATCACTCCATGTACCAGCTCTTCATGGCGATGATGCTGGTGGCCCTGACCACCAACAACATGGGCCTGCTGTGGGTGTCGCTCGAAGCGGCAACCCTGTCCACGGTGCTGCTCGTCACCCTGTATCGCACGCCGGCGAGCCTCGAGGCCGGCTGGAAGTACTTCATCCTCTGCGGCGTGGGCATTGCGCAGGCACTGTTCGGCACGATCCTGCTGTACTTCGCCGCGGAGAAGGTGCTGGGCGCCGAGGGCGTGAATGCGCTGCTGTGGACTCACTTGTCCGCGGTGAAGGGCGAACTCGAACCCACGGTCCTCGGCCTCGCCTTCGCGTTCCTGCTCGTGGGCTACGGCACCAAGGTCGGCCTCGCGCCACTGCACAACTGGCTGCCCGACGCGCATGCCGAAGGCCCGACGCCGGTCTCCGCGGTGCTCTCGGGCCTGCTGCTCAACGTGGCGATCTACGCCGTCGTGCGCTGCAAGGTGCTGGTGGAAGGGGCACTGCAGTCGTCGCTGCCGTCGCAGATTCTCATGATCTTCGGCCTGCTGTCCGTGGTCCTGGCGGCCCTCTTCCTCTGGCGCCAGCGCGACATCAAGCGACTGTTCGCCTACTCGTCGATCGAGCACATGGGCATCATCGCGTTCGCCTTCGGCATGGGCGGCGCAGTGGCGAATTTCGCGGCGCTGCTGCACATGACGGTGCACTCGCTGACGAAGTCGGCAATCTTCTTCACGGTGGGCCACGCCGCGCAGAAAGCCGGTTCGCAGCGCATCGAGGACATCCGCGGCCTGCTCGCGCTCAATCCCACGATCGGCTGGGGCCTGATGCTAGGCTCGCTCGCGATCCTCGGCTTTCCGCCGTTCGGCGTGTTTGCGAGCGAGTTCCTGATCCTGACCACCGCCATGCAGCAGGAGCCCTGGGCGACGCCGATCCTGCTCGGGGCACTGGGCATCGCCTTCGCGGCGATCTTCAGCCGCGTGCAGTCCATGGTGCTCGGACAGCCGGCGGGTCGCCGCCTGCCGCACCAGCCGGCCCTGCTGCCGGTGTTCGCGCACCTGGCGCTGGTGCTGCTGCTCGGCCTCTACATTCCGCCGTATCTGGCCGACTGGTATCGCGCCGCGGCTGGCATGATCGTGGGGAACTGACGTGAGCCTCACCCGCTGGATGCCTCGGGCGGAAATCACGAAGGCTGCGGCGGCCTGCACGGCGCTGACGGTCGAAGCGGCCGACTGGCGCGACCTGGCGCAGGACATCGCAGCGGGCGGCGGTCGCCTGCTGGCCCTGTGGGGGACACGGCGAGCCGACGCTGGCGACAGCCTGCACGCTGTCGCGATCGTGCCGTCGCGTGCCCTCTTCGTGACCCTGCCATTGCCCGCTGGCGTCACCCATTTCGCCGGCATCGACGACGTGTTTCCTGCGGCGGGCAGGATGCAGCGCGCGATCTTCGACCTCACCGGGCTGCGCGCGACGGCTGCCGACACTCGTCCCTGGCTGCGGCACGCTGCGTGGCCGGCCGATGCCTTCCCGCTGGACGCAGGGTCGATGCCGCCACCGCCCGAGCAACCGGTCGACCACTACGCGTTCGTACGCGTCGAAGGCGACGGCGTGCACGAGATCCCCGTCGGTCCGGTGCACGCCGGCATCATCGAGCCCGGGCATTTCCGGTTCTCGGTCGTCGGCGAAAAGGTGTTGCGACTCGAGGAGCGCCTGGGCTACGTGCACAAGGGCATCGAGCGGCGCTTCACCGAACTGCCCATCCTCGAGGGACATCGCCTCGCGGCGCGGGTTTCAGGCGACTCGGGCGTGGCGTTCTCCTGGGCCTATTGCGAGGCGCTCGAGCGCATGACCGGAACCCGCCTGCCCCGGCGTGCCGCGTGGCTGCGTGCACTGGCGCTGGAGCTGGAGCGCGTCGCCAATCATCTCGGTGACCTCGGCGCACTCGGCAATGACGCCGGGTTCGCGTTCGGACTCTCGCAGTTCATGCGCCTCAAGGAACGCCTGCTGCGGGCCACCGAGCAGGCATTGGGGCAGCGCTACCTGCTCGACTTCGTCGTGCCCGGCGGCACGCGCAGCGATCTCTCTCCGGCGGGCGCCACCGCGATTGCGCAGTGCATCGAGCAACTCGCCGTGGAGGTGCCGGTGCTCCGCGGCATCTACGACGAGCACACCGGGCTGCGCGATCGCTTTGCCGAAGCCGGCACGGTAGCCCCGGAACTCGCGGCGTGGCTGGGCCTCGTCGGGCCTGCCGGGCGCGCCAGCGCCCAGCCGCTCGACCTCCGGCTGGACGCGCCGGTCATGCCGTATCCGGAGCTCGGCGTTCACCGCTGCGTGTGCGAGAAAGGTGACGTGCTCGCGCGAGTGAACTTGCGGTTCGACGAACTCGCGGAATCGCTGCGCCTGATCCGGCAGATACTGCGTGACCTGCCCGTGGACGAGCATGCGGTTGCGATGGCTCCCCCTCCCGCGGGGGCCAGCGCCGTCGGGCTCATCGAGGGCTGGCGTGGCCCAGTCGTCGTCGGCCTGGCGGCGGGCCCCGATGGCAGCATACGGCGCTGCCACCCGCAGGATCCGTCGTGGCACAACTGGCCCGCCCTCGAGCACGCCATCATCGGCAACATCGTTCCCGACTTTCCGCTCATCAACAAGTCGTTCAACTTGTCCTACAGCGGGCACGATCTCTAGAGCCTTGCCATGCTGAAGACTCTCCACCAGGTCCTCCGAACCGGCATCGTCACCGAGCCGCCGCCGCTGCCGGCCGACGAACTGCGCGTGCGCGAGGCACTCTCGGAACGCATTCGCACAGTGCTCGGCCGGGCGCTCTGCATCCGCGAGGTGGATGCCGGCTCCTGCAACGGGTGCGAACTCGAGATCCATGCGCTCGGCAACCCGGTCTACAACGTCGAATCGCTGGGCATCCGCTTCGTCGCGAGCCCGCGCCACGCCGACATGCTGCTGGTCACCGGCCCGGTGTCGCGCCACATGGAGGTCGCACTGCGCCGCACCTATGACGCGACCCCCGATCCGAAGCTGGTGGTGGCGGTGGGCGACTGCGGCGCCTGTGGCGGCATCTTCGGCTCGGGGTACGCGAGTCTCGGGGCCGTCTCCAATGTCATCCCGGTCGATGTCGTGGTGCCCGGGTGTCCGCCGTCCCCGACGCGGATCCTGGCCGGCATTCTTGCAGCCCTGTCAGCAGCAACCGCCCGGCCCTAATACCCCTTCGCCACGTCCACGACCGACAGCATCTTCTCGCCCGCCACGTAGCGGCGCAGGTTCTCGACGGCGACCGTCATGCGTACGCTGTCGTCGACATCGGACTGCGCCGAGACGTGCGGCGTGAGGATCACGTTCTGCATCTGCCACAGCGGGCTGTCGGCCGGCAGCGGCTCGGGATCGGTCACGTCGAGCCCCGCACCACCGAGGCGACCGCTGCGCAGCGCGGCGATCATCTCGTCCTGCACCACGCTCTGGCCGCGCCCGACGTTCACGAAGAACGCGCCCGGCTTCACCGCCGCGAAGAACTTCGCGTCGAACATGCGTGTCGTGGCCGGCGTGAGCGGCGTGGTGTTGACCACGAAATCGGCTTCGGCTGCGAGCTTGTTCAGTTCGTCCGACAGGCCGACGTAGCTGACGAACGCCGGGCCCTCGCGGCCACTGGCGCGCGTGGCGACGACCCGCATGCCGAGCGCATGCGCACGCCGGGCAACCTCGACACCGATGCCGCCGAGGCCCACGACGAGCACCGTCTTCCCTTCCAGGGTCATCATGCGACCCGGTGCCGGTACCTCACGCGTCCAGCGCGCTGCCATGCGTTCCGGGATGAAGAAAGACAGGCCGCGCGCGTGGGCCAGCATCATCGCCAGCACGTGCTCGGCCATCACCGGCCCGGCCACGCGCTGCATGTTGGTGAGCAGGATGCCGCGCTCGCGGAGCGCCGGGATCGCGACGCAGCGCTCGACACCCGCCGAGAAACTCTGCACCCAGCGGATGTCCGGTCCGGCCGCGAGCACCTCGGCCGAGCAGAAACCGAGGGCGGCGTCAGCGTGTTTCGCGAGCCTGACGGCCTCGCTCACATCCTTGGCCAGCAGCAATTCCACACCCGGCGCGGCCGCCTGCAGCATGGGCACCGCCTGTGGCGCGACGTTCCAGACGAGGACCTTCTGCGGCTTGCGCCATCCCGCCTGCTCGCGCACCGGCTTCGCCGATTCCTCGAGGCCGAGCCGCTGGATAAGCGCCGCAGCAGGCGAGGCACCCGGCGCGCCGCCCTCGGCTGCAGCCGCATGCCCCGCGCACAACGCCATCACCAGCGCGGCACAGCCGGCGGTCCACGCCTTGCGTATGTTCTTCATCGCGGTCTCCTGCACCCCACGCGGGCAGGCCGACCCTAAACCAACGGACGCGCCGGAGCCACCCCCGACGCGCCCGCGGTTTCAGTCATGCAGAGATCAGGGCGCAAACGGCAGCACCACCGCGTCGATCGCGTGGATGATGCCGTTCGACGCCGGCACGTCCGTCACGATGATGCCGGCCTCACGGCCGAGGTTGTCGGTCAGGCGTCCAGCCGACTGCTGCAGGAACGTGCCCTGCAGCGTGCGCAGCTGAGTGCTCGCGAGCACGTCGTTCGCATCGCGGCGACCGTTGACCACGTGGTAGAGCAGGATCTGGGTCAGCGCGCCCTCGTCCAGAGTACCCACGTTGGCCGGGTTGAGTCCCAGCGCCTCGAACGCACCATCGGTCGGCGCAAACACAGTCGACTGACGCTTGGCGGTCAGGCGCTGCACCACGGCCGGGTCGGCCGCGAGGACGGCCGCAATCAGCGTGTCGAACTGCCCGGCATACGGACCCGAGTTGTTCACGGCGATGGCGACCTCGACGAGGTTGGGACTCTTGTTCTTGCCCTTGCCGTTGGCTTCGGCTTCCGGAGCCGCGGCAAGACCGAACGTGAGGGCGACCACCGCGGCGGCCGCGGCGATGAAAGACTTGCGGTTCATTGGACGTACCCCTGTGTTGGTTCCTTGGAGCGCCAGGGACACCATGTCCCTGTCACAGGAGTTGTTCGGGGCCTAAATCCTGTACGGATTCGCTTGTACAGGGTTTTGTACAGCCTGTTATTCAACACATACCAGACGCGACCACCTCCGGGCACTATCCCCTATCCCCTATCCGCTATCCCCTATCCCCTAGAATTCGCCCCATGACGGGGGGAACAGGCAGGGCTCAACCGCTCGATGCCGGGCACGCGGCGTTCATCCAGGGCCCGGTGTCGGTGATCGTCGCTTCGCGTAATGCAGAGTTCGTGGCCGACGTCGATCGCGGCTGCGGGTGCCGGGTCTCGCGCGACCGCCGTCAGGTGACTGTACTGGTCGAACTGCGCCGGGCGAGCGCCCTGCTGGATGACATCGCCGCCAACGGCATGATCGCGGTGGTCTTCAGCCAGCCGAGCACCCACCAGACCATCCAGCTCAAAGGCACCGACGCACGCGTCGTGCGGGTCACCGCGGCCGATCGCGCCGCGGCACGGCAGCACCTGCAGGACTGGTCGGCGGACCTCGGGCGCATCGGCTTCGAAGGTCCGTTTGCCGCCGCCTTGCACGGAGGCACCGGGGAACTCGCGGCGATCCGCTTCACCCCCACGGCCGCCTTCCAGCAGACGCCCGGCCCCGCGGCCGGCCAGCCGCTGCGGTCCTGACCATGCCGCTCTCCCTGCCCACCCTGCGGCGATGTTTCGAGGGCGCGATCCCGGCGACGATCGCCACCTGCTCGCGGGACGGTACGCCCAACGTGTCGTACATCTCGGAGGTTCACTACGTCGACCGGCAGCACGTCGCGCTGTCGTTCCAGTTCTTCAGCAAGACACGGCAGAACGTGCTGGAGAACCCGCGGGCGACGGTGGTGGTGATCCACCCCGACACCGGCGCGCAGTACAAGCTCGCGGTGCGCTACCTGCGCACCGAGGAGTCGGGCCCGCTGTTCGAGTGCATGAAGGCGAAGCTCGCGGGCCTTGCGTCGCACGCGGGCATGACCGGCGTGTTCAGGCTGCGCGGGTCGGATGTGTATCGGGTCGAGTCGGTCACCGAGGTGCACGGCACTCCGCTCGTCGCGCCGCCGCCGCCCGAGGTCGACGTGACGACGCTGCGGGCCTGCATGGCGCGGCTGTCGGCGGCGACCGACCTCGCGTCGTTGCTCGACACGCTGCTCGAGGTACTCGCCGACCCGATCGGTGTCGGGCACGCGATGGTCCTGATGCGCGATCCGGCGGCCGATCGACTCTATACGGTTGCGAGCCGTGGCTACGCGCAATCCGGCGTCGGCGCCGAGGTGCGACCGGGCGAGGGCATCATCGGGGCAGCTGCGCAGTCGCGCATTCCGATCCGCATCTCGCACGCGACGTCCGAGTTCGGCTACGGCCGCGCGATGCGCGAGGCCGCCGAACGCCGCGGTATCGCCGGCCTCGAGCACGAGATCCCGTTCCCCGGGCTGCCGGAATCACAGAGCCAGATCGCGGTGCCGATACTCGCGGGCGACCGCCTGCTCGGCGTGCTGTTCGCCGAGAGCGCCGCCACCAGTCGCTTCGGCTACGACGAGGAGGATGGCTTCATGGTGCTGGCGAGCCACGTCGGGGCCGTGGCCGCGCTGCTCGAGGACGAGCCTTCGGCGCCTGCCCGTGAAGACGTGCCGGCCGCAAGATCTGCCGCGACGGCGCGCGGGGTGCCGTTGCACGTGCGTCGCTACGCGGAGAACGACAGCATCTTCGTGGGCGACGATTACCTGATCAAGGGCGTCGCCGGCGCGATCCTGTGGCGGCTGCTGCGTGCGCACGTCGAAGAGCGCCGCAACGACCACTCCAATCGCGAGCTGCGTCTCGACCCTGCGATCCGCCTGCCGGACCTGAGCGAGAACCTCGAGGCGCGGCTGATCCTGCTGGCACGCCGTCTCGAGGAGCGCTGCCCGTCGCTGCGCATCGAGAAGACGGGCCGCGGACGCTTCCGCTTTCACGTCCTGCGGCCCGTCACCCTCGCCGAGATTCCGCGCTGAACGCGCCTCAGCGTGCCGCCTGCTTCTGGTCGGTCACCGGCACGAACACAAAGTACGGCGTGTTCACCTTGCCGCCCGGCGCGACGTACGCGGGCGCTGGATTGCCAGGAGCCCCGAGGCTCCGCACGTATGCGTAGACGGCCCTCAGGTCGTCGTCCGTCATCTCGCGCAGGTTGAACCACGGCATCGGCGGCAGCCGCTCCTGGCGGGCGTGCGCGACCCACTGCACTTCGGTCATCCTGCCGGCCACGAGGCGCAGGTTGGCGGCATACGTGGTGCCCCACGGCCCCTGGAAGCCGACCGGCATCCCGGTGAGCCACTCGCTTTCCGGCACGGCCGGGCCCTTTTCCATGTAGCCGGGCGTGTGGCAGTCGTTGCAGCCGCCGATGGTGACGAGATAGCGGCCGCGCGCGACCGCGTCCGCACCCTTGTCGCCGGCCACCGCTTCCGCGGCCACGCCACACACCAGCGCCACGCTCAAGGCGGCGCCCACGAGGTCTCTGAGTATCATGATGACTGACCCCCACGGTCGTTGATTTCGTGGGGCGCAGTCTGCCGTGCCGCGGGTCGGCGGTTTGCTAAATGCTCGCTAGCGAAACCCTAAAGACTTGCTAAACGCGCTCAGCCGGCGCCGGTGCGGGCCATGCGGCGGCGCAAGAACGCGATCTGCGTCTGCAGCGGCAGGTTCTTCGGGCACACGTCGTGGCAACCGAGCAGCGTCATGCAGCCGAACACGCCGTCGTCGTTGCCCACCAGCTCGTAGTAGTCCTCGTCGGTGCGCGAGTCGCGCGGATCGAGCGCAAAGCGGGCGATCTTGTTGAGGCCCACCGCGCCCACGAAGTCCTCGCGCATGCGCGCCGTGCCGCAGGCCGCTACACAGCAACCGCACTCGATGCAGCGGTCGAGCTCGTAGATCCGGTCGGCGAGCTCGGGATCCATCGGCGCCTCGATGCGGCGCAGGTCCGGATCCTGCTCGAGCGAGTGCACCCAGGTCTCGAGCCGCTCGCTCATGCCGCGCATCCACTTGCCGGTGTTCACCGACAGGTCGGCAATGAGCTCGAACGCCGGCAGCGGCGCGAGCGTGATGTCGGCGGGCAGGTCTTGCGTCAGCGTGCGGCAGGCGAGGCCCGGCCGGCCGTTGATCACCATGCCGCAGCTGCCGCAGATGCCGGCGCGGCAGACGAAGTCGAACGCGAGCGACGCGTCGAGCTGTTCGCGGATCTCGTTCAACGCGATGAACAGCGTCATGCCCGCGGCTTCCTCGAGCTCGAACACTTCGGTGTGCGGAACGCTGCTGGGGTCGCGCGGATCGTGGCGCAGCACGTGGAAGCGCAGCTTGCGCAGCGGCGCCGCAGGGGCGGTCGCGCTGGCGGGGACCGTGGCCGTGTCGCTCATGGCATTCTCTCGTCGATGCGCTCGTTGCGGCCGCGGAACCGCTCCGGCAACAGGTGGTCGTACGGCATGATCTCGGACTGCACGGCGTGCCGGTCGGCGCCCTGCAGGCGCTCCCGCAGGCGCTGCAGTTCCTCGGCGCGCCGGGCCGTGTCGGGGTGGTCCATGTAGTCCTTCGCGCCGTAGCCGCGCCAGCCGGGCGGCAGTTCCATGGCGTTCACGTCGAGCGGCTCGTAGGCGAAGCTGGGCAACGTGTCGTTCGGGCTCTTCCACGTGGCGAGCGTGCGCTTGAGCCACTGCGCGTCGTCACGGCGGGGGTAGTCCTCGCGGAAGTGCGCGCCGCGGCTCTCGGTGCGGGTGAGCGCGCCGTTCGCGATGCACAGCGCCACCTTGAGCATCTTCTGCGTTCGGTAGGCGGTGACGAGCTCCGGGTTCGGCCCGTCGGAGTGGGTGCGCAGGCCGATGTTGCGGCTGCGCACGAGCAGCCCCTGCAGCCGGTGCACCGCCTCCTCGAGGTCGGCGCCGGTGCGGAAGATGCCGACCTTGTCGGTCATGATCTGCTGCATCTCCGCCTTGAGCGCCTCGGCCCGTTCCGTGCCGTTGCTCGCGAGCAGGCCGTCGAGCTTCGCGCGCTCGGCCGCGACCGCCTCACGGATCAGCGCCGTCGGGATGTCGAGGTTGCCCTGCGGGCTCTCGATGAAGTCGGCGATGAACTCGCCCACGATCATGCCGGCGACCACGGTCTCGGCGACCGAGTTGCCGCCGAGGCGGTTGAAGCCGTGCATGTCCCAGCAGGCGGCTTCGCCCGCCGCGAACAGTCCGCGCAGCGTGGGGCTCTCACCCGTGTGCTTCGTGCGCACCCCGCCCATCGTGTAGTGCTGGGCCGGGCGCACCGCGATGAAGTCCTTGGTCGGGTCGGTGCCGAGGAAGCTCTGGCAGATCTCGTAGACCTCGCGCAGCTGCGTCTTGATGTGCTTCTCACCAAGCAGCGTGATGTCGAGCCACAGGTGCTCACCGAAGCGCGACTTTGCGCCGTTGCCCTTGCGGATGTGCTCTTCCATGCGGCGCGACACGACGTCGCGCGAGGCGAGTTCCTTCTTCTCGGGCTCGTAGTCCGGCATGAAGCGGTGGCCGTTCGCGTCGCGCAGCAGGCCGCCGTCGCCGCGGCAACCCTCGGTGACGAGGATGCCGGCCGGGAAGATGCCGGTCGGGTGGAACTGCACCGCTTCCATGTTGCCGAGTGCGGCCACGCCAGTCTCGAGCGCGATCGCGGCGCCGATGCCTTCGCAGATCACGGCATTGGTGGTGACGCGGTACACGCGCCCCGCCCCGCCGGTGGCGATGGCCGTCGCCTGGGCGACGTAGGCCGTGAGCTCGCCCGTGATGAGGTCGCGCACGACGGCGCCGTAGCAGCGCGAGCCGTCGTGGATCAGCGCCAGTGCCTCGGTGCGCTCGTGCACGGGCACCCCGGATGCGATCGCCTGGTCGGCCACCGCCTGCAGCATCGCATGGCCGGTGCCGTCGCTGACGTGGCAGGTGCGCCACTTCTTGGTGCCGCCGAA